>RCND010003106.1_pt1 | contig 14646 bp, 10 predicted proteins | sample 2041351 | NCBI WGS metagenome assembly RCND01 (sample SAMN09708230, study PRJNA481090) | Marine sediment metagenome, whole genome shotgun sequencing project. | biome: marine sediment; feature: ocean; material: sediment; isolation source: Sewage treatment plant 12B marine sediment (STP12B) ...
GCCATATTAAGCTCGTCATACTCCTGCTCAACGGCCATCATGAAAATCATTCCGATATTGGCACCCACAGAAAAGTTAGGGGCTTGGTTGCCTACCACTAGTCCTTGAAAGTCTTTTTCAGCTAAATCAATCGCTTTATTCAATCCGATTAAAACATCTGATCCAATGGTGTTCATCTTAGATTGGAATTCCAAATTCAAAATACCATCCCCTAAGTCTTCAATAACAACTCCGCTGTTTTTGAAAACTTCATTTGTTTTCCTAATGTTGTCCAATATGATAAAGGAATCTTGTCCAGGAACTTTTTCCAAGGATTTCTTTGGAATATCATAGAAATAGGTTGCACCATCTTTTACCGTGTAGAAAGACTTGATGCCAGCTGTGGCCATTTCAGAAACCCAGGCAGCAGGTTCTTGACCTTCAGCCTTCATAATGGCCAATCCTTCTTCAAGACCAATAGCGTCCCAAATCTGGAATGGACCATGTTCCCAACCAAAACCAGCTTTCATGGCATCATCAATTTTGTATAAATCATCTGTAATCTCAGGGATTCTATGTGAGACATAAGCAAAAAGAGCAGCGAAGCTTTTTCTATAGAAATCACCTGCTTTATCTTTCCCCGAAACGAGAACTTTAAATCGGTCAACAACCTTATCTATAGTTTTTGTTAATTCGAGTGTAGCGAATTTTGCACTTTTTTTGGAACGATAATCCATGGTGTCCAAATCCAATGTCAAAATCTCACTTTTTCCACCATCACCTTTTACTTTTTTATAGAATCCTTGACCAGTTTTACTACCTAGCCATTTATTCTCCATCATTGTGTTGATGAAATCTGGAAGCTTAAAAAGCTCATGTTTTTCATCATCGGTGCAATTTTCATAGATGCCATTGGCAACGTGCACCAGAGTATCAAGGCCAACAACGTCAACAGTACGGAATGTTGCTGATTTTGGTCTTCCGATTACAGGTCCACTTAGCTTGTCTACTTCTTCAACGGTCATTCCCATCTCCTTCACCATATGAAAAAGACTTTGAATACTGAAGATACCAATACGGTTTCCTATAAAAGCAGGGGTGTCTTTAGCAATTACCGAGGTTTTCCCCAAAAATTGTTCGCCATATCCGTTTAGGAAATCCAATACTTCAGGAGAAGTTTTGGGACCTGGTATGATCTCAAATAATTTTAAATATCTGGCGGGATTAAAAAAGTGGGTACCACAGAAATGTTTTTGGAAATCGTCACTACGCCCTTCAGACATAAATTTAATAGGTATACCAGAGGTATTCGAAGTAATCAATGTGCCCGGGGTCCTATGTTTTTCGAGATTTTCAAATACGATTTTTTTAATATCCAACCGCTCAACGACAACTTCGATAATCCAATCGACTTTTGAGACTTTTGCAATATCATCCTCTAGATTACCAGTTGTGATTCGTTGGGCGAATTTTTGATGGTAAATAGGGGAGGGTTTGGACTTTAACGCGGTGGTCAGTGAATTGTTAACCAACCTATTGCGAACCACTTTGTCTTCCAACGAAAGACCTTTGGCCTTTTCTTTCCCATCAAGTTCCCTTGGAACGATATCAAGCAATAAAACCTCAACTCCTATATTGGCAAAATGGCATGCTATACCGCTTCCCATTATACCCGAGCCAATAACTGCTACTTTTTTAATATGCTTGTTCATTTAGTTTAAGCTGTATTAATTAGTTGTTGTATCTTTTATATAAATGTTCTTTTCTACTACCAATCTGTTTATAGTTTCCATAACCTCAAAAAAAGCGTCCAATTTTTCGTTTGAAACATTTGCTTTTATTACATCGTTAAAACGCAAGACCGTATCTTTCGAATCTTCTCTTTTCTCAAGACCAAAATCGGTAAGATGAATCAAAACACCCCGACCGTCTGCAGGATTGGGTTTACGATGTATTAGACCCTTATCTTCCATCCTTTTTAGAATTCTGGAAAGACTAGTGGCTTCCATTCCCATTTTAGGACCCAATGCTGTTGAAGGAGTACCTGTTTTTGGATCTATACTTAATAAAGTAAAACCTACTGCCATGGTCGAACCAAAACCCTTGGCCTCTTCATTATACATTTTTGCAACCGCTTGCCAAGTAGCTCTAAGTGCATAATCAATAGTAGTTTCCTTCATGTGGGACAAATTGGTTTCCAAATATAATAAAAATATATTATGCATGCATAATAAATTGAAGAAAATGGAAATGATTGGAATATAATAGGTGAATAACCTATTATTCGTTTAACAACCAATAAATACCTGGACTTTAGAAGGCTATATTTGTTCGATGGAAGTTCGAATATTTAGAAAAGTAGAAAGGGCATATGGGCTTTAATGCCCGTATATTTCATTGTATAGTTGAATATATTTTTCCTTTATTATCTTTCTTTTCATCTTCATTGTAGGTGTAAGATGTCCGCCATCTATGGTCCAAGCGTCGGGGGTTAATTTAAATTGCTTGACTTTTTCCCATTTGGCAAAATTCTCATTTGCAAAGTCTATTTCTTCCTGATATCGATCCAAGACTTTGTCATTGGAAACTACATCGGACATATTTTCAAAATTCAGATTATGTCTTTTACCCCATTCCTTTAAAAAATCAAAATCGGGCTGTATTAATGCCCCAGGCATTTTTTCACCTTCACCTACGACCATAATCTGTTCAATGAATCTAGATTGTTTCAATTGGTTTTCAATCAATGCAGGTGCTACATATTTTCCGCCTGATGTTTTGAACATTTCTTTTTTACGATCCGTGATTTTCAAGAAACCATCGGAATCAATTTCACCTATATCACCTGTATGAAAATAGTCACCAGTCATAACTGTGGCCGTTTTTTCAGCGTCTTTGTAATACCCTTGCATAATATTAGGGCCTTTGGCCAAAATCTCACCATCCTCGGCTATTTTAACTTCAACATTGTCTATAATCTTACCAACGGTACCTATTCGGAAACCACCGTTACGCATATCATTAACAGAAATTACCGGAGAAGTTTCGGTGAGGCCATAACCTTCCATAATAGGCATTTGGGCCGCAGCAAAAATCCGTGTCAATCGAGGTTGAAGTGCGGCACTGCCTGAAACCATAAGCTCCAAATTACCACCCAATGCTTCTTGCCATTTACTAAAAATAAGCTTACGTGCCAACTTCAATTTTTGTTCGTACAACCATCCGTTCGCGCCGTAAGGCTCGTATTTGAGGCCAACATCGATTGCCCAAAAAAACAGAGCTTTCTTTATTCCCTTTAAATCACTACCCTTGGCCACAATTTTGTCATATACCTTTTCATAGAGTCTCGGTACTGCGGTCATAATATTTGGATTAATCTCTTTCAGGTTTTCGGTCATTTTTTCCAAGGACTCGGCGAAATAAATCTCAACCCCACAATACTGATAGAGATAGAGTATCATACGTTCGAACACATGGCAAACTGGCAGAAAACTAAGGGCTTTGGCCTTACCCATTGCTATCGGAACTCTTTTTTCACTATCGATTACATTCGATACTAGGTTGTTATGAGAAAGCATAACGCCTTTTGGTCGACCTGTGGTACCCGAAGTATAGATCAAAGTGGCCAAATCAGCAGGCAGAACATTATCTTTTCTTGCTTCAACATCTTGCTGGTTTGAAGTATCTTCTCCAAGGGTCAAAACTTCATTCCAGTTCTTGCAATTGTCAATTTCATCGAATGTATACACCTCTTTTAAGGTTGGAACATTGTCTTTGATTTCATTGATTTTGTCAAGAACCTCGGTACATGAAACAAAGCAATACTTAGATTCACTATGGTTTAATACATATTCATAATCTACTTGTGATATAGTTGGGTAAATGGGTACATTTTGCGCTCCCACCTGTAAAATACCTATATCAACAATGTTCCATTCCGTTCTATTGGTCATTGAAATTATCGCGATTTTATCATCTTTATTAACTCCCAATCGCAGTAATCCCCGGCTTATGGCATTTGCTTGATCAATATATTCCTGGGTTGAAGTACTGATCCATTCGCCATTTGATTTGGATACAAGGGCATTTTTTAAATTATATTTTTCCAATTGGTAATACGGAAAATCAAATAGTCTGGTAATTTCTTGCATACTAAGTTTCTGATAGGTTATTGCAAAATAGGAAAAGCAGATGGGATTCTAAAATGGGATTGATAAAATAGGGCAATATTTTCTGTGATTAATGCAGAATTAAATCAAAATAGCATCAATTTCAAAAATCATTTGAAACTCTTCGTCTTGAGTTCAAAATAATTGAAGCCATAATTATGTGTTGTTTGTGTTTGCATTATTGCTGTTTAGCTAAGAATAGGATACTAGTTACAATAGTTTTGTTAAGTTCATTGTATTAATTCTAAATATGCTCTTATGGGAAGGATTTTCAAACTTTGTCTGGTAGTATTCGTGATGGTTTCATGCTCGGAACAGCGTACCAAAATTCCTGTTTATGCCTGGACAGGAGGACCAGGGGATGCCACGGATCAGGAATTGAGAACGACCTTCAAGGATTTTAAGGAAAAGGGGATAGACGGACTCCTGTATAACGGGGGACAAAATCCTGAGACTTATAAACGTGTAGGGGCTTTGGTAAAGGATGCTGGGATGGAATTCCATACTTGGATACCAACTATGGTGCAAGGCGAAAATCCGAAAATTTCAAAAGAATTATATGCCCTTAATCGTAAAGGAGAATCAGCATTTGAAAAGCCTGCCTACGTAGACTATTATAAATTTCTTTGTCCGAACAAAGAAGGTACTTACGAATTTTTAGCCAATTTATATGGAAGTGTGGCCTCTGTTGAAGAAGTTGATGGCATCCACTTGGATTATATACGTTTTCCTGATGTGATTCTGGCCGAGGGATTATGGGATAAATATGGCTTGGTTATGGACCAAGAGTTTCCCGAATATGATTATTGCTATTGCGATAAATGTACTTCGGATTTCAAGGAAAAAACTGGGATTGATATCAAGGAGGTAGAAGACGCTTCACAAGTTCAAGAATGGAAACAATTTAGATATGATTTAATTACCAATATGGTCAATCGCTTGTCAAAAGTTGTGCATGCAAAAGGAAAAGTTTTGAATGCAGCTGTTTTTCCAGGTCCATCAATTGCAAAGAAATTGGTGCGTCAAGAATGGAACAAATGGGATTTGGATGCAGTTTATCCTATGAATTATAACGATTTCTATTTGGAAGGACCAGAATGGGTAGGCGAGATAACCAAAGAAGAGGTTACTGCAGTAAATGCTACAAAACCTATTTATAGTGGATTGTTTATTTGCCCTAATCCAGAAAACAAAACAAACGAGAATGATCCTGAAAACCACGGCTTATTACCTTCGGAAATAGAAACTGCAATTAGAGGTTCCATGGAAAATGGTGCAACGGGGATTTGTCTTTTTACGCCTGGAAGAATGAAAGCTGAGCATTGGGAGGCCTTTGAAAGGGCTATTCATGCTGATTATTCAATAAAAGAAAGTAATTAGTTGTTTGAGTTAAGTTGTAAAAAAAAGGAGCCACCATTTTTGGGGCTCCTTTTTTAATCTTCATTGGTTTCTCACGGAAGAACAGTTAATTGTGTTCTTCAACCCACTTCCTTGCATTGCGGCTAACCAAGGAGATACCTTGTCATTTGAATTCGCAGGATAATGTGCCCAGTTCCATGGAAAAATAGAACGCTCAATATGAGGCATGGTCACCAAATGACGCCCAGTTTTGTCGCAAAGCATTGCTGTGTTGAAATCACTTCCATTTGGGTTGGCAGGATACCCTTCATAACCGTATTTGGCAACAATATCATAACTGCTTTCGGAATGTGGTAGGCTGAATTTACCTTCACCATGGGAAATCCATACGCCTAAAGTTGTGCCTGCCATATTCGATAACATGATTGAGTTGTTGTCCTCGATTATTACCGATGTAAAACTACTCTCGTGTTTATGGGAATCGTTGTGTAGCATTCTACCATGGGTTTCATGCTCTGGGTTGATTAAATCCAATTCCATGAACAATTGGCATCCATTACAAATACCAACAGATAAAGTATCAGGACGGGCAAAGAAATTTTTCAATGCACTATTGGCCTTTTCATTGTATTTGAATGCGCCAGCCCATCCTTTGGCGCTTCCCAAAACATCAGAGTTTGAAAAGCCACCAACCGCACCAATGAATTGAATGTCTTCCAATGTTTCACGTCCTGAAATTAAATCGGTCATATGAACATCCTTTACATCAAAACCAGCCAAATACATAGCATTTGCCATTTCCCTTTCTGAATTACTTCCTTTTTCCCTGAGGATCGCTGCTTTAGGTTTGTCATTACCTTTTGTCCCCTCGAGCGGAGTCGAGAGGTTGTCAAGAGGTCTCGACGGCGCTCGACCTGACAACTGACCGGTGAATGTTTTAGGGAAAACGTATTGCAGTGGTTGGTTTTTATAATTGTTGAATCTTTCTTTTGCTAAATTATTGGCGGTTTGTTTGTTATCCAATAAATAAGAGGTTTTGAACCAAGTATCCCTTAATGAGGAAACATTCAAACCAAGTTCCATTCCACCGTTTTTGATGGTCAATTTGGATTCATTAACAACATGCCCAATTTTTATAACATCGATATTGGAATCGGTAAGAAATTTGATTATTGTATCATCCTTCGCTTGAAAAACAATTCCAGCATTTTCTGAGAATAAGAGTTTAATACTATCAGCTTCACCCAAAGCGGAAAGATCTAATTTGGCACCCAAATCAACATCAGCAAAACACATTTCAAGCAAAGTAGTAATCAATCCCCCAGAAGCTACATCGTGTCCTGCTAAGATCAATCCTTTTCTAATAGCCTTTTGCATAGTATTGAATACGGTTTTCACATAAGCGGAATCCGAAACAGTGGGGGCTTTATTTCCAATTTTATTGTGTACCTGGGCAAATGATGAACCTCCTATTTTATAATTGTCTTTTGATAGGTTGATATAGAAGATAGCTCCACCATCTTTTTGTAAAACTGGTTCAACAACCTTAGTGATATCATCGCAATTACCAGCCGCTGATATTATCACTGTTCCGGGGGATATGACATCACCGTCCTTATATTTCTGTTTCATGGAAAGGGAATCTTTCCCAGTTGGCACATTTATACCCAACTCGATCGCGAATTTTGAAATGGCCTCAACAGCATCATATAATCGGGCATCTTCACCTTCATTCTTACAAGGCCACATCCAGTTGGCTGAGAGAGAAATAGATTTTAATCCGTCTTTCAACGGTGCCCAAATAATGTTTGTCAAAGATTCAGCAATACTATTTCTACTACCCGCCACAGGATCAATTAGTCCTGATATTGGGGAATGGCCAATAGATGTGGCAATACCTTCCTTGCCTTTGAAATCCAAGGCCATAACACCGCAATTGTTCAATGGCAGTTGCAAGGGACCTACACATTGCTGTTTAGCTACACGTCCGCCAACACAGCGGTCTACTTTGTTTGTTAACCAGTCTTTACAGGCTACTGCCTCCAACTGAAGTACATGGTCTAAATATTTATGAAAATGCTCCAAAGTGTAGTCCGGATTCTCATATTTTCTATCGACTGTTATGTCGTTCATTATCGTTTTTGGAGAGCTACCGAACATATCTTCCAAATCCAAATCCATGGGTTTATCTCCTTTAGAACTTGACTCGAAAGTAAATTTATGGTCCCCGGTAACATCACCAACTTCATACATAGGGGAGCGCTCTCGATCTGCAATTCGATGCAATAGACCTAAATCTTTTTGACCTATGACCAGTCCCATACGTTCTTGGGATTCGTTTCCGATAATCTCTTTTGCGGATAGTGTAGGATCACCAATGGGCAACTTATCTAAATCTATTTTTCCTCCGGTATCCTCAACCAATTCAGACAAGCAGTTGAGGTGCCCACCTGCACCATGGTCATGAATTGAAACTATTGGATTAACTTCACTTTCAACCATCCCACGGACAGCATTTGCCGCTCTTTTCTGCATTTCTGGGTTTGAACGTTGTACCGCGTTCAATTCTATTGCAGAACTGAATTCTCCTGTATCAGCACTTGATACGGCAGCGCCTCCCATTCCAATTCGATAGTTGTCACCACCAAGGATTACAATTTTGTCTCCTGTGTTTGGGGTGTCTTTTAATGCTTGGTCGGCCTTCCCGTATCCTATACCACCCGCTTGCATAATGACTTTATCATAACCTAACCGTCGTGCACTTGCGCTGAGCGCAGTTGAAGTATCTTCGGTATGCTCAAAAGTCAGAACGGAACCAACGATCAAGGGTTGTCCAAATTTGTTGCCAAAATCAGATGCGCCGTTTGATGCTTTGATGAGGATGTCCATTGGGGTTTGATATAACCATTCGCGCTCAGGCATTGCCTTTTCCCAAGAACGGTTTTCCTCTAATCGAGAATATGAGGTCATATAAACCGCAGTACCTGCTAATGGCAAAGAACCTTTGCCACCTGCCAATCGGTCACGAATTTCCCCGCCAGAGCCCGTAGCTGCCCCATTAAAAGGCTCCACAGTTGTAGGAAAATTATGGGTTTCAGCTTTCAACGAGATAACGGACTCGAATTCTTTTTCCTGGTAATAATCAGGCTTGTCTGCACTTTTAGGCGCAAATTGCACCACTTTAGGACCTTTTACAAATGCTACATTATCCTTATAGGCTGAAACTATATCATTGTGGTTTTCTTGGGAGGTTTTTTTTATAAGTTTAAAGAGTGAGTTTGGTTTTTCAACTCCATCTATAACGAAGGTTCCATTGAAAATTTTATGGCGACAATGCTCTGAGTTTACCTGACTGAAACCAAACACTTCGGAATCGGTTAATTTGCGACCGATTTTTTGGGAAAGTTGATTCAAATATTCAACTTCTTCTCCATTTAAAGCTAGACCTTCCTGCTTATTATAAGCTTGGATATCCTCAATCTCTAAAATAGCTTCAGGGATGACATCAATCTTAAAAACATCCTGTGTTAATCCATTGAATTTTTGCGAGAGCATTGGGTCGAACTCATTAAAATCACCTTCGACAGTCGTAAATTCCTCAATACGAATAATGCCCTGAACACCCATGTTTTGAGTTATTTCGGTGGCATTTGTACTCCAAGGTGTAATCATGGCAGCCCTGGGTCCAACAAAAAAGGCGTCGAGCGACGCCATGTTTATCTTAGGTTGGTTGCCAAACAACCAGCTGAGTTTATTTGTATCTTCCTGAGAAAGTTCTTGTTGTGTTTGTACTGCAAAAACCTTAGTGGTAACAACCCCGAAAAAGTGAATCATGAATCCTGTAAATTGTTAAGTTTGAGAAAGCACAAATTTACATCTTTTTACCCTATGATTTTAGGTGTCTGGTAAACAGTTATTAATGCTAATTGTTGATTACTTCCTTTCCAGTAAAGCCATATAAAAACCATCAAAACCACTTTTTGATGCAAATACTTTCTTATCCTTTGCCAATGTAAATTCCTTACCCTCATCTGATGCCAAGAATGATTTTACCTGTAAAACATTTTCTTGTGGAAGTATGGAGCAAGTAGCGTAAACCATTTTTCCTCCTGGCTTGACCATTTTACTATAACTTCTAAGAATTTCCTGTTGTGTCTTGGTAATTTTTTCCAAGAAATCAGGCTGTAATTTCCATTTAGCATCAGGGTTTCTGCGAAGTACGCCCAATCCTGTACATGGTGCATCAATAAGCACTCTATCTGCTTTATCGTGCAGTTTTTTTATAACCTTGGTCGAATGTATATGTCGGGGTTCAATATTATGTGCGCCATTTCTACGCGCTCTACGTTTTAGTTCCTTTAGCTTGTTTTCATAGATATCCATTGCTATAAGTTGCCCTTTATTCTCCATGAGGGCTGCAAGGTGTAATGATTTTCCACCGGCACCAGCACAAGTATCGACTACACGTTGTCCCGGCTCAACTTCTAAAAACTGGGATACTAGTTGTGATGAAGCATCTTGTACCTCAAAAAAACCATCTTTAAATGATTTTGTTGTAAACACATTGGCCCTTTCATTCAGTTTTAAGGCATCTGGATATCCTTTAATTGGTTCCGCGACAATTCCATCATCAAGCAGAGCTTTTCGTAATTTCTCCTTAGTCGTTTTTAGGGTATTAACCCGCAAGATAACATCGGCTTGTTTGTTCAGTGCAGCAATTTCACTCGACCAAAGTTTATCTCCTAGGGCTTTCTCACAGACTTCATCTAACCAATCAGGAATGGATTCCTTGAATTTTCTAATTTTGGAAAGTTCATCGAATTTTCCTTTGATTCGCCTAGTAGGTACAGGCTCTAATTGTTTCCAATCAGGTAGATCTATTCCTCTTAAAACCGCCCATACGGTGAACATTCTAAAAAGATTAGCACGACTGTATGGTGCCTTGACCTCTGCAATCTCCGCGTAAAGGCGTTTCCATCGGACAATGTCATAGGTAGTTTCGGCTATAAACCCACGATCTCGTGACCCCCATCGCTTATCTATTTTCAATGTTTTTTGAACCACTTTATCGGCATATTCACCCTCATTGAAAATATACCCAAGGGCATCAACTACAGCAAAAACCAAATTCCTATGAAGTTTCATAACAAAAATTAAGGCTGCAAAGGTATCGTTTTGACATCTATTCTATCTATTTTTGAGAAAAATTATTCCAATGAGAAACACTGTCTATTTGCTTGTTACACTTGTTTTTATAGGCTGTAATGTAAAAAAGAAGATTAAACCATTCACCTCGATTCAGGTTGAAACAATTTTTGAGGATTCACTAAGTATTAGAGCCATTGAACTAATGGATAACAGCTTAGCATTTGCAGCAGATAAAGGAACATTTGGCAATATTAATTTAACAACAAATAAGGTGCGTACTAATGTTCAAAAACAGGATTCTTTATTGCCCGAATTTAGGGCTGTTGCACATACAGCAACAGATTTCTTTATGCTATCGGTCGCTAATCCTGCACTACTTTATAAAACAGGAGATGGGGGAATGGAATTGGTCTACACGGAAGAAGGTGAAAATGTTTTTTACGACGCAATGACTTTTTGGAATAATCAGGAAGGTATTGCCATGGGTGATACGGTAGATGGATGCATCTCGATTATCATAACCAGGGATGGTGGAAATACCTGGAATAAAATTCCTTGTTCCGATTTGCCAGTAGGAGCGGAAGGTGAAGGCGCATTTGCCGCTAGTAATACCAATATTAAGATTGTTGGGAATAAAGTATGGATTGCTACAACTAGCAGCACAATTTATTACTCTGGGGACAAAGGAAATTCATGGGAATTGTTAAAAACTCCTATAGTTAATGATGAACCACCCCAAGGTATTTACTCCATTGATTTTTATGATGAAAACTTGGGAATCGCTATTGGTGGGGATTATACCACTCCAGATGATAATAAAGCCAATAAAGCAATTACACAGGATGGGGGGAGAACATGGAAATTAATTGCAGACGGCCAAGAACCAAGCTATAAGAGTTGTGTGCAATTTGTTCCAAACACCAATGGTAATGGGATAGTGGCCTTAGGGTTTACAGGCATATCCTATTCCAGCAATATGGGGGAGAGCTGGTCAACATTGTCCGATGAATCTTTCTATACCTTGCGATTTATGAATGATTCTATAGCTTATGCCGCGGGCAAAAACAGAATTGCCAAGTTGACGTTCAAATAAAAAGAGGAGCCCCTTGAGACTCCTCTTTAAAACAACCAATCAATCCAACTAAACGTTTACAATTAAATACCCTCCTCTTTTCTTCTGATACCAGATACCTTTGTACTTGTACATTTTCCTACCATTAACACGAACAATTTTGTATCCTCTTGGTAAATGTCTTACTGTAACGCCAATGGGTGCAGCACAGACTACATATTTTTCACCTCTTGTTTTATACCAAATACCTTTTGCAAAATGGAACTTTGCTCCTTTGTGTACAATAACTTTTGGCTTGTGCACGGTTGTTATCACTGTTCCATGCTTAGGATATACTTTGACAACTTTTCTTTGGGCATTCATTGTTGACATAGCGCCCAAGAATACCATAATGATCATAATGAACTTTAAATTTTTCATAGCTTACTATTTATTGACCCTTAATTGGTTAATGGGTCAGGTTATATCTTTTTGACTAAAATTTTAAACTATGGTTTAATGAAAAAGGGAGCTAATTAGCTCCCTTTTATGTATTTCATCGAAAAGTATATTATCTGAGACCTCCTCCTTGTTTTTGCCTGTACTGCTGGAGTAGTCGTCGTTTGAACCCATTTTCTGTTTTCAATAACAAGAACGTTTTCTTGGCCGATATCACCTTTTGAATATCTTTTAGAAACTGCTGATTTGCTTTTTGTTTAGATTCTTCTATAGCGATTAAATCCTCTAATAATCTTTCAACTTCGTTATCATTTAGGGTTTCCATATCCCTTATTTTACGATAAATCCCGGAGCGTTCTTGTTCCCTAAAAGATTCCATCTTTTCTTCATGGGCGTTATAAATTGGCCAAAATCCTTGTGCCTCGATGCTCGTCAAATTCAATCGTTCTGTAATGTAAGCGACTTTAAGCGACTTTATTTTTTCCTTATCAGGTCTGCGCTGCCCAAACATTAGGGTTGTTGAGAACAGCAAAAACAATACGACAAGTATGTTCTTATTAATATTCATAATCTGTTAGGTTTAATTCTTCTATATTGTCAATACTATTATCTAAATAGTCTATAATATTTTCTTCTTCTATTTGATTATCCATGATATCAGAAATTTCCAATTCGTCTACTGGGATAACCTCAGCTATTTCATAGGTGGAAAGACCTAAATCGTTATATTCAAAATAATCCTCAATTTCTGATTTTGCCAAACCTTCGAAAGTAAGTTCTTCAATAGAATTGGTTCGTATACCAATTGTTAAAAGTACAATGGCTGCAACCGCGGCAGCAGCATAATAATAAAACTTACGTCTTCTGTTAAGTTTAATTACTTTAGGAATCTCATCTTTTAGTTTTTCCTGTATGTTTTTGTTCAATGAATCAAAATAGCCATCAGGCAGGGTGAAACCGTCCGACTTAGGTAACAGAGAACTTCCTTGATTACCTTTTGTATCGGACATTCTATCCAAAAGTCGATCAGAGAACCCCTCGAAGTAATCCTCAGGTGTTTTAAAATTCTTTTTGTTATTCTTCTTGTTCATGTCTTTACTTTGACTATCAATAGTTTAAAAGGTTTAATCGTCTTTTACATATGATTCTACCTTTTTAACTGCCAAATGGTATGATGCTTTTAATCCTCCTACAGAGGTATTCAAAATCTCGGAGATTTCCTCATATTTCATCTCCTGGTAATACTTCATATTAAACACTAATTTCTGTTTTTCAGGAAGGGTAGCAATTGCTTTTTGAAGTTTTAATTGAATTTCATCCCCTTCAAAATATACATCGGCTTGCAAATTGGATACTATTTTATCTTGCAATTCCGAATCGCTAATTCCTAATTTATTCGATTTTTTCTTTAAAAATGTCAAGGCTTCATTAGTCGCGATTCTATACATCCATGAGTATAATTTGCTATCACCTTTAAATCCATCGATATTTTTAAAGACCTTGATAAAAGTATTTTGCAACACATCATCGGTATCGTCATGATTCAATACAATTCTTCGTATATGCCAATAGAGGCGTTCTTTGTAGGTGTTCACCAACACTTCAAAGGCCTTAGCTTGGGTCTCTAGCTGTTTTAGTTCGTTTAGTAAAGTCTCTTCGGCAATCAAACGATATCAATTTGTTTTTGTATTGGACTCTAACTTTTTGAAAAGGTTTAATAACCTAAGTTAATAACCAGAATTATGGATTATCATTTATTTAGAAATCAGTGTTTCTAATTCTGAATTAGTCAAAGGATTGCATTTGAACCAATTTTTTATATACTCCATTCTTTTCAATAAGTTCGGAATGTGGGCCTTGTTCTACAATCTCTCCTTTTTGTAATACAACAATGGTATCTGCATTCTGAATGGTCGATAATCTATGTGCAATAACTATTGAGGTTCTATTGCGCATCATTTTTTCCAATGCATCCTGAACCAATCGCTCACTTTCGGTATCCAAAGCCGAAGTAGCTTCATCCAAAATCATAATCGGCGGATTCTTAAGGACAGCCCTCGCTATGGATAATCGCTGTTTTTGACCACCACTTAGTTTATTGCCGCTATCCCCAATATTAGTGTCATAACCATTGGGTAAGTCCATTATAAAACCATGCGCGTTGGCAATTTTTGCAGCCTCAATGATTTCTTCATCGGAAGCATTTTCCTTACCCATGCTTATATTCCCTCTTACGGTATCATTGAAGAGAATGGAATCTTGGGTGACCAACCCCATTAAACCTCGTAGTGATTTCTTGGAGATGTCCTTGATATTAGTCCCATCGATTTTGATCTCGCCCTCATTCACATCATAAAAACGGGTCACTAAATTGGCAATAGTACTTTTACCACTTCCTGATTGGCCTACAAGAGCAACGGTTTCGCCTTTGGGAACATTCAAGTTAAAATTCCTAAGCACTAGATCATCTTCATATTTAAA
>RCND010001207.1_pt1 | contig 14643 bp, 9 predicted proteins | sample 2041351 | NCBI WGS metagenome assembly RCND01 (sample SAMN09708230, study PRJNA481090) | Marine sediment metagenome, whole genome shotgun sequencing project. | biome: marine sediment; feature: ocean; material: sediment; isolation source: Sewage treatment plant 12B marine sediment (STP12B) ...
GGCGGGTTTCTTGGCATTTTATTTTTAGTCCCATTCAGAAAATATTTTGTGCAAGAAATGCATGGTAAGTTTCCATTCCCAGAAGCAACCGCTACAACGGAAGTTTTGGTAGCCGGTGAAAAAGGAGGCAACCAAGCTTTTGTTTTAGTCATAAGCGGTATTATAGGTGGACTTTACGATTTTGTTGTTGCTACTTTTGGCTGGTGGAGCGAAGTGTTTACTACCAGAGTTGTTGAAGTTGGGCAGACTTTAGCAAGTAAGTTTAAATTGGTATTTTCTCTTAACACAAGTGCTGCAATTCTGGGGTTAGGTTATATTGTTGGATTAAAATACACTGCAATTATTGCTGCCGGCTCTTTTGTTTCTTGGTATGTAATTATTCCTGTAGTTGCGTATTTGGGAGAATTCATTACTGTCCCAATTGGTGCTAATGTTGAATTAATAATCAAAAATATGTCGCCCGAACAGATTTTTGGTAATTATGTTAGGCATATAGGAATTGGCGGAATTGCAATGGCAGGATTAATTGGAATTGTTAAGTCGTCCGGGATAATTAAAACATCATTTGTACTTGGTTATAATGAAATATTCGGAAAGAAAACCAACAAAGAAGAAAGATTAAGAACGCAAATAGATATTCCAATGGGAATTATTGCCGGCGGAATAGTTCTAACTGCAATTCTAATATTAATATTCTTTTTATTTGGGGTTGTTGATAATTTACTTTTAGCATTGGTCGGCTTAGCAATAGTGATGATAATATCATTTTTATTTACAACTGTTGCAGCAACGGCAATTGCTATTGTTGGTACAAACCCAGTTTCCGGTATGACCTTAATGACGTTGATATTGTCTTCAGTAGTTTTGGTTTCAGTCGGTCTCTCCGGAACAGCCGGAATGATATCTGCTTTGATTATTGGTGGTGTTGTTTGTACTGCATTATCTCAAGCCGGTGCATTTGTTACAGATCTTAAAATAGGTTACTGGCTTGGATCATCTCCATATAAACAAGAGAAGTGGAAATTTTTAGGAACTGCAGTTTCGGCAGCAACTGTTGCCTGGATAATTATGGTCTTGAATGAGACCTACGGATTCAAAGGCGAAGGAGCTTTAGTTGCACCACAGGCAAATGCAATGGCAGCAGTTATTCAGCCTTTAATGTCAAATCAGCCTGCTCCTTGGATGTTATATCTTGGCGGTGCGTTTATGGCGCTGATTTTAACAATGATTAATGTTCCGGCACTTGCTTTCGCACTTGGAATGTATTTGCCGCTTCAATTGAATACCCCGCTTTTAGTTGGTGGTTTAATAGCATATTTCGTCACATCAAGAACAAAAGATGAAGCATTGAATAAAGCAAGAAGAGAAAGGGGAACATTGATTGCTTCTGGATTTATTGCCGGTGGAGCTTTAATGGGTGTGCTTAGTGCCATCTTGCGATACCTTGGCTACAATTGGGTAAATATGGAATGGTTTGAATCACACTCTGCTGAAATGCTCGGCTTAGTAATGTTTCTTTTAATTTCAGTCTATATGATTTGGGATACTTTAAAAGCAAAAATAGAAGATTAATATAATTCTGTAGGGGCAAGTCTTGACTTGCTCCTACAAAACATAATTAGTAAAGACAATCCAATCTGCCATAATAAAGTCGTTTCAATTTAAGTCTTTGTTGTTCACATAAATCAAATATTTCCATTATCATTAATTTGTACTAAATAATTTATATTTAGGATGAAGATATATGAATTAGAAATAGGTAAATAAATGTTCACTTGCGAAGAATCAAGAAAGTTTTTCCCCCACATTAAAACCGGATTAAAATATTTTAATCATGCTTCGGTTGGACCAATCTCTTCAATAGTTAAAGAAAAAGTTGATGAATATCTTTTTGAACGCTCAGAGGGTGTGGTAGAAAATTATTTTGAAACTGAAACGCAAGTAAAAAGGGCAAAGGAAAGACTATCAAGATTGCTAAATGCTGATACTGAAAATATTGCATGGATAGATAATGTCTCCAATGGGTTGAATGTTTTAGCAAATGGTATGAGTTGGAAAAATGGAGATGAAATTATTCTAAATGATTTAGAATTCCCCTCCAATGTGTATCCTTTTCTAAATTTACAAAAACAAGGGGTTGAAGTTAAATTTGCAAAGTCTGAAGATGGAATTATAGATTTGCCACAAATTGAAAAATTATCCTCAAACAGAACAAAATTAATTTCAATTAGTTTGGTTCAATTTTTAGCAGGTTATAGAGCAGATGTTAAATCAATTGGAGAGTTTTGTAAAAAGAATAACATTATTTTTTGTGTTGATGGTATTCAAGGTGTAGGGGTTGTTCATGTTGATGTTAAGGATTGTAATATTGATTTTTTTGTTGGAGGTTCCCAAAAATGGTTAATGGGCCTTCAAGGATTATCTTACTTTTATATTTCTAATAAACTTCTTGATCAAATTGAGCAAAAGTTTGTTGGGTGGACCTCGGTTAAAAACGCTTGGAATCTGTTGGACTATGATTTGGATTTATTGGACTCCGCTGAAAGATTTCAGAATGGTACTACTTCAAGAATTGGTATAGTTGCTCTTGATGCATCTTTAAGTTTATTTGAAGAAATTGGTTTAGATATAATTGAATTACAAAATCTTGATAATTCAGAATATTTGATTGATAAATTAAGTGAGAAGGGTTTTCAATTATTATTAAAGAATGTTGATAGAAAAAACTTATCGGGTATAGTTACCTTCAAAAATAAAAATGGAGAAGCAATTTTTAATGAACTTAAGCTGAGGAATATTATTGTTTCCTTAAGGGAAGGAATGATTAGAATTTCGCCACATTTTTATAATAATAAAGAAGATTTAGATTATTTGATTACTCAATTAAATGATTTAAAATAAGTTTATTAATATCACTAGAATATAAAATCAAATCCCCAGCGGAAAAGTGCAATTGCAATTAATAGTGCTCCTTCTAACTTGGATATTTTCCAACCTGTGCGCATCATAATCATAATTATTATTAGTGTTACTGTTAACAATATCAGACTAGTATATTCTTCACTTGCTAATGTCAAAGGTTTTATTATTGAGGCAGTTCCTAGAACACCCAGCATATTAAATAAGTCGCTGCCAATAAGGTTACCTGCAGAAATACCGTGCATGTTTTTCTTTACGGCAACAATTGATGTTGCTAGTTCCGGCATCGAGGTTCCTGCTGCAACTATAGTAATTCCAATCATCCATTCCGAAACACCAAAAACACGGGCAATGTTAGAAGCCGAATCGACTAGATAATTTGCGCTTGTAATAATTATAGCGACTCCCAAAATAAATTTAGGTATATCAATAAATTTTAATTCACCACTGGGAATTTCTTCGGAAGGTTCTTCCTTTTGTCTTATTAGCACTATTATATAGATAACTAATGTCAATAACAACATAGATCCTTCAATGAGAGAAAGAGTTAAATCTCTATAAAATATTAGAAGTAATATTCCAGTTGCTAAAAGAAGAGAACCATCTCGCTTGAGAAGAAGATTTGAAACTTTAATTGGACTCATTAGTGCAACGATACCGAGAATGATTCCTAGATTAAAAATATTTGATCCAATTACATTGCCAACTGAAATTGCAGGTTGATCACGCAAAGCAGCAGAAACTGTTACTGCAAATTCCGGCGCAGAAGTAGCCATTGCTACAACTGTTAGTCCGATCACCAAATCAGAAAGCCCAAGTTTGCGAGCAATTTTGGAAGCAGAATCAACAACCCAAACAGCTCCGCTCCACAGTCCGAATACAGTTATAATTAAGATCAGAATATCTAGTAAGATAACCAAACACCAAAATTATTGAATAGTAAGTAGTAAGATATAATTAAAAAAGGATTTAGTAAAATATGATATGCTAATAAACTGAGAAGATAAAGATTAATAAAACAATATGAAGTATTGCTAAAAAGCTAATAAAAACTTTTTGCTTTTTCTTACGATTAAAGTGTTTTTCATCCTCTTCAAGTAAATTGTGATTTATATAATCTCCCTTAGAGGGGTCCCAAAATTCATTTTTAAAAGGATTTTCGATAAAATTTTTCATTCGAATAAAATTCAGTTAACAAGTAAATTATAATATAGTGCAATTAATGAGATTTTTAAAGAATTAAATAAAAAAGAATTCTAGTTGTGATTTAACTCACAGTTCATATATTTTGCTGAAAATGAAGAATTTGAGTGATTTTTGAAGTTTTTAGAAATGATTAGTGACAAAATGACAAAAATTAGGAGAAATCTTTAATTAATTAAGATTTCCCCTAAAATTTTAATAAACTTTTAATCTTCTGGATTATAGCTTATTTCAATCTTGATGTGAAAGTCGGCACCGCTGAACAATGTATATTTTACATCACCAATTGTACACTTATAATCTTCCCCAACTAACTCAGAGACAGCTTTAGATATTTTATTTTCCAGATCACCAACACTAACTGACTTGAGTTTATTCTTTAGCAGTTTATCAACATCAATAGGTACTTTTTCATCAGCCATTATATTTCTCCTTAAACTTTATTATTATGACGCATCAAACTATTAAATAGTTCTAAAAATTCATTAGCTTCTTATTAAATCTAATAATTCTTTTGTTTTCTCTTCCATTAGTTGGATATTTCCTTTGGCTTCAACATTCAATCTTAAGAGTGGCTCTGTATTACTCATCCTAACGTTAAATCTCCAATTTTCATATTCAACACTCACACCATCGACTTCACTGATTTTACCATCAGAATACTTTCCCTTCAATTCAATTAATTTTGCTTTTGGATCATCAATTCTAGAATTTATTTCACCCGAGCATGGGAAGTTACTTATCATTTTCTCAACTAGTTCAGAAAGTTTTTTATTTTCTAAAGAGAGTAATTCCAAAATTAGTAGAAATGGTATCAATCCGCTATCAGAATAATAATTTTCTCTAAAATAATGATGTGCTGACATTTCTCCACCATAAATTGCATTCACTTCTCTCATTTTTTGCTTAATGAACGCATGACCGCTAACTGATTCAATTGCTTCACCGCCTGCATCTTCAACTTCCTTAAAAGTATTCCAAACTAATCTAGGGTCATGAACGATCTTTTCACCTGGGAATTTTTTAAGTAATGATTTAGCTAATAATCCAACAATGTAATAACCTTCAATGAAATTAGCTTTTTCGTCAAAGAAGAAACAACGGTCATAATCTCCATCCCAAGCAACACCTAAATCAGCGCCATTTTCTTTCATTGCATCAATAGTAGATTGTCTATTTTCTGGCAGCAAAGGATTTGGAACACCATTAGGGAAAGATGAATCAGGCTCGTGATGAACTTTTATCATTTGAATAGGTAAATCTTTTTCTAAGGCATCAAGTGCTGGTCCTACACAGCCGTTCCCGCCATTTACAACTACCTTATAGTTTTTAATATTATTCGGGCTATAAAACTTTTTCAAACTTTCAATAAAATCTTTCATAATATTTTTAGGTGTTACTGTGCCTTTTTCTTTTGCCACATTTCCTAAATTATCTTCTAAAATCATTTTTTCAATTTCATTCAATCCTGAATCATACCCCATAGGTTTGGAACCCTTTTTAACAAATTTTAATCCATTATACTCAGGTGGATTATGACTAGCTGTAATCATAACACCTCCATCGGCATCAAGATGCGGAGTTCCGAAATAGATCATTTCCGTTCCACATAATTCTAGATCAATTACATCACATCCGGCATCTGTTAATCCGTTAGCCAATGCTTTTGAAATTGCTGGAGATGATTCTCTAACATCTCTTCCAATTAATACTTTTTTTGCATTTTGCTGAATTGCAAAAGCTCTTCCAACTTTATAAGCTAATTCTTCATTCAATTCACTTGGAACTTTCCCTCTAATATCGTAAGCTTTAAATCCTGGTATGTTAGCCATTTTAATCCTCTAATGAATTATTGAAAACTTTAATAAATTCAAAGATACTAAAACAATACTTTTTTTAGGATAAATTTTTGCATAGACAAACCATAAATTCTCTAATATTTTAGTAAGTAATAATTGTAGGAGTTAGCAATTCAGAACTTTCACTTTTCCCAATGCAGTAATAACAATTGCAAAGCAATATTCCCTCTTAAATTAGATGAAGTCAAAAATGTGAACCAGCAGTTTTGTCCCAAGTGTCGAATTGCAGTATCTAATTCACACCTAGTTCAGTGCGAAAATTGTCAGGAAATTATAAATTTTATTCCTTTATTTCCAAATGAAGAAGCTATGGTTTTTTACGTACCAAAATGTACAATATGTTCTGGTACAATTAAAGATGAACAGCGACTTGCACCTCAATACTTTCCCAAATCATTTATATGATACCTAGCTGACAGTTCAAATTTGATAGTATATTATTTTTTGAAAACACATCCACATTCAGTAATTTTAACCTACTCAAATAAATAAATATAATAGGTGGTTTAATGAATTATAAAAAGTCAGCAATTTTTACACTAGTTTTTGTATTTGCATTTATTTCATCGACAGCACTTTTTGCTCAAAATAGTGATGAAATTACAGCTGAATCAGATATTTTTGATACCGGGAAAATGTGGACTTTCGATTATCCCCCAACTGAATATTTGAACGAAACGTATGACTTTTTACCAACAGAAGAATGGTTTGAAGATGTAAGACTTTCAGCACTTAGAATTCCAGGATGCACTGCATCATTTGTCTCTGAAGACGGATTGATTATGACTAACAATCATTGCTCAACTTGGCACAGGGATAGAGTTCAAAAAGAAGGCGAAAATCTTGCAGAAACCGGCTTTCTCGCAGAAACATTGGAAGATGAAAGAAAAGTACCGAACATGTATGCTGAACAGCTTGCTTTTATCGTGGACGTAACTGACGAAGTTAATCAAGCAATTTCTTCCGGAAAAAATGACGAAGAAAAAATTAAAAATAAAGAAGATAAAATTAAAGAACTTGTTGATTACTATAATGAAGAAACCAGCCTTAAATGTCAATTTGTTTCCCTTTTTAACGGTGGAAAATTTTCAGTTTATGGTTATAAAAGACATAATGATGTTCGTTTAGTCTTTGTGCCTGAGCAAGCTATAGCAGCTTTTGGTGGTGACCTTGATAATTTTACATACCCACGTTACGATCTCGATTGTGCTTTCTTCAGAGTTTATGATGATGAAGGAAGCCCAGTAACTTCTACCAACTACTATAAATTCAGTAAAGATGGCGTACAAAATGGAGAAGTAATTTTTTCTGTTGGGAACCCGGGAAATACTAATAGATTATACACAGTTTCCCAATTGGAGTATAATAGAGATGTTACATACCGTAACAGAGCTTTTATGTTAGATGAATATTATATGCTTCTTGAGGACCTTAAAGAAGAGTATCCTGAAAGAGCAGAAGAGTTTGAAGCTTTAAGAACCAGAATTGGTAATGGTCAAAAAGTTATGCATTACACTCAAGCCGGATTACTCGATCCATATCTAATTGCAAGGAAAAGAGATTTTGAAAATAAAATTCTTGCTGAAGTTGAAGCTGATACAGACTTAAAAGAAAACTACGGTCATGTTTGGGATGCAATAAAAAAATTAAGAGATGAATTAAAACCAATTGATAGTAAGCTTGCAGCTTACCGTCAATCAAGATTTTTAAGCTCTGCTTATTTTAATATTGCGGATGATATAATAGAATATGCTAAACAGATGAAATCACCTGAAGAAGAACGAGCAGAAAAATATAAAAATGTCGATCTCGATTCATTAAAAAATTCTCTTTATCCCGAAGATCTTGATAAACCAATTGAAGATTTAAAATTGCAAATTCAGCTTGATTATATTAGAATGAATTTAGGTGATGATAATGAATTTGTTACTCTTTTAAGCAGTGACCTTTTTGGAGAAGAAGCTGCCGAAGCTTTATTAGAAAAATCAGTTTTGGGTAGCAGAGAAAAAGCTATAGGGTTTTTAGCAAAGAGCCCAGATGATATTTTAGATTCTTCCGACCCATTTATTTATTTTATTAATAACACGCAGAATGATATTCCAGAATTAACAAAAAAATCTAAAGAAATTAAAGATACAGAAAGTGTTCTGGAGGATCTTCTTGGTAAAGTTTTATTTGAAATTTATGGAACAGAAATTCCTCCGGATGCAAACTTTACCTTAAGATTAAGTGATGGTGTTTTAGAAACCTTTTATTATAATGGTACAGTTGCAATTGAAAAAACAACTTTCTACGGAATGTATGATAGATATTATGGAAGCGATAAAAGATATCCTTGGAATTTACCTGAAAGATGGGCAGAACCACCAGCCGGATTTGATCTTTCTACAGTTTACAATTTTATTTCTACAAATGATATTGTCGGCGGCAATTCTGGAAGTGCAGTAATAAATAAAGATGCAGAGGTTGTTGGTTTAGCATTTGATGGCAACATTAATAGCATCGTTGGTAACTTTATTTATTTACCAGAAGATAATAGAATGGTATCAGTTGCTTCTCAAGCAATTGTTGAATCTTTAGATAAAATTTATAATGCAGAAAGAATAGTTAAAGAATTAAAGACAGGTAGAATGGCCGATTAATTCAATCTAAATGATCTTATAAGAATGCCGTTAACTTTAAAAGTTGCGGCATTTTTTTTTGCTCATATTATTTAACTCATCATTTTTGGTTGCTTTTCTGAAAAGTGTTAACTTTTCTCTTATAATTTTATTCTATATAATTCTTAAAAAATTTATAGGTGATTGATGAGACTGATTAAAAAATTTATTATTACATTCCTAATATTTATTTTCACTAGCACATTTTCAACTGCCCAAACTAATTTTTATGAGCCTCTCAAGCTTGATACAGTTAATTGGTCGTATGATGATTTTGGGAAAATGTGGACTTTCGATAATGTTCCCGTTGAAATGTTTGAAAAAAAATATGGATTTAAGCCAACTGAAGAGTGGCTTGATGATGTTCAAAAATCAGCGTTACAGTTTGGAGGCGGATGTTCTGCAGCTTTTGTTTCTGAAGACGGTTTAATAATGACCAATCATCATTGTGGAAGAGGACAATTATACACAGTTCAAAAAGAGGGAGAAAATATTTTAAGGGACGGTTTTTACGCTCCAACTTTAGAGGAAGAAAGAAAAATTAAAAACTTATTTGTCGATCAGCTTATACTTATTGAAGATATAACGGAGATTATTAAAACTTATACTCAAAATGCAAATAGTGAAGACAAACAAGTAAAATTAAGAAATGAAATAAAAGACTCTTTAGTAACTAAATACAATGAAGAAACCGGATTGAATTGCAGAATTGTAACTCTATATCATGGCGGGAAATATTCTCTTTATGGCTACAAAAGATTTAATGACATTCGTTTAGTTATGGCTCCCGATTTTCAAATAGCAGCCACCGGCTGGGATTGGGATAATTTTACATATCCAAGATATGAGTTGGATTTTATGTTTTATAGGGCTTACGATGAAGAAGGTAAACCGGTAAAAACTGAAAATCATTTTTCCTGGAGCAAAAAAGGAGCTGAAGAAAATCAACCTATATTTGTTGTTGGAAGACCCGGAAGCACAGATAGACTTTATTCCGTTGAACAGCTTAAATATTTAAAAGATTTCGTTTACCCAACTGCACTAATCGGATTCAATGAAATTTATGAAGCTTATTTTAATTATTATCAAAACCACTTAGAAAATGAAAACTTGCTGAATGATGTTATGGGTTGGGGAAATGCCCGTAAATCTTATGCCGGTCGATTAGCTGGTTTAAACAATGAATTCATAATGAAAAAGAAAAAAAACTTTCAAGAAGATTTAATATCCAAGACCATTGCCGATCCAAATCTTTCTATAAAATATGGGCATGTTTGGAAGTCTATTGATACTGTAATAACTAATCTAAGTAAGTATTCAGTACAAAATAATGTTGCAAGATTTAATCGCTTCTTAAGACCCAAATATTATGATCTTGCAAATAAATTAATAAAACTTGCTCGGGAAAAAGAGAAACCCAATGAAGAAAGAGCTGAGGAATATAAGGATGAAAAGCTAGATAGCACAATTACAGAAATGTTTCCAAAAGAATTTGATGAAGAACTAGAAGATAATATTTTATTGGCAAGTGTAAACTTCTTAAATGCTGTGCTAGAAAAAGATGATCCGATTTTGGTAAATATTTTACAAAATAAAAATGGAACTGAAGCTGTAGATTACTTTAAAAGTAAAAGCAAAATAATTAGTAAAGAAGGATTTATAAATCTAGCTCTACAAGAACCAGAAGACATTTTAAATTCATCTGATCCATTTATTAAGTATATGCTATATATTGAAAATTTGTCTAATGAATTAAACCCTAAGGTAAAAGAACTTACTAATAAACTTTCTGTGTTAAATGAATTATTGGGAGAGCTTGTTTACCATGTTTATGGGGATAATATTCCACCAGATGCAACTTCAACTCTTCGTATTTCTGATGGTGTAATCAAAGGCTATGAATATAATGGAACAATTGCTCCCGGCAAAACAACTTATTATGGACTTTGGGATAGATATGAATCTTTCAATAAAAAAACTTATCCATGGGGATTGCATGAAAGATGGCAGAAAGTACCTGAAAAATTTGATTTAGCAACTGATATTGGTTTCGCTTCAACAAATGATATTGTTGGCGGTAACAGCGGAAGTTCTGCAATAAATATAAATAAAGAAGTTGTTGGTTTAGTCCATGATGGAAATATTGAAAGTTTAGCCGGGCACACAATATTTCTTGAAGAAAATAACCGTACGGTTGCAACAGATTCAGATGGGATAATTGAAGCACTTAAATATATTTATGAAGCAGATAAATTGGTTGAGGAACTGCTGATGGGAAAATTATAGGTATTTATTCAAATCCAAATAACCTAAGACCATTTACTGTTATGAAAGTTGCCACATAAGCAAAACCGGAGAATATTAAAATTTGCAATATTGGTATTCTCCAATGGCCGGTTTCCTTTTTTGCCACTGCAATTGTAGAAAGGCACTGCATTGCAAAAACGAAAAAGACAATTAATCCCAATATAGTTGAGGTTGTAAAAAGTTTTTGATCTGTATTCCCAATTTTGGCATTCCGCATTGAGTGTAAAATCGAATCTCTTAAAGTTCCTTCATCTCCAGTAATTCTGAAAATTAATGCTAAGGAACTTACAAAAACCTCCCTGGCAACAAATGCAGAAATAAGTGAAACTCCAATTCTCCAATCCATCCCAATCGGAGTCATAACTGGTTCAACAAACTTGCCAATTTGTGCTGCATAAGATGTAGCAATTCTTTCCATCTGAATCGCGTCTTGATATTCAACCTGGGTAAAATTGCCTTGTTCAATATCAGGATTAGTATTTGGGAAATATGTAAGAGCCCACAGTATAATTGAGAACGTGACAATTACCGGACCTGCTTCCTTCAGATATTGACTTGTACTTGAATAAGTATTTCTTAAGACTGATCTAATTTTAGGAAGTTTATAAGAAGGTAATTCCAGAATAAAAGAAGAGCTATCCTCTACTTTTAAGAGATTTTTACTAAATTTATTGATTATTGCAGCAATTATCACTGAACTAATAATACTGAATAAGTAAATGAAAGAAAATATTAATCCTCCAAAAATTACATTTTCTTTTGGAATTAAGAACGCAATAAGTAAAGCATACACTGGGAGCCTTGCACTACAACTCATTAATGGAATAATAAAAATTGTAAGCAATCGCTCTTTTTTATTTGATATAGTTCGGGCCGCCATCATTGCTGGTATAGCGCATGCAAAACCGGATAACATTGGAACAAATGATCTGCCATTTAAACCGATGCTGGAAAGCGGTTTATCAATTAACATTGCTCCCCTTGCAAGGTAGCCTGTATCTTCAAGAAATCCCAAGATAAGAAAGAGTATTACAATCTGAGGAACAAAAATCATCACTGCACCAAGACTTGTAATAATTCCATCGGAGATTAGATCGCCGTACCAGTTTACACCAAAGTAATTTGAAGAATAAGATGCCAGTATTGCAAATGATTCATCGACAAATTCCATTAGAGGTAAAGCCAACCAGAAAATTGATGTGAACATTGCCCCTGTAATTATCAGAAATAAGATAATTCCCCAATACTTATGAAGAAGTATCTTGTCTAATTTTAATGTTGTTTTATCAGGTGAATTATTAAGTTGAATAGTTAAGTCATTTAGCTGAGTATTCGCTTTTTCCAAATCAGTTTTATCAGCAATAGGTAAGATTACTCTTTTCTCTAGTTCTTCAATTTCTTTAAATTGATCTAATATTATATTTGCATGTACTTCAGTCTCAACTCTTTTTAGCTCTTTACCATTCTGATTTGATTTTGATAATTCAGATTTAACCGTTGCAATAAGCTCATCTGTTCCTTCGCCGGTTCTTCCGTTTATTAAAACAACTGGAGAATCGATCATTTCTGAAAATTCATTTCTTAATATTCTAAATCCCTTCTTTTTTAGAATATCACACATGGTTACAGCAATAATTACTCTAAAATTTGATTTTAATAATTGCTTAACTAATAACAAATGCCGTGAAAGTTGACTGGCATCAACAGCTGCAATTATTAGTTTTGGTCTACCAAAAATTGGGTGTGAATATAATGAATCAACTGTTATTTGTTCATCCGGAGATCCGGGCACTAGACTAATTATTCCGGGCGAATCAAGAAGATTCCCAGCGATACTAAATCTGCTGTGAAAACTAGCTGCATTGTATTCAACAGTTGACCCCGGATAATTAACAGTTTTAAAGTTTTTGCCGCTCAAATAATTAAATAAAGTTGTTTTACCAGAGTTTGGCGGTCCAACAAGTGTAATTAAGGGAAGTACTTCAGAAAGGGTTTCTATCATATTAGTTTAATCGATTCTGCTTCGTTTCTTCTAATCGCAATCATTGTTCCTCTAAGCGAAAAAGCCAGAGGATCATTAAATATTGATTTGTTTACAAGTTCAATTTGTTGCCCAGGCGTAAATCCAATTTCAATAATTCTTCTGAATGATGGATGATTTATATCAATTTCAGAAATAATTGCTTTTTCCCCAAACTTAAGATTAGCAGCAGTTCTCATTACAATTTATTCAATTTTTATAATAATTATTAAGATTTAGTCTACATAAAACTAAATATGGGGGAATTGTAAAGCAAGGGAAAAATAAGGAGAATAATATCCTAAAAATATTATCTTGCATCTATAAAATAGATGCAAAGAGTTGATTATCTTATTTAAATATTTTATTTTAAATTGTCAATAACTTCGGAGGATATTATGAGGAAATTACAAGAAATAGCTTTATGCGTAATTGTCTCAGCCACATTACTTTTCTCACAAACTGCTACAAAACATGGTGAATTAACTTACAAAGATTTTAAAACTCCAAAATTTTGCGGTGCTGCTTGTCACGCAGATTTTTACCAGCAATGGAAACAGGCAATGATGTCCCAATCTTATACTCATCACTGGGATGAAATTGAATATTTTGAATTAGCTGTTCCGCATGCTGAAAAAGATGCAAAGGTTGCTGAAGTAAAGGATGGATGTAATGGCTGTCACGCACCAATATCATACGTTTCCGGGGATACTCCTCCACCAAAGCCGGAAATGAATTCTCGTGCAAATGAAGGAGTCTCTTGCGAAGTTTGCCATAGTATTACAGGATTTGAAGGCGATATCCCTTACAATTTTAATTATATCATGAAACCGGGAAAAACAAAGTTCAGTAGTAGAGATGGAGCAGTTCCTTCACCGGCGCATAAAATTGTTGTAAGTGATTTGAATCGCTCGGGTGATTTTTGCGGTATTTGCCATAATGAGAAGAGCACTTACGATGTGTGGGTGAAGTCAACACATTTAGAATGGAAGGAAGGTCCCTACTCAAAAGAGGGTGTTCAGTGTCAAGATTGCCACATGCCTAAAGCAGAATCAATTTTTGCTTCAATGGGAAGGACATATCCGGATACGCGTCAGCATCTTTTCCATGGTGCTCACGATCTCGGAAAAGTTAAAGGAACAATTGAATTAAGAATTCACCCCGATTTAAATGAGGCAGAACCTGGTGAAGCAGTAAAATTTACAATTGCACTATTTAATCAAAAAACGGGACACAAATTCCCAACTGGTTCTGTAGAAGATAGGATAGTTTGGCTGCATGTTGAAGCTATAGACGGAAATGGAACAGCTTATCATTTGCCAGTTGACAAAAAAGGATTTGATGGAGAAGAATACACCATTGCTGCTGATGTATTAGCATATCAAGATATGGGGATCGCATTAGGAAACGATACCTTTGAAGGTGTCCAGCGTGATGCAGTTCCTTTTGGCGATAGAATTTTCCGAATGCCTTATTTTGATTCTCAAGGGAGAATGACAATTCAGCAATGGAATACTGCTTCGCTCGGTGTTGATTATAGAATTGGGCCTAGAGAAACAAAAATGGAAACTTTTACTTTTAATCTTCCTGATAATCTGCCACCCGGAGAGATGATTGTAAATGCAAAATTGTACTACTCAAAGTTAGTTTCTTCAGTTGGCGAATTATTGAAAGT
>RCND010001209.1_pt1 | contig 14635 bp, 15 predicted proteins | sample 2041351 | NCBI WGS metagenome assembly RCND01 (sample SAMN09708230, study PRJNA481090) | Marine sediment metagenome, whole genome shotgun sequencing project. | biome: marine sediment; feature: ocean; material: sediment; isolation source: Sewage treatment plant 12B marine sediment (STP12B) ...
AACAAAAATTGGTTTGAGCCTGATGTGCCATTTTTTAAAGGATTAGACTTAAAGTATGATGATATTGAAGAACAAATATCTGAAACATTAGAAAATAAGGAGAGGGTTAGGATAGAAGTAAAATTTGATGATGGCAGAGCGATAAGATTTTTGGATCACGATGATACCGTCGCGAATGCAGAATAATTCTGAAGAGTATTCCTGAATACCCTCTTTGTTCTCGAGCCTGCACCCATCACCTATTCTGGCGTTCTTATCGATGATCGCGTTCTTTATTATGCAATTCTCCCCTATTCCAAGGGGCAGCATCTCACTCTGAATATTCCGAGGATCAAGGTAGTGACCCTCCCAGTAATCCGACCCTATGAACACACATTTTTCCATCACAGTTCCGTTGCTGACCTTACCGCGCAATCCCACAATACAATCGCTGAACGATACACCGCTTACATCGGAAGCGTCGCATATTATCGTATTCTTCATGCTGCAGTTATTAATCCTTGCCCCGGGAAGAGCCCTTGCCCTGGTATAAAGTGGAGAGAAGCTTGTATACATATCAAAATCCGGGTCGGGGCGCGCCATATCAAGATTGGCCTTGAAAAAACTGGAAATGGTTCCAATGTCGGACCAGTAACCGTCAAACATATACGAAGCCAATCTGTATGACCCTATGGAATGCGGTATGATCTCCTTCCCGAAATCAATAACATCAGGTTCCTTCTCAAGCACTTCCCTGAGGATATCCGGAGAGAACATGTAGATGCCCATGCTTCCCAGAAATGGTTTTGTGGTGGTGGTTCCATCCTGAGTGCTCATAAGCTCTTTGAGCTCATCTTCAGGCGGCTTTTCCCTGAATCTGGTGATAAGACCGTCACCGCCCACTTTCATGATGCCCAGGGAGGGAGCGTCGGCAGCAGTGACAGGTTTAGTTGCGATGGTGATATCAGCTTTACTGCTTACATGGCACCTGGCAAATTCTCTGAAATCCATTCTGTAAAGCTGATCACCTGAGAGTATAAGGACCAGGTCCGGATGCTGGCTGTTGATGTATTTCAGGCTCTGCCTGACCGCATCGGCGGTTCCCTGGAACCACTCCTTGTTTTCGTCTGTCTGTTCGGCTGCGAGAATTGAGACAAAACCGTTTGTGAACCTGTCAAACCTATACGTGCGAGCAACATGCGTGTTCAGACTCTCACTATTGTACTGGGTAAGAACAAGCATATGTCTGATCTGATCGTTGATGCAGTTCGAGATCGGTATGTCAATAAGCCTGTACTTGCCGCCGATAGGAACAGCAGGTTTGCTCCTGTCCCGGGTGAGGGGAAAGAGCCTAGTTCCCCTTCCTCCACCAAGAATCACTGCAACTATCCTTTTCATTTATCCCCCAAAGTTGATCCATAGGCAATAGAATCATGCCATCGCATGGAGTCAAGGAGGTGAGAATGACTAAATTCGTATATTAATATATTCACTGAATACTTGACATTTTTTAATGTTTTTGTATATTTTTTTTAAGTTATTGGAGGTTACACATGGATATTGGAAATGCTAAATGCCCTGACTGCGGAAAACCGATGACACCGGTTACATGTGAATGCCAGTACTGCGACATCAGGATGGAGGGAAAATTTACGGTTTCAATTCTCTCCCAGCTGTCCACCTCAGACCAGGCGCTCGTAATAGCATTTGTGCGCAGTTACGGATCTATAAAGAAGATTCAGAAACTCCTTGACGTGAGCTATCCCACTGCAAGGGCTCGTATCGCAGATCTGATACAGAGGTTGGATTCAACCATGGAGGTGACAGAGAACATGGAAAGCCAGATCCTAGAGCAACTCGAACGGGGAGACATCTCCTTCTCCAAAGCGATGGAGGAACTCTGATGCCTGCCTGCATACTCCTGCTCAGAATAAAGAAATTCTTTATCCCGCTGCCCTGGTTTCTCGTCTGGTGTCTTGGGGCACCCTTTGTTCTGTTAGGATGGTTCGTGGGGCATATCGGTCTGATCTTCGACCCTGACAGTTATCTAATGCGCGCTGCCAGCGAATCGTGGAGGGTTCTCATTCTGCTTATGAACCTTCATGGAACCGAAGTGAAGGTCGATACTGGTACTGAAAACATCTTGATAAGGTTCATATAACCCTTAAGAAAGGGGAATACAATGAAAAACGATTCACGCAAAAAAATCCTGGAAATGCTCTCCAACGGTAAGATCTCCGTTGAGGAAGCCACGGCGCTTCTGTCAAAACTTCAGGACCCTGAGATTACCGATGATGAGATCATCGAATCGGAATCCGGAGAAGTCAGGAAAAGGGCTCCGAAGTACCTGAGAGTAGTGGTGGATTCCGCAAACGGTGACAAGGTTAACGTAAGGGTACCGATGAGCCTTTTGAAGACAGGCATCAAGCTTTCAGCCCTTATTCCCGGTAACGCTGCTGAACAGATGAGCAGCCATGGATTCGATCTCTCTCAACTCTCCATGCTTGACGGAGATGAGCTCATCGAAGCACTCAGAGATCTTCAGGTAGATGTGGACAGCGCCGACGGGGATAAGGTCAGGGTTTTCACCGAGTAGATAACACGCATCCATTGTCATATTTTCGCCAGACTAATTCAATGGAATGCTGAAGTACCTGCTTTTCTTCATCGAGGCATCAACAACACACAAACCAACGAGACCCAGGTCTACGGCAATACCTGATCGACTGTCTCTGGCAATAGTATTCCACGCTCTTGCCATACCTTCAGACCAGGTAATATCATCGAAAATAAGAAGCGCTGTTTCGCCAAGAAAGGGGAGAATCTGTTCAAAGTATGCCAGTGTTGCATGCTCATCGTGGTGACCGTCAACAAAAACGTAATCAACAGGTTGCCGGGCGGTAAGAACCTCGACAAGGGTATCCTGAAAATTCCCTACAACAATCTCAGCGGAATCCAGGCCGAGTTGCCTGAAGTTATTCCCTGCAATATCTGCCAGTGAAGATGCTCCCTCCAAAGATACAAGGGAACCGTGTCCGTTCAAGGTCAATGCTGCAGCCTGGAAGGCTGCCGACAGACCTACTGCTGTTCCCATTTCAATGCATGAATCCGGCTGGATGGTTCGAATGAGTTTGAACAGTAACAAACACCAGAAGGAGGGCTTGCTGGCGACTTGACTGATATGGCCAAGTGTATCCGTCACTTCAACACCAGCTAGCATTTCATCCAGTTTCAGATTCGAGTCATGATTTCTAGCTCCATAATCCGTACGCGTGATCTGCCTGGTTGATGAATTCATCTCAGTACGCAGATTCTCTATACGATCGATCCAGATTTCTTCTTCAGGTGTCAGAGAATACTTCAATGCTGCTCTGACACTTTGCTGGATAGATCGCGAAATACGATCTCCATTACGGCTTAGACGGTACAGATTCAACGATCGTTCAAATATTCGGTGAAGTTTACGAACAGCCTTAGCGATGATGGACATTAGAACCTCCTGCTTACTTCGGAAAAAAGTACACTCCAGAATTGTAACAATAATACTACTATAGAAGAGGCGTATTTACAATAATCCTGCAAGATAATATGCATCGAATGAAAAACCTCTCAAGAATGGCTGAAGGAGAGAAACCAGAAATTCACCGAATAGAAAGGACCGGTTATCTGACACTTGACATTACGCTAGTATATTCCACTCTCTATTTAATGTAGAAAGGATATATCCTTGAAAATAGCTCTTGCTGGAAAACCGGGCTGCGGCAGGTCCACTCTGTTCCGAGCCCTTGCGGGTTCGGAAAATGCAGATTCGGGGAAACCTCTCACGGTTAAGGTACCTGACCCCAGACTGGACTTCCTTGAAAATCTCCATAATCCGCTTAAGAACACTCATGCAACAGTTGTGTTTTTCGATGTTCCCACCCCCTCTTTTTCATCGAAGAACCTCGCTCTTATCAGGAATGCAGCAGTACTGACGATAGTCCTCGATAACTACGCCCTTGGCGATACCGTGAACGATTTCAATGAGATAGAATCGGAACTCATTCTGAACGACATGGCACTGTGCGAAAAAAGACTGGCTCGCCTGACCAAGGAGAGCAAAGGTAAAACCAGGGAAGCCCTTCTTCTTGGAAAACTTCAGAAGCACATGGAGAACGGCAGCCCCCTGCGAATTCTTGAGCTTGATAAAGGTGAGACGGAAATTCTGGCTCCCTACGCCCTTCTCTCCCTGAAACCTCTGATAGTGGTTTCCAACAGAATGGGTGATCCTGTCACTCCGGACGAGGAACTTGGAGCCGCAGTCTCGGAGCATGGAGGAACCCTTCTCCCCATCGACGCCGGGTTCGAGCTTGAACTGACCGAGATCGATGAAAGTGAGCAGGCTCCTTTTCTTGAGTCCATGGGTTATTCCTCCAGCGGACTCTCCCGGCTCATCAGGTCGTCGTATTCCACCCTTGACCTGATAGTCTTCTTCACCATCGGAAAGGATGAAACAAGGGCATGGCCCATCCGAAAAGGCTCAACCGCTCTGGATGCTGCGGGAGCCATCCATTCCGATCTGGCACGAGGTTTTATCCGTGCTGTTGTCATATCATGGGAGTTGTATCATGAGCATCCCGATAGAACTCTGCTGAAAGAAAGAGGAGAACTCAGGATCGAGGGCAGGGATTACACCGTCGAAGATGGAGATCTGATAGAGATCCGTTTTAACGTCTGATCACTAGCGGATACTTTTCATCGTTTTCGCTACTTTACGCCATTCATGTACTATTTGACTGATCTCAGCAGCACCCAGAAGTATCACGCACTCCCAGTAGAGCAGGAAGAACGTAGCCATAACCCTTGCCAGAGAACCGTATACCACTCCCCATCCTGGATGACCGATCACCCACATGTAAATCTGTGTTCCAAGAACGGTGAAAACCGCTGCTATCACAGTAGCAAGAAGAGCCTGCCAGATGCTGACCTTCCGGTTCGGAGCGGCCTTGAAAAGGGTAAAGAACAGCAGCAAAGTGAAGGTAATACCCAGTATTTTAGCCAGACTACCTCCGGTAAGGTGTCCGATGATCGGCCATTGAGAAACAATGTCACCCACCGGGCTGTCCACGACCAGCCGGGCCATGGTTGAAAAGATCAATGAGGATACGAAACAGAGCGCAACGAGCAGAGCCAGGACAAAATCGTACAACTTCCCCAGAACGATATTGCGACCCCTGGCTACTTCGAATACTTTGTCAAATGCAGTCCGAATTGTTCCGAAAAGCCGGCTGACAAGCCATAAAAGAAAAACGAAACCCACTATTCCAGGTATTCCGGCATTGCCTCTGAAAATGGCGCTTTCGATATCGCCCCTCATGGACTCGGGAATAAGAGGGTTAGCTGTATCGAGCCAGTTTGTAAGGCCCTGCTGAAGGCCCTCGTCCTCCTGGAATGCAATACCGCTGAACATGAGTATCATCAGACCAAGAGGAAGGATGGTTATCAGCACATTAAAGGAAATGGCCGCAGCCGAGAAGAAAACACTGTCATCGTTCCAACGGTTGTAAAGCCTTCTTCCGAAGAATCTGATGAAGATCCATGATCTGTGAAAGTACTTTCTTACCAATGCAGCCCGGATGGGAGAAAGTTCACGCAATGATCCCAATTTGGCAGTCAGACTTACTCTACCGTTACACTTTTAGCAAGATTTCTGGGTTTATCAACATCACATCCCCTGGCAACGGCGATATGATAGGATAAGAGCTGAAGCGGAATAACACTGAGCAGAGGAACAAGCATATCCGGCGCTTCGGGAACCCTTATAATCCAGTCTGAAACCAATTCGATATCGGTATCTCCTTCGGTAGCTATGGCAAGGACCCTTCCGTGTCTTGCCCTTACTACCTGTATGTTGGAGATTATCTTGTCATAAGCTGCGCCCTTAACGGCAATCACAGCAATTGGCATCATCTCATCTATCAGAGCAATGGGTCCGTGCTTCATTTCAGCAGCCGGGTAACCTTCCGCATGAATGTACGATATTTCCTTGAGCTTAAGGGCACCTTCAAGCGCTACCGGGTAGTTTACGCCCCTGCCAAGGTAGAGGAAATTTCTCGCGTAGGTAAATTCCTTGGCAATCTCAGCTATACTGCTGGAATTCTCCAGAATCTTCCTGACCTTGTCAGGTATTGCCATGATCTCCCGGACAAGTTCAAGCCCCTGTTTTCGATTGATAATATGCCTGGCTCTTCCAAGGGCGAAGGCTATCAGGATAAGAGCCATCACCTGCGAAGTAAAGGCCTTTGTAGAGGCTACTCCGATCTCGGGACCCGCGTGGATATAAACTCCGGCATCCGTTTCACGGGCTATGGTTGAACCCACTACATTCACAATACCGAGTGTGCGGCATTTCTTCTCTTTAGCAAGCTTCAGGGCAGCCAGTGTATCTGCTGTCTCACCGCTCTGGCTGATCACAATCATTACAGTATCCGGAGACAGAACAGGGTCCCGGTATCGAAACTCGGAAGCGTACTCCACCTGGACGGGAATTCTTGCATATGCCTCGATAAGGTACTTGCCTATGGAAGCCGCATGCCAGGACGTTCCACAGGCAGTAATTACTATTCTGCTGATGGATCTCATGTCCTCCTCGGACATCTGCAGGCCTCCAAGGTGCGCCGTACCTTGAACCAGGTCCAGTCTGCCCCGAAAAGCGTTTGTGAGAGATTCAGGCTGACTGTATATCTCCTTCAGCATGAAATGGGGGTAGCCGTCCTTTTCGATATCAGTGATATCCCAGTCTACATATTCGATCCGTTCACGTATCAGCGATGGATGATCGTTATCCGATTGAATCCCTTCGAGGTTCACTTCGATAACTTCACCCTCTTCAAGGTAGATCACCTCTCTGGTGTGAGATACAATAGCTGCCACATCACTGGCTACGAAATACTCCTTATCACCTATACCAGCAACAAGGGGGCTTCCGTAACGGGCCGCTACCAGAGTATTCGGCTCATCCGCGGAGAGGACAGCTATTCCGTATGCACCATGGACCTTAACAAGTGCGTCTTTCACAGCGGTGAAGAGTTTCTTCCCTTTTGCGACTTCCTGGCTTATCAGCATCGGTAACACTTCAGAATCGGTATCCGATTCGAACTTAATCCCGGACTTGATGAGATCATTCCTCAGTGTCATGAAATTCTCAATAATACCGTTATGTACAACGGCTATCCTTCCCGCCTGATCGCAATGGGGATGCGCGTTTGTATATGAAGGTTCACCATGTGTAGCCCATCGCGTATGAGCTATTCCCACATTTGACGATGAAGCAGTTCCGGGATCGATATTTTCGAGGTCACTGACGCGCCCTTCACATTTTTTGATAAAGAGGTTGCCTTTGTTCTGAAGTGCGTATCCTGCTGAATCGTAACCTCTGTATTCAAGGCGTTTCAGCCCGGCAAGAAGTACTTCCCTGGCAGGTTTGTATCCAACGTATCCGATTATTCCACACATAAACTCTCCATTGCTTCGCGGAAAATACGAAAATCTTCTTCAATGTAACTATTATCCCTGTTCTCCGCAATGAACCTTACTACTGGCTCAGTACCCGAAGGTCTGATATGCATCCAGCCGCCATCCCTGCCATACCATAGTCCATCTCTTGTGTCATCTGCGGGACCGTACAGCACAAGCAATTCTGCACGCAGGGAATCAAATCCGGTTCCCAGCGGCAGCTTCTTTTTGAACATGGTGTACGATGGATAACTGTCCGCCCAGCGTCCAATGCTGGAATCGGGATTTTCTCTGAGAAATGAGATCACGCAGGCCATTGCGACACCGCTGTCCCTTCCGGCGTGGAAAGCCCTGTCGATCACGCCGCCGTTCCCCTCTCCGCCTGTGATGGCTCCGTACTTCTCCATTTCCTCCACTACATTCACTTCGCCTACAGGGCTGCGGTAGAGCCTGCAGCCATGTTTCATGGCGGCATCCTCTGCAAGTCTGGAGGTTGAAAGATTTACAACAGCCGGTCCGGGTCTTACTGAAAGTATAAAATCGATTGCCAGAGCGACCGTGTAATCCTCACCGATTATTCTTCCGTTCTCATCTACCAGTGCAAGTCTGTCTCCATCCGGATCAAATGCAAATCCTATATCGGCGTTCTCATCGATAACCGCCCCCGAAAGTTCAGTCAGACTTTCAACGGTAGGTTCCGCCATACGCGGGAAGTCACCTTCAGGTGTCATTTCAGAATTGATAACCGCGAATTCAACTCCAAGTCTTTCCATCAGCATCGGGGCAAACGCGGCAGCGGCTCCACCGGTAACATCAAGCACTGCCTTCAAAGGTCTGCCTTCAGGAACCAGCCATGGTAATGAATGTATGCCTTCGATATGTCTTTCCACCGAACCGCCCAATTTTCCAGGCATCCCCACTGTTCTATAGTCCGCATACTCAATGTCTCTGCCAAGTAGCGTAATCAAACGCTTCCTGTCTCTGGACCTGAGAAAAATACCATCAGCCCCGATAAGTTTCAGTGCGTTCCAGGAGCCCGGATTGTGGCTTGAAGTAATAGCTATTCCGCCGCGAATTCCCTCTCCCATGGCTTCAAGCTGTACTGTAGGTGTAGGCACGATACCCAGAAGAACAGGGTCACAACCAACGGACATAAGCCCGGCGGTTACAGCGGCCTCAACTGCCGGGCCGCTCCTTCTGGTGTCTCTGCCGACGATGACAGGTCCGCTTCCGACAAGTACTCCAAACGCGGAGGCGAATTCAACCACATCAGCAATCGTCAGTGAAGCGCCGAATATGCCCCTGATTCCGGATCCGCTGATAATTGGTTTCATAAATCTTCCTTGGAAAGAGATCTGGAGCCGGCGAACGGAATCGAACCGTTGACCTGCGCATTACGAATGCGCTGCTCTGCCAGCTGAGCTACGCCGGCTCCGGAGCAATGGATATTATTGAATTATTCACAGTTCGTCAATAATGTCAGAAGATAGACCCGGAGCCTCCGAACAGGCTCACAGGAAATGCTACGCAGAACTGAGAACTTCCCAGATCAGCTTCCGCAGCGGGATAAATCGATGATTCCTGGCCATCTATTATGGCGTTGTCCGTCTTGAAACCGGCAAAAGACCTCCTGTACTCAAGCCTTCCAGAAAGGGGTCCGGCAAGGACTACCTCAGCTCCGAGAGAAAAGGTAAAACCTGCTGAATTTCCTTCAGCTTCGACGAATTCACCAAAATCATCCGTTCCGCTATACTTCCCGGTTATGAACACTCCTCCCGCTCCGGCGAAAATGGAGAACCTGTTGAATACTTCGTACTTCACCAGCGGCATGATTGAAATAAGGAAAGCGTTCAATTCACCATCCCATCCGATCGGAGAAGAATTCTTCCAGAAATATTCACCTGATATCCTGAAGTCCAGGATTCCCGGCGCGTCAATATCTACGGCAAGACCAACAGATGTTCCCGGTGTGAGGAATCGGTTTTCGTAGACGGAGTCCATCGGAGCCAGGTTGGATATCATCGGTCCCGCACTGATTGAGATACCGTCGAAACCGGCAGCCTGTGAAAAGCAAAACAAAAGCGTGATGGTGGTAACGATCTTCATGCTTGATCTCCCAGCGTATACTGTTTCTTAATGTGGTTGAGCAGTCCTCCATCCTTGAGAATCTCCAGCATTTCATCCGGCAGGGATGGAAAACTGAACACCCTGTCCCCCACACGCACTTCTCCGGCGGCTGGATCAACCATGACATCATCACCTTTGGTATAGTACTCCGCAGCTTCCGGGCTCTGTATCAGAAGAAGACCCTGGTTAACCGCGCTTCTGTAAAATATTCTCGCGAACGATGAGGCGATTACAGCCTTCAGGCCGATATGTTTCAGACCCAGGGAAGGATGTTCCCTGCTTGATCCGCAGCCGAAGTTCTCCCCCGCGATTATTATATCTCCGGATTGAACCGCCCCTGCAAAGGACGGATCCAGATCCTCGAGCAGATGTTCCTTTATCTCAGGACCTGTGGAGCAGGTGTAAGTGTACTTTCCCGGAAAAAGCAGATCGGTGTTAATGTCCTTCTGAGGGTAGTGGAATATGTTCATTTTAGTACCTCCCGGGGATCGCGAATCTTACCAGTCAGGGCGGATACGGCTGCCGTCTCAGGGCTGGACAGGTATATTTCAGCTTCCTTTTCACCCATTCTCCCCTTGAAATTCCTGTTTGCAGTAGAAAGACATTTCTCACCCGGTGCAAGGACGCCCTGGTGCGCTCCGAGGCAGGGGCCGCAGCCCGGAGGAAGTACAACCGCACCTGCACTGACAAGATCCTGCAGGACACCCATCTTCATTGCCTTCAAGTATTCCGTTCTTGAGGCCGGAGCGACCAGCATCCTAACAGAGGAGTGAATCCTCTCTCCCCTCAGGATATCGGCTGCAGCTTTAAGATCTTCAACTCTACCGTTCGTGCAGGTTCCAAGGAAGATCTGGTCAATCTTCATGCCGGCCATCTCATCAACCGGAACAACATTGTCCACCTGATGGGGACATGCGATAACCGGGACTATGTTCTCAAGGTCGTACTCCAGTGTTCTGGCGTATTCGGCGTCATAATCACTCCAGACGGCGTCGGTGACTTGAATATCCAGAGCTTCAAAGTATTTACTAGTTACGATATTGGTGGGGAACGCAGCAATTTTCGCTCCCATCTCGATTCCCATATTGGCGATTGTCATCCTGTCGCACATTCTCAGTCCGCCTACGGCCGGTCCGTTGAATTCGACAGCCATATAGTTCGCTCCGCCTGCGCCCACGTCTCCTACGATAGTCAGGATCAGATCCTTGGCTGAAACTCCGCCGGTAAAGGCTCCGGTAAGTTCTATATTAATAGTTTCAGGTACTTTAAACCATGTTCGACCGGTAATCCATATACCTGCTGCCTCGGTTCTGTCGATTCCTGTTGCAAAGCAGTTGAATGCGCCATAAGTGCAGGTATGGCTGTCGCTGCAAACGACTATCGATCCGGGTTTTACCAGCCCCATTTCGGGCATGACCTGGTGACAGACACCGGTTCCAATATCGTAGAAGTTCACTATTCCCTGCTCTTTGACGAACTCCCTTACTTTCTTGTGCCCGGCAGCGTGCTTGCTTGAAGCGGCTGGAATAACGTGATCAAGTACAATGGCAACCCTTTCCGGGTACCTTATCCTGCCCCCGGGAACAGTGGATTCGAACTTGCCGATAATTGCCGAACTGTTATCATGAGTTAGAATGTAATCCGGTTCGACAAATACTATTTCACCTTCCTTGACCTTCTTACCGGCAGCCCGGCTGAGGATTTTAATCGCAAAAGTTTCTCCCATTTGCAGAGCCTTCCTTCAAGAATATTCCTGCTACTGTAATCGATTCAGTATAGTACGAATTATACAATCAGTTCCGGGAGTAGTAACCCCGAATACAAATTCGATCAAAGAAGGTTTCATATGAGATCGGTTACAGGAAGAAAAAACGTATCTGAGATGTGTGCCGACCTTCTCCAGGACGAGTCAAATTTATCGGGTGCATGGTGCGAAGCCGCCGTCTGGCCTGAAAACACCGATGAAGCCAGGGATTACATCGGGAAATGCTCGAAGACCGGGATGAAGTTAACGGTTTCGGGCGGATTAACAGGTATAGCGGGTGGAGCCCTTCCAGAGGGAGGTTCCGTTGTATCGGCATCAGCTCTGAAGTATATCAGGCTCCTCGATAACGGCAACATAGCGGCCGGTGCGGGTGTAACGATAGAAGAGCTCAATTCCTTTATAAATGCGAATACGGATGGCTTTTTCTACCCCCCGGACACAACGGAAGAAACTGCTTCTGTAGGAGGCACAATTGCCACCAACGCATCGGGAGCGGACAGCTTTCTGTACGGATCTACAAGAAAATGGGTGGAAGGCCTCCAGATCGTACTCCCCAGCGGCGATCTGCTCACAATAAAACGGGGCATGCATATGTTCGAGAACAGCACATGCACCCATCCCCTTCTGGGAACTTTGCACCTGCCGTTACTGCGGAAAGAGCAACCGCCCAAGAATGCAGCGGGATATTACATACGTCCCGACATGGACCTGATCGATCTTTTCATCGGTTCCGAGGGGACACTTGGTTTCATTGTAGAAGCCGAATTGAAACTGGCGCCGGAGCCTCCATATGTTATCGATCTTGCAGTATTCCCCGAAAAGCCGGAATCCTTCTGGGAGCTTTACGGTTCACTGCTGCATGCCCCCGAATCGCTCCGGATAAGAGCACTGGAAATCATGGATTACAGATGTATGGATTTTCTCAGGTCACATCCCGGCGAACTCCCGCTTCCTCCCGAGAATGCCCTCTTCTGTCTGCTTCTGAGAGCTGAGGCCGACAGCGATGAACATCTAGAGGAAACCCTCGTAATGCTGGATGATATGCTCGTCTCATCAAATTCAAGTCCGGAAACTGCATGGGGCGGTTTTGAACCCTCCGAAAGAAAGAGAATCAAAGATTTCAGACACGCACTGCCGGAAGCTGTAAATCACTGCATTGCAGAATCAAGGAGGAAGTACCCCTCAATACATAAATTCGGTTCCGACGGCGCAGTCGAACTGCCCCGATTTGAGGAGTACTTCACCCGCGTGACGAGTATTCTCGAGGAAAGAGGCCTTCCTTTCGTTATCTTCGGTCACGCCGGACAGGGACACATTCACGCCAATGCGATGCCGGAAGATAAGCAGCAGATGCTTCTTGCCGAAGATGCCATGAGGGAAATAGCTGCGGCTGCCGTTGAAATGGGCGGCACGGTATCGGCTGAACACGGGCTGGGAAAACTGAAGCTCGCCTATCTGAAGCTTATGTATTCGGAGGATGAGATCAAAGGAATGGAAGCCATCAGAAGAGCAGTCGATCCAGACTTCGTCTTTGGTTAAACTTATAAGATCTGGCCCAGACTTTTAAGTGCACCCCATGTTGATGATTCCAGAGCTGACTGGTAACCGGAAGCCTTGCAGGCAGCCCATCCTCTGTAAGCTGGCTCACTAATGTGGCAGATGACAGTTCCATTCAGGTCAAAGCAGTAAATGTACCCTAACTGAGACTCCAGAGATTCAGCACTCCACAGATATTCACCGTCATAGCTCAATCCTCTGCACGATGCACTTGGAGGATTGAAATTCAAGAGAGTGTCTTCGACAATCGAGGGCCAGAGGGAAATATCCCAGGACCTTATTAGGCTATCCTCATTCAGAGTCCATAGCCTATCATCGAAGTATGTTGATCCCAATGCATCGTAATTAAATCCTGTAGACGAATCGCCGGTTCCGTCAGGCAAATACCGGTTCATATCCCATTCGGTAACGTAGAGGTAGTCTCCGTCAAACGCAATATCGTAAAAGTAGTACAGTGACCAGTCATCAATAATAAGATCCAGTTCACCGGTCTGAATGTCCAGTTGATAGGATCTTGGAGCGAAGGCATCAACAACATGAACATTACCGTCCACTATCTCTAAATCACAAAGCCTGTACCAGTCGTATTGATACCAGTCGTAGACCGAGCCATCCATTCCCATGATATAAATACGAGAGTCAAAATTCTGATAACAGGTATAGACTATCACATCCTCCGCTGTGGAGGGTCCGGCAATGCCGAGCAGAAGAGCAAATTGCAGGAATAGAAACAACTTACAATATACAATTCTGAAATTCACTCAGATCTCCTTAGGGTATCAATAACGGAATCCTGGATTCGAGTATTCTACCTTACATCCGAGTAATCACCGATTATCCTGCAGCCTCTTGCGTAGTCCTTCTCCCTGCTCATGCGGATACTCTCCGCGATTACATCCCGCATATCGGAGACGATCTCATGGAGTTCGGCGCCGGATACACCAGGAAATTCTCTTTCCAGATAATCTTTCTGGAAAACTGAAAGTTTCTCAGGGCTGCTCGAGAGGCATTCCAGGGTGAAGAATCTTACATGGAACCTGTAGGTCTCGATAGCCTTGAGCCTGTGCGCTTCGGTAAGATAATTCTTGCCCAGACCGGAGATATCCGATTCCGTGTATACCTCTTTCACCGATTTAACCTCAAGCTTCCGTAATGAACTCATCATCATTCTCAGGGTCTCTTCCCGGATGATCTTTCCACCGGGTTTCCAGTGCAGGGCTCGGTTTCTGGACCTGTACTTCTCCTCGTTCCTCTGCACTGCGAAGAGGTTATCGGAGAGTACCCACCCCGGTACTATCTGATTGAATGCGGGTGGTATGCCATCAATCGAACTGAAGGGCTCACGTATAAGTGAAAAGGGAAATTCGACCCTCTGGGGTAATGTCGTTACACCTGTTGCTATTATGCTGTATGGAGCCTGCGAATAATCAGCCGGGAATTTCACTGAACATCCCAGTCCGAAGAACATACCCTCTCCGGGTCTGATCTCCTGGTCCGGAAGCCTTGACGTATGGTTGCTTCCAACGTTAGCTCCGTAACCGATGTTTCCCCTCCCTTCAGGCCATCTGGCAGCTATAAGGAGAGACTGGTGATGAGAGGATGTGAAAGGACCGACAAGTGATGCTGTGATCTCACCTTCCGCCAGCACCGAATTCGGTCCCAGGAAGGATAATGTAAGTTTGCCGTGCTTCTCGACCGCTGACGCTTCCCCGA
>RCND010001839.1_pt1 | contig 14633 bp, 13 predicted proteins | sample 2041351 | NCBI WGS metagenome assembly RCND01 (sample SAMN09708230, study PRJNA481090) | Marine sediment metagenome, whole genome shotgun sequencing project. | biome: marine sediment; feature: ocean; material: sediment; isolation source: Sewage treatment plant 12B marine sediment (STP12B) ...
ACATCTGCTCCAAGATTCTTGGCAACGCTCCACTTCCCCTCATCATTCCTGAATGAAACATATATATCTCCTTCGCCACCATAACCATCTTTTCTTTGACAATCAAAAAGTATAAACTCTTCATTGGGTTGAATAAAAGGATGTATTCCATTGGAGGGATGATTGACACCACCCCCTAGCCTGACTGATTTTTCGTAAGCTCCATCCTTCCAGATCATTTTTACGATTCCCCCTTCCGTTTGACCTGAAATGTCGGTAAGATAAATCGATCCGTCATTGGTGGCACTTACAAACATCCCATCGGCGGCAAATTTCGGTGTGCTCCAACTTTCACCCTCTCTGTCCATAACCCAGATACCATAGGAGGGTTGATCTGCATCAGGCTTTACCCGGCTGGTTCCGAAATAGAGCTTTTTACCATCGGGAGAAATATGGGGTTCATGGTCCCCCGGATATGAAAATGTTGCGGTGTCAGGGGCTGTCCAGCCTTCCTCTTCCCACTTGCTTACCATGATCACATTCGCTCCCCTATCATTCCTCCGTGTAAAATAGAACTCTTTTCCATCCGGGGAGAAGGTACAGGCAAATTCAAAATGACCGTGGGTTGAGATTAATCCAGGAGCGAATATCTTTGGAGTAAGCCCGGGAGGCTCTTCACCAAAATAGGGTTCATTTATCCCTGTTAATGCTCCACTCTGATATTGAAACTCTGATTCCGTTTCATTCTCGTGATCTGACTGGGTGGCGTAGATCCGGCTCAGGTTCTTCTCTGCATTCTCATTGGCCGGATTTAGCTCAAGCGATTTATTAAAATTTTCAATTGCCTCATCAGTGCTACCCATCCAGGCAAGGATCTCACCAAGGCTATCATACACATTCCATGAATCGGGAAAAGCCTTAATATTCATTTTGAGAACAGCGATAGCTTCATTAGACTTTCTCTGACGAAAATAGCTGTACCCCAGGGTATTAAACTCATTTTCAAGGAGGATGAATTGATCGGTGTCGGCCAGGATCTCCTGAAATTTCTTTTGAGCTTGCTCTATACCTTGCTCATTGATAATTTCCTCAACGAGGACAGATGCATTCGGTTTACCTTCCTGGGATAACACAAGGACCGGAAAAAGCATCAATATGAAAATTGAAAGAATTTTTGTCATCAGTTCCTTTGTTACTGGATTTAAGGAACTAATGTACACCAAACTTTCGCTCAGGGCAACTTGAAAAATTCATTCGTTAGTGGAAAGTCAGAACGGCCAGCAACACAATAGTGATGCTGGATAAAAGACCTACTTTTCCAAGGATGGCGACCTTTTTCAGGTTTGATTCTGCATTCCCTTTCTTTGCCCGGCTGGAATAAATACCGGCTAAAATGACTGAGATTGTAAGAATCAGCACCAGGATAAGCTTCGCCATCAACAAGGGCCGGGCGTTCAGGGTAGCCCAGAATGGTGTAATGAGATAAAATCCAGAAATAATAAGCATGGTTAAACCTATTTGTCCCATGCGGCTGAGAACCGATGCATTCATTGCAAATTTTCTACCCTCCTCTTTCTCCATTTTTGATCTTGCAATTCCAATGAACATAAAGGCAAAACTGGTTCCCAATCCCATGGCCAGGCCAAGGAGATGGACGATTAACATTGCATCTCTCATCTTCTATCAATTTTTGGGATCGTTTAGCTTCCTGGCATTGCCGAGAGGGGTGCCCATATCCACAAGATTATCGCCACATTTTTGCGCCCAATCCATCCAGGCCTTCATCCCTGCCTCCATTTCTTCTGGAGTAGACTCTTGTGTTTTCCACGTGGCATCGACAGGTGCCAGATAGCTTACTATGAATTTTTTCATAATATCTGCTTTTTGATCTATACAAGACTGACAGGATTTAAAGGCTAATGTTCGGGCTGAAAGGGATGATTAACAAATATTTAATATATAACAGCCAGGATTGAGAAGGAACTCCAATAATTCATAAGTTTATACAAGCAAATCCTAACAAATGATTACACATATACTTATTTGCAAATATGCCAGGAGCTTGATCATTGCAGGTTCAGCCCTTATAATGGGGCTATCCTGTAACTCCATTCGAACTGAAGTGCCGGAGACGGAGATAGATGCATCCGTAAAACGCCCCAATATTATCTGGATCGTTGGTGAAAATCTAAATCTGGATTTAGGAATTTACGGCGAGGAACTTGTGGCCACCCCCAATCTCGATTCGCTGGCTCTGAAAGGGATGCGTTATACACATGTGTTTTCTACAAGTCCCGTTTGTGCACCAAGCCGTTCCGCATTTATGACTGGCATGTACCAGACCTCCACAGACACACACAATATGCGTTCGCACCGTGAGGATGATTACCGTCTTCCAGATGGAGTTCGACCTGTTACGCACCGACTTGGTGATGTGGGATATTATACAGCCAATATTACAAACATTGGAGATCGCATCGTAGGTACCGGCAAACTGGATCTCAATTTTGTAAACGAGGGTCCCCTTTATGACTCGGAAGAGTGGTCCACACTCAAATCCAATCAGCCCTTTTTTGCAATGATTAATACCCCTGAAATTGAATATGATATTTACGACCGGCAGACAGCATCAAAAGAACGCGTTGAGTGGGTGGGAGAAAAGGAACACCCTCAAATTGCTACTTCCGAAAATGTCACCGTACCTCCATATTACCCCGATCATGAGGTCACCAGGCAGGAATTGGCCAGGTACTACAATTCCATATCAGGTATTGATATTCGAGTTGGTTGGATTCTGGAACAGTTGCAAAAAGATGGATTAGCAGATAATACAATTATCATCTTCTTTGGGGATAATGGACGCCTGGATGCCCGTGGAATCCACTGGTGCTGGGATACCGGACTTCGCGTACCCATGATCATCTATTGGCCCGGAAATATAGAAGCGCCATCGCAATACAAGCCAGGTACCGTAAATGATGAGGTCATTAGCCTGCTCGATCTCACAGCCACCACATTGCAGATTGCCGGTATCCCCAGACCTTTAAGCATGCAGAGTCGGGTGTTTCTGGGGGAACACGCAGATCCGCCTCGAACCTATGCCTTTAGCGCCAGAGACCGGATTGACGAAACGGTCAGCCGAATTCGTTCAGTCCGTGAAAAAAAATATCACTATCTCCGGAACTACATGCCCGAACAGGGTTTTGCCTCACTCAATCGATACAAAGAAAAGTGTTTTGCGGTCAAACCACTTATGCGTGAATTACATGCGCAGGGAAAGTTGACAGGTGCGGCAGCGGAACTTATGGAACCCTTGCCCTACGAACAGTTATATGATACAGAGAACGATCCACACGAAATCTATAATCTGGCGGAATCAGACAATCCAGAGCACCGCGAAGCACTTCAACGACTACGAGCAGCACTTGATACCTGGATAGCGGAAACCGGAGATCAGGGTGAATGGCTGGAGCCAGAAGAGATCATTATCCCCTTTGAAAAAGAGATGGATGAGTGGTTTGGAACGCCTGAATGGTATAAGAAAAAAGTTGAATAAGCAGATCCATTATCTACCCTGATATAGGTTTCGACAATGTACTTGCTGATTCCTGCTTCAGCCACCTCCTGAAACATACAGCGAATCACTCTTCTTCTAAGGCCAGGCGGATAATCCCGTTTACAATGTCGGCCGGTCCATTGGGAATCCAGGTAGCCAGCAACATTTTAGGAATGGATGCCAGAGGAACGCTGCTGGAATACATCATCACTTCAGTTTGACCATTTCCCAAGTCCCTAAGGGTGTACGTTGAATAACTGTGCCGCATTCTTTCAACCCCCTGGTCAGGGTACATATCAGGGGCCGGGATGCCTGTAAGTGTATAGCGGCTGTTTTCAGGACTCGCCTCCAATTTATATCTGGTCACCACATCTGATACTGGCATGGGCCAATGCTTCTTCAATAAATAATAGCTAAGCCATTCATCCTCTGAAAGATCCCTGATGCGTTCCGTATGTTCTGCATCATCCATAAAGTCCTGATGTTGAGAATCATCCTTCAGTACCCTCAGGCAGCTTTCCATGCTGACTTCCGCAAAGGTGACTGCCTCGAACTCCAGAACATTATACTTTTTGCCCTTTTCATCCTTATACTCTGCAAAATTGTAAGAAACAAGGACCTTACCATCTTTAGTTTTATCCTGCTTCCAACCATCCCTCTGGGCATTGACACTTGCGTTTAACAAAAGAAAACACAGAACGATTAGTCCTGTTTTTACGCTATGTTTCATAAGTCCGCGAACAGATTAGTTCAATTACAAAAACAATGAGTTAATGCAATTTACACTTTCTGAAATTCTGTGACAGCAAACCATCCCTTTTCATCTGTATGGGTCTGATTCAGTTTTAGTCCTGTTGCTTCAGCAATTTCCTGGATGTGCCTGGCACTGTATTTGTGGGAGTTTTCCGTGTGAATAGCTTCACCCTCTTTCAAATGTAGATCTTCCTTGAAAAATGGTGAGTGAACGCTTAGATCGCGGTTTGCCACCAGGTGCATCTCCATCCGGGATTTTTCTTTGTTAAAAAAAGCAAGGTGGTCGAAATGCTCAGTCTGAAAATCTGCATGGATCAGATCATTCACTGTATTTAATATGTTCTTATTAAATGCCACAGTAGTTCCCCGGGCATCGTTGTATGCGGCGTGAAGTACTGCTTCGGGCTTAACCAGGTCCATCCCTAATAGCAGCAAATCCCCCTTTTTCATCTGAAGGCTGATGTTCCGAAGGAGCTCCAGTGAATCAGTCCACTCGAAATTTCCAATGGTACTTCCAAAAAAACAGATCAAAGCTGGTTGCTCCCGCCTAATTGGCCCAAATTGAGAAAAGAAATCCACCGCATAGCCCTCCACAAGCAAATTTGGGAATGTTGTCACCAGACTTTCTGCCGAGCTTCTGAGGGCCGGCTGACTGATATCCAGGGGTAAGTAGCGCAAGGAAGCCGGGTTCATCTCGGCTGCGGCGTTCAATAAAATCGAAATCTTGGAATGATCGCCAGGGCCCAGTTCAATAATCTCGTAACCCTTGTATTGCTTCATCAGGTCAGGGGCAATCTGTTTCAGAATGCCTTTCTCGGTACGCGTAGGATAATACTCCTCCAGACGGGTAATTTCTTCAAATAGGATCGATCCATCGCCGTTATAAAAAAATTTGCTTGAGATACTCTTCTGATCCGCCTCCAGGCCAGCTACAATTTCTGCACTTACCTCATCCGGACCAATCTCCTGCAGCAAATTGGTGATGGAAATCCTGTTCAGGGTGACGATATCTTCGTTTACAAAATTCATTCTGCAATATTATATTCACGTTCTGGTATGCCTGTCTCGGTGGGGTTTTCCGGATCATTGCTCCACTCAAACCATCCCCCGTCAAAAACAGAAACCCTTGGCCAGCCCATCAAATAGGCATTTAACCATGCTTCGCTTCCCCGCCATCCGGTTCCGCAGTAAAAGGCATTGTGTTTCTCCGGCACCACATCCACCTCTTTCCAGATCTCTTCAATTTCATGATACTCCCGGCTGGTATGATCCAAATTTCGGTAGTTCTCCATATGGTAGGCGTCTGTACCACAATTTCCAAAAACAGAACCCGGAATTCTCCCTTTCTTTTCAATATAGTTGTACCCGCTTACCTCACCAATATATTCTGGCCAGCTTCGAACACTGACTAATTCGGCCTGATCTGAAGCAATGATCTTTTTAGCTTCAGGAACATCCACAGCCAGCTCTGGGCGACCAGGAATGGTAGTCCCAAACTCGCCCCGGTAAACAGGTGAATATTCTTTAGTGGTAATCTCATAACCAGCATCTTCCCATGACTTAAGTCCACCATTCAGAATCCGCACATCTTTCACTCCGGCATACATCATAATAAATGCAGCACGTATGGAGCCCAGGTGCCCGGCACTACTGCCTGGGAAGGGATCATCGTTGTCGGGAAAAGAAAAGCGGCCGTAGAGAATCACCGTGGTATTTTCAGTTATCCCCAGTTGCTCCAGGGTCTCCTTTATCTCCTCTGGACTTCTGCGGTTCCAGGTTTCAGGTGACTCCAGGGTATTGGTATCCAGATCCACTGCTCCGGGAATATGCCCCTCTTCGTAGGCTCCCCGATTGCGGTAATGGCCATGGCAAACAACAAAGTCCTTTCCATGAAATTCTGGAGGCATGCCCCCATCCAGGAGGGTAAGCAGCCACTCTGGATAGACCAGCTGATTGTAGCGTTGAAGATGATCCATGGGTAATGTTTCATTCGTACACCATTCATCTAGAAAATGGTCATACACTTTAACCTGGTCATAACCCGAACGAAAAAAGCGGTCAGCTACTTTCTCAGCTTCCTTGGCTCCATAAGCATATATGACCAGCGATTGGTCAGGAAGAATTCCTTTGGATCGTACAATCTCAATCCAGTCGATATAGTTTGCCCACTTCAACGGCAGACTCCTTGCTCCCTTGATATGGCCACCCCTGGCCTCATTGTTAAGCTTCCATCCGTTATAAGCCTCAACCGGCCTGACATCAATAATGGTAGTAAGCGGATCGCTTAATTGCTTTTGCAGGTCCGCAGTGGAGATATTAGGAAAACTCATATACTATCTAAGATTATTTGGTGCACTATGACGTATTCATTGACAAAACCTTACTATGAATAACATAAAACTACTCGTAGTGTTTAAAATAAAACATGGTAGGTGGATATGGATGAATTATAGGGCCGCCTCAACATCGGGTAAAAAATTAACCAGGCTGCCATTATTGCTCTCCATGATAAACTCCATGCCGCTAAAGTAACTCTTTCTCTTAAGCTCTTTTAATATTAGAAAAAGTTAAAGCAGAATGAATATATTGTGTTAATATTGACCACAATGAGCGTATTCAAACCATGGGCCTTCCAGGGTTCTTTGAACCGTAGGAACTATTTTGAAGGATGGTATTTCAAACATGTATCGGCCGACAAGACACAGGTCTGGTCGTTTATTCCTGGGATCTCACTCTCTCCTGAGGGGCGGCAATCATTCATTCAGGTACTGAACGGAAGGACTGGGGCATCCCAGGCATATGAATATGGGGTGGAAGCATTTTCTGCTTCAAAAAAAGAACTGGATGTACATGTTGGACAATCTCATTTCACTACAAAGGGGGTCACCCTGGACCTGCAGAATAATTCCCAAAAAATATCAGGTAGCATTTCCTACGCCTCACTTGAACAGTATCCTTCCTCCCTGTTCAAACCGGGAATCATGGGATGGTATTCCTTTGTCCCTTTAATGGAGTGCAAGCATGGTGTTGTTTCCATGAATCACAAGCTTAAGGGAGGACTTCACATCGACGATACTTATATTGATTTCGATGGTGGCTCCGGTTATATCGAAAAGGACTGGGGCAGCTCCTTCCCGGAATCATGGGTCTGGCTTCACTGTAACACCTTCAACGCCACCCATACTTCCTTCACTTTTTCGGTTGCAAAAATACCCTGGTTGGGCAGTTACTTCATTGGGTTTATTTCTTACCTGAAGCTCGAAGATAGGTTCATAAACCTCTCCACCTGGTCAAATGCACGAATTGAAAAACTGGTATACCTTGATAACATACTCCAGGTCACAATTTCTAATAGATCGTACCGGCTTGAAATAGAATCCGTTAACAGTCAGGCGGGTCCGCTGAAAGCACCAAAGCTTGGCTCCATGAACAGGATTATCAAGGAGACTGTGGATGCTACTGTTGAGCTCAAACTCAGCGATTCTTCAGGGAAAACTCTTTTTCACGATAAGGGTACCCGTGCGGGTATGGAGTTAATTGAAGAAATATTGGAATACTTTTAATTAAGCTATGATTGTTCGCCCCAAATTGAACTTGCTCGATCTGGATCAAATCAATGAGGTCCATCGCTATTCCATCCGTATCCTGGAGGATACAGGTATCAAGGTAGAATCAAAAACAGCGCTTGAAATCTTTGCAAAATCAGATGGTGTTAAGATTAAGGGCGATGTGGTTTATATACAGGGTGAGTTGATCGATCATTCCATCAAACAGGCTCCTTCAGACATCGAAGTATTCAGCAAATCGGGGGAAAGTGTATTTCAATTGGGGAAGAATCAGGGCAGGGAAACGCATTTTGGAATTGGATGTACCAACACCTGGTTTCAGGATATTGATAACAGCCAGGTTGAACTGTTTACCAGGAAGCATATGCAGCATTCTACCAAACTGGGCGACCTGTTGGAAAATTATGATATGGTATCCACTTTGGGGATCCCTTCAGATGTGCCTGTGGACAAAATGGACCTCTATTCCACCCTCGATATGTATGCCAATACATCAAAGCCATTGGTTCTGTTGGTTTCTGGAGAGGGTAAAATCAATGATGTCTTTGACTTACTCTCATCTCTTCATGGAGACATTTCAGCCTTACCCTTCTGTATTCCCTATGTTAATCCTATCACCCCCCTGGTACTTAATGAAACTACCACAGATAAGATGATTGCTTCTATCAATCACGATTTACCTCTTATGTATTCCAACTACAGCATGTATGGAGGGACCTCTCCTGTTTCTGAAGGGGGTTCGCTGGCATTGTTAAATGCGGAGTTACTTGCCGGACTGGTATTCAGTCAGCTGGTAAAAGAGGGTAGTAAAATTATTTTGGGAAGCCTTCCTGCGGCATTTAATATGGTAAGCATGGGGAGCCACTATACCCCCACTTCCTATTTGCTGAACCTGGCCTGTGCTGAAATGATGAACTTTTATGAAATTCCACACTGCGGAACCTCTGGCAGTACCAATGGCCGGGGAGCTGATCTGCTGGCTTCCGGGAACTTGTGGCTCAATCACCTGAGCTCCTGCATAGGTAAAGTTGGCTGTGCTCCCTTTGTGGGTGGTAATTTTGATTCAATGGCCTTTTCACCAACAACCGTGGTGCTTTCAAACCAGATCATAGGTGAAGCAAGGAAATTTTCACAAGGTTTTGCCATCAATGATGAGACGGTCAACCTTCATGAAATAGATCAGGTTGGTCATGGTGGTGATTATTTTACATCGGAACAGACACTGGCATCCTTGCATGAATTAAGTAACACCGATGAAATTTGGTCATCGCTGAGCCTGGATGCCTGGAAAGAACAGCACATGCCAACAGCTGAAAATGAATTGATCCAATACACACAAGATCTATATTCAAAAGCAATCTTAGCTTCTGAAGAAAACGCTGACATCATTAAAAAGGGGGAAGAATATATTGAATCATACTAAGGTAGAAGAGAAGGGTAAGATTGGTTTTTGGTTAAGTACTTCACTGGTAGTGGGAAACATGACAGGGTCGGGCATCTTTTTGCTGCCTGCTGCCCTGGCACTCTATGGAGGGATATCCATTTTCGGTTGGATCTTTACTGTGGCCGGTACCATACTTCTGGCCCTGGTATTTTCCAGACTTAGCAGGCTGATCACCAAATCAGGTGGGCCATATACCTATTCCAGGGAAGGATTTGGAGATTTTGCCGGTTTTCTAGTGGCCTGGGGATACTGGCTCTCTATTTGGACCGGGAATGCTGCCATTGCAGTTGCTGGAGTGGGTTACCTCTCTGTATTTATTCCTTCGCTTAAGGAACAGCCAATGATTTCTGCTCTTGTTGCTATCGGAGTCATCTGGTTGTTTACCTTCGTCAACACCTTAAGCATAAAGAAGGTTGGCATGGTGCAGCTTATTACCACTATGTTAAAAATTCTGCCGCTGCTCCTATTTGGAACATTTGGCTTCCTGTATTTTAACAAAGCTCATTTTACACCATTCAATTTAAGTGATGCTTCGAATTTCGACGCTATCACCGCAACTGCCGCACTGGCTCTCTGGGCCTTCCTTGGACTGGAGTCGGCTACCATCCCTTCTGATAAAGTTAAAAATCCTGGGCGTACAATATCCAGGGCCACCATTGCCGGAATAGTCATAGCTGCCCTGCTCTATATCTCCAGTACCATCGGAGTCATGGGAATTATTTCTCCGGCTGACCTGCAGCAGTCGGCTGCACCCTTTGCAGATGCAGCACAAAAAGTATGGGGATCCTGGGCTGGCGGTCTGGTTGCGGCTGGAGCAGCAATTGCTTGTTTTGGGGCCTTAAACGGGTGGATCCTGCTCCAGGGGCAATTACCCATGGCTGCAGCAAGAGACAAACTGTTTCCTCCCAGTTTTAAAAAAGTATCTAAAAAGGGAGTGCCGGTGGTCGGACTCGTAATTGCCAGTGTGCTAGCCTCGCTCCTGGTAAGTGTCAACTATACCAAGGGACTGGTGCAGATGTTCTCATTTATCATTATGCTGTCCACGCTAAGCTGCCTATTGCCTTACCTCTTTTCTTCTCTTTCTGAGATTGCTCTCTATTTGAGGAAAAAGAAGAGCTACAACAAGCGTAGACTAATAACGGCCTCTCTTATTTCCATACCAGCATTTCTCTACTCCGTATGGGCCATCACCGGCCTGGAATATGAGGTCCTTTTTTGGGGCGCCATCCTGTTAACAGCAGGAATCCCCTTTTATATCTATATAAAATTCCAGGCGAGAAAGAAGTAAATAATCGAAATTAGCCTCCAGTTTGCCAAGATTTCTATTTTGGCAGTATTGAATAATGTGTTTAATCTTTGTTAATTGTTTGTTAAACATAATGTCAGTGGGCATCCTTTATGACTCCGCCCTTAATATCATATTATCAGCCTATTATACCCTCTAGCAGGTGCAATAATATATGCTTGTAGTTTTCATTTTTGTTTAATGTTTTGTATTTTACGTTGAACATTATCTTTCCGGAGGCGTTATATTCTCAAATCAAACAATTAAAACTTTACATCATGAAAAAATTAAATTATGTTTTGTCACTTACCCTTTTAGCAGGGTTATTTGTTTTCTCTTCTTGTGAAAAGGAAGAGGATGGTCCTATCGAGCAAGAAACCCAATCTATTGCTCAAATAGCCTCTGAAAATCCAAATCTCAGTATTCTTGTTGAAGCACTTACCAAAGCTGGTTTGGTTTCAACGCTAAGTGACGAGGGCGGTACTAAGGCCGAAGGCACTTTTACTGTTTTTGCTCCGGACAACGACGCATTTGCTGCTTTGTTCTCAGCTCTGGAAGTAAGCGGAATAGCGGACCTTTCTGCTGACGCTCTTAGACCCATTCTGCTCTATCATGTTCTGGGAGAAACCAAGAGCTCAAGCATGATCACCGATGGATATTATTCTTCTTTAAGCCCGGCCCAGGGTCGCACTGTTTCCATGTATATTGGAACTGATATGGGTGTATCGATTAATGGTTCGGCCAATGTTACCAGTGCCGACATCGAGGCCTCCAATGGAGTCATTCATACCATTGATGCGGTTCTGCTACCTCCGACCGTTGTTGATCTTGCAGTTCAGAATGGTAGTTTCGGAACCCTGGTATCAGCTGTTGTGGGTGCTGATCTGGCAGAAACACTTTCTGACCCCAGTGGAACATTTACTGTATTTGCTCCCACCGATGACGCTTTTGCAGCATTGGGAGACAATGTTCCCGCAGATCTGACCCCCATACTTTTATACCATGTTCTTGGTAGCCCGGTATATTCCGATGAGATTTCAAGTGGTATCGTAAGCTCATTGAATGCCTCCGATCCGGAAATCGTTGTTGAAGTTTCTGACATGGGTGTTATGTTGAATGGTTCGGCAAAAGTTGTTGCCACTGACATTGTAGGAACGAATGGTGTGATCCATGTGATTGATCAGGTTATTGTGCCCATTAGCAATGGAAGTATTCTGGATGCTGCCATGGGAATGGCTGATTTCAGCTCCCTTGTTGCAGCCCTGGCAAAAGCCAATCTGGCCAGTACTTTTATGATGGATGGAGCCTATACTGTTTTTGCTCCTACCAACGATGCCTTTGCTGCATTCATTTCTTGAAGCAAACAGTCTCGCCTTTGAAGACCTTACAGCTGAGGCCCTGTCTCCAATCCTACAATACCATGTAGTTGGTTCCAAGGTGCTGTCCGGTAGTCTTTCATCTGGGTATGTTGGTACCATTTATGAAGCTCAAGACGGTTATCCCGTAACACTTTATGTTGAAGTTGATGGAGGTGTAAAACTCAATGGATCAGTTAATGTAACTGCAGCGGATGTTGAAACAAGTAATGGCGTTATCCATGTGATTGATGCTGTACTTAGTCCCACTTCAGTTGTAGACATTGCCCTCAACAATGGAAGCTTTACCCAACTGGTAGAGGCTGTTGTAAAAGCCGGACTGGTAGAAACTTTGAGTGCTGATGGTCCCTTTACTATCTTTGCTCCCACAAATGCTGCTTTTGAGCAGCTATATACCGATCTCGGTGTCAGTGGAATTGAGGAGATATCTGCAGAAACACTGATACCAATTCTTCAATACCATGTGGTTGCGGGAAATGTACTTTCGACTGACCTTATTGAAGGCGATGTTGATACACTGAATGGGAAAATTAGCTTTTCACTCTCAGGGCCGGTAACCATTAACGGAAGCTCTGAAGTTGTAGCAACAGATGTTCAAGGAACCAATGGGGTAGTACATGTAATAGATAAAGTTTTACTCCCATAAAATGGTGAAATACTAATTAGCAAAAAAAGAGAGCCGCCTCATTGAAATAATGAGGCGGTTTCTTTTTACCCTATTTTCTTATATCAATCGCGTACTTTTCACATAGTGAATGTTTCTCTCTTCCAAATAGTTCAGGAAATAGTCGAAACAAACTTTATGCTTGCCAACCAGTTCAGGTGGGAATACTCCTTTTTCGCTAAACAGACCCTCCAGAAACATATTGGCCGCTGCAGTGGCAGTGTAACCCGTGGTACGCGCCATGGAAGATGTCCCGGTCTCTGAAGAATACTCATCATACATGGAATATACTACCTCCTCTTTTTCTCCCTTTGCATTTTTACCTTTAAGCGTTACCCGCAACACTGTGATCTCCTCCTCTGTTTCTCCAAGTTTCCACTCATTAAAGAGCAATTTACTGGTAAAATCCAATGGAGAAACCAGGTTTCCGTTCACCTCCATTTTTTCTGTGGCAAAAAATCCACTCTCTTTCAACACCTTCACATATTCCACATGCCCGGGATATCTTAGGGTTTTTTCTTTCATATTGGGAATATGTGGCATAGTATATATAATGGATCGCAGGCCATCCGAATTGAAAGACTCCAGGGTCCCCACCTTATCAAACTCCACAAACTCGCAGTCTGTTAAGGGTTCCCGAACCACCATTTCGCTGTGTTCCACATATCTTGCAGGACGCGTATACTCTTCTATCACGTCGATAGGTGAGAAGGGGGCCTTATAGCAAAATGGCCACTTCTTAACCTTTGGCAATCCTCCCACCAGGCACTCAAAGTCGGTGAGTTTCATGATCTCATTATAGTAGCCCAGAATCACATTATCCATTCCCGGAGCCACGCCGCAATCTACTATTGCTGTTACATTGTGCTTCTTTGCCAGGGCATCAAGCTCCAGTGAATTTTCGGGGAAAAAGGCAATGTCAATCACATTCATATTTGCTTCGATAATGGATTTTAGGGTTTCGTAACCTAAAAACCCGGGCACGGCATTGATGACCAGATCATGCTTTTTTATCGTTTGTTGTAGCTCTTCTGTATTTGTTGCATCCAGTTGAAGAATTGACAAATCGGAGCATCTTTGCTTTACCTTGTCCAAAACCTCCTGGTTTAAATCGGTAAGGGTCACTTTATGCTTTTTTGCCATATCTATAGCCATAGCGCTACCCACCATTCCGGCACCTAATACAATTACTCTACTCATAATGGAAAATTTAAAATGTATACAGTTCTAAAAAATCTATGTCAATTCGATTTGCACCGGGCAATGATCCGAGCCCATTACCTCACTTAGAATGGAAGCATCTTTAACATATGATAGGTAAGAAGCACTGAGAAGGAAATAATCGATTCTCCAGCCCACATTATTTCCCCGGGCACCGGCTCGGTAACTCCACCATGAATAGGCTCCTTCGGTCTCAGGATGAAAATGCCTGAAAGAATCAACAAATCCTCCTCCGGTATAACGATCCATCCCATTGATTTCCTCCTGCATGAAACCAGCCGATTTATTGTAATTGGGCTTGGGGCGGGCCAGGTCAATATCACGATGAGCCACATTGAAATCGCCACAACTGATCACCGGCTTAGTTTCCTCCAGCTTCTTCAGATAGTTGAAGAAAGCCCGATCCCACTCCTGCCTGTAAGCCAGTCGCTTCAGTTCATTTCCAGAATTGGGTGTATAAACATTAACCAGGTAAAAGTCCTGAAATTCCACACATAACACACGGCCTTCCAAATCGTGTTCAGCTATACCCATATCCCGTGATACACTTAGGGGTTTGATTTTGGTCAGAATAGCTGTTCCGGAATACCCTTTCTTTTCGGCCGAGTTGGAATAGACCTCATAGTTGTCCACCATGGCGAGAACTTCAGCCACTTGATCGTCCTGAGCCTTGGTTTCCTGCAGGCAAAGGATATCAGGATCCAAATTCCTAAAATCTTTGAAAAAATCTTTTTTAGCGACGGCTCGAATGCCATTAACGTTCCAGGATATAATTTTCATATTCTTCTA
>RCND010001550.1_pt1 | contig 14627 bp, 10 predicted proteins | sample 2041351 | NCBI WGS metagenome assembly RCND01 (sample SAMN09708230, study PRJNA481090) | Marine sediment metagenome, whole genome shotgun sequencing project. | biome: marine sediment; feature: ocean; material: sediment; isolation source: Sewage treatment plant 12B marine sediment (STP12B) ...
AAGCTTTCGCCAAATCGTTTCTTTGCCTTATTGATTTCCTTTTGTGCCTTTTGATTCAGTTTTTCGGCAAAATCTTCAATCAGTACATCAGCTCGATACCGTTTTTTTGAATCCTTGTTGTCGATCAATGGATCACTAAAGGCATCCACATGTCCAGAGGCTTTCCAAGTTGTTGGATGCATTAATATTGCCGAATCAATCCCAACGATATTTTGGTTCATATACACCATACTCCGCCACCAGTATTCTCTAATGTTTTTTTTAAGTTCCACTCCATTTTGCGCATAATCATATACCGCGCTGAGTCCATCGTAAATTTCACTGGAAGCAAAAATGTATCCGTACTCTTTTGCGTGTGATATTACTTTCTTAAACTGATCTTCGTTATTTGCCATTCGGTAAAAATAGGAAAAGCCTCTTGACCTCCAAAGGGGGATTTCTATTAAATGTAAAAAAAAGCATCTAAAAGTCAGATCGACATTAGATGCTTTTAAATAATATAAAATTTTGACAAATAGTGCGCCCACTATATGCCACTAAAAGGCCCTATTTAAGAACCATGGTAGCAGTTGAAATTATCCTTGCCCCATCGAAAACATTAATAACATATCTTCCTCCTATTAAATCTTTTTCGGCTGCATTTATAAGAATACAGACATCCAGCTCCTCATTCTCATAATAAACCTTTGTAGAAGAACTAAATGTAAGATCTCCCTCATCGAATGATATCTGCTCATTATCGCCTAATAGATTATTTCGCGGATTTATTACTTGAACATAAAGTAATTTATCTCCTTTTTCTGCGATTGAATTAGGCGCCAAAGTAAAGCAAGCTCTCACCTTATCCGCTCTTGAGGAACGCCTTGTATCCACAATTTTACCGCTGTTTCGAATAATAACTGCTTCCCCTCTAAGGTCGGTTGCTGTTAGCCCAGAACCTTTTCTTATGGTTTCCGCCATATCTATATTTTGCTGGTTAACAGAATCAACCACTAGGTAGGTTTTTTCCAAAACACCTGTGGTACTATCATTTTGCATCTCTAATCGCTGATTTTCGAAAATTAAACTATCTGCCTTCAGAAATAATTGCTTGCGTTCTTTTTTCAACCTGCCAATTTCGGCCCTATACCTCCCAATTAGTGCAACATTCGCCTCAGAGTCTTTAACTGAATCCAATAGCATCACGATTCTTTCTCTAGCAGCCAACAAGTCTGTGTCTTTTAATTCATTGTCCTCAATTATTTCATTATAATTTGTGATTAACGATTCAAGCTCATTTTGAATTTCAATTTTTTGTTGCTCCAATCCGGAAACCGTATTTTCACTATCATTGTATAACGATACTGTATACACAGCTAGGCCAATTAATAATAAAGTCAATACACCAATTAATATCTTAAATTTAGTACTGTTATTGTCAGGTTCCATATTCTCAGTAGTTTAGGTTATAATTTAGCAAAAGTATGAAGTGTGTTAAAATAAAACGTTCTTTAAATGAAAAAATATAAATAAATAATGTTAAATCTTTTATTTCCAAAGGTTTGCAGCGGATGTGGTGAAATACTTTCAAAGCATGAAATCGTTCTATGTCTTCAATGCAGACATGAATTGCCTCTTGCAAGCCATCACTTAAACGGGAATCCTGCAATGAAAGATATTTTCTACGGAAGGTTTGCTGTAGAAAATGCAACCGCGCTATTTCAGTTTCAGAAAAAAGGAATGACCCAAGAATTAATGCACAATTTAAAATATCGTGGGCAAAAGCAAATAAGTAATTTCTTCGGAAAATGGTTAGGTAGTGAACTTTCAGAAATTAATGAATATCAGAACATAGATCTAGTCATTCCAGTACCATTACACAAACAAAAATTAAAGAAGAGAGGGTATAATCAAGTTGAAGGTTTTGGAAAAGAAATAGCGAAAGCCCTAAATATTGAGTATTGCGACACCGTTTTAATAAAAGTCTCCAAAACCAGCTCTCAAGTTTTTAAACAAAGATTAACGCGGTTTAATTCGGAAGAAATATTTACCGTTAAAAATACTGAGCTCATAATGAACAAACATATTTTACTTGTAGATGATATTGTGACAACTGGAGCAACCCTTGAAAATTGTGCTTCCCAATTACTCAATGGGTCTAACGTAAAAATTAGTCTGGCGACAATGGCAATTGTCTAAATAAAATCCGTCTATGAAAAGAAGAGGGGACTTAAAAAATCTTATTACTTTTGCTCGATGAAACATAGGCTGCTCTACGTCCCTATTCTATTTTTATTTTTACTTTCATTTGTGGATTGCGCGAAGAAGGGTGCTCCATCTGGAGGAAAAAAAGACAGTATCCCGCCAGTAATTGTAAAAAGTAGTCCAGAAAATTATAGCACCTTATTTACTGGAAATGAAATCAAAATTACATTTGATGAGTATATAAAATTGAAAGACCTTCAAAAAGAACTAATCGTTTCACCGCCACTCAAATACACCCCACAAATCACCCCTTTAAATGCTTCTAAAGTTTTGAAAATTAAAATTTTAGACACTTTAAAAGAGAACACCACCTATTCATTTAATTTTGGAAATAGCATCACCGACAATAACGAGGGCAACGCCTATGAATATTTTAAATATGTCTTTTCTACCGGAACCTATATTGACAGTTTAAAACTTTCAGGAAAAGTTCAAGACGCGCAATTTATTAGTCCAGAGCAGCCCACAAGCCTTTTGTTATATGAGATTAACGAACTGTTTAAAGATTCTTTGGTTTTTTCTGAAAAACCAACTTATATCACAACTTCAAAAGATAGCACCAGTACATTCGAATTTACCAATTTAAAGGAGGGCTCCTATCTTTTACTAGCTCTTAAAGAGGAAAATAACGATTACACATTTCAACCGACAAAGGACAAAATTGGATTTGTCAATTCTAATATTACGATCCCTAGCGACAGTTCTTATACGGTAACGTTGTTTAAGGAGGATCTGCCTAATAAAACTGGCCGACCAAAACATCTCACCAAGAACCATATCTCATTTGGATTTGAAGGTGATTCAGAAGGTATATCCCTAGAATTATTATCGGATAAGCCTGACGGATTCGATTCCCGACTATTTAAAGACCTCAAAACAGATTCGTTACACTATTGGTTTAAACCAGAAACTACTTTAGATTCCATGGTCTTTGTTGCAAGGAATTATAGCAAGGTGGATACTCTAAACGTAAGAATTAAGGATTTGTATAGAGATACCTTGCGTTTTAATCCTTTAAATGCTGGCATCCTGACCGCAAAGGACACCTTTAAAATTAAAGCCAATACGCCAATTAGTAATGTTGCTTCGGAAAAACTTCAAATAATGGATAAAGACTCGGTAGTAATTGCCGCAACGCTTAGCCTCGATACCATATACAATCTAGCAAAGGTCATTTTTGCTATAGAAGAGGAACAGGTTTATAAAATCCAATTGCTCCCTGGAGCTTTCACAGATTTTTATAATGCAAGTAACGATACACTGAGATATGCTATTTCTACGAAGCCCATTTCAGACTATGGCAGCCTCAATATGACACTTGTAAATGTACCTCAAACACCAATTATTGTACAATTTGTAAATGAAAATTATAAGGTACTTCAAGAAAAGTATCTAACTGTAAATGAGCCCGTTTTATTCGACTATATAGTGCCAGGGGACTACTATGTGCGGATCGTCTACGATGAAAATGGAAATGGAAAATGGGACAGCGGAAACTTTCTAGAACGCAGAGCTCCTGAAAAAATCATTTACTATCCATCCAAAATTGAAGTAAATACAAATTGGAGCCTAAATGAAACCTTCACTCTAGAGTAAATAATACCAATTTTACAGTCAAATTTTGGAATGAACTATATTCCGAGGCAGAGCAATCTGGATTCTTGGATTGTTCGATTATTAGATAGTTAGATAGTTGGATCTTTGTTTTGGGTTTTTATTCAGGTGCTGACTTTCAATATTTTTTTTTCAACTCTTCACCCTTCACCCACTTCACCTAGTGACACTGCCTAGGGAAATTAAACGATTAAAAATTAATTTGGTATGAATCACGATCCTTTAAAAACTGAAGCTGTCGCCTTTGGTTATTTAAATATTCCTTACTCAAGGAAACTGTTTCAACAAATTCCTTTTCAAAATCCGTCGTTGAAATTTGCTTGCCTAGGACATCAAAAACCGCCGAGTGTCCACTGTACTCATGCCCTTTTCCATCTAAACCAACGCGATTTACACCTACACAATACGCCATGTTTTCAATAGCGCGCGCTTTTAATAGTGCATCCCAAGCCGCAATTCGTTTTACTGGCCAATTAGCGACATAAAGTACTAAATCGTACTCTTGAGTATTTCTCGCCCAAACCGGGAATCGAAGGTCATAACAGATAAGCGGAAAAATTTTCCAACCCTTATAATCAATAATTAGCTGTTCCTTGCCCGCGGTATAAGTAAGATGCTCGCCTGCGAGGGTAAAAGTATGTCTCTTGTCATAGTGTTTAAAGTCCCCATTAGGAAATACAAAATACAAGCGATTATAAAACCTCTCCTTCTCTCTAACAATGATACTTCCAGTGATAGCAATAGTATGTTTTTTTGCTTCGGAAATCATCCAATTTAATGTTTCCCCCCGCGGTTCTTCAGCCAAAGTTGTGGCCTGCATCGAAAATCCAGTGGTGAACATTTCAGGTAAAATTACCAAATCTGTATTTTCAGAAATACCTTGTATTTTTTCTGAAAAATTTAGGCGATTTGCAATCGGGTTCTCCCATTGAAGATGTGATTGTATGATTGTAATCGAAAGGGGTTTCATTATGCTAAAGTTTCAAATAGTTCTACAATCTCATCTATGCCCTGCATTTCTGCATGATCTCTAGCCGCATATCCTTTATCGTCTTTTATTGATGGGTCTGCGCCACATTCAAGTAAGGAGGTAACAATCTTCTTTCTTCCAAAAGTAGCCGCAAATATTAAAGCGGTGGTCCCATTAAAATTAGTAACATTCACATTTGCTCCGCTCTCAATCAATAATTTCGCAAGTTCGTTATAACCCTTGAAACATATCCCCATAAGGGCTGTATTTCCAGAAGTATCTTGCGCATCAATATGCTGAGGATATTGAAGTATAATCTCTGCAATTTCAGTAAAACCGTAATATGTAGCTAGTAATAATGGCGTTGACCCGCGTAAATCTTTTTCATTAACCAAATGCGGTTGTGCCGTTAAAATCCTTTTTACAGCTTCGGAATCTTCACTTTTAATAGCTTCAAAAAATTGTTGTATCATAAATATCAATAAAAATGCGGAACAGTAAAGATACTGTTCCGCATTTATTTCAGCAAAAAAATAAGCGCTGTAAGCTAATCTATAATCTTATCTAGCTACGCCAAATCAAATCGATCAAGATTCATCACCTTAGCCCATGCTGTAGCAAAATCCTCTAAGAATTTATCTTGAGAATCCTCACATCCGTATACTTCAGCAATAGCTCGAAGTTCTGAGTTGGATCCAAAAATAAGATCTGCGCGTGTCGCAGTCCATTTAAGTTCTCCTGTTGCGCGAATGCGACCTTCAAAAACACGATCGTCTTCCGAAGTAGCTTTCCAATTAATCCCCAAATCAAGGAGATTAAGGAAGAAATCATTTGTGAGCTTTTCCGAATTGTCGGTAAATACACCGTGATTCGATTGATCAAAATTTGTATCAAGTACACGCATACCGCCCAATAGAACTGTCATCTCCGGTGCTGTAAGGTTCATTAATTGTGCACGATCAATAAGCAATTCCTCTGCTGATGCAGACTGATTATCCTTCAAGAAATTTCTAAACCCGTCAGCTCTTGGCTCAAGGATCGCGAATGACTCTACATCAGTTTGCTCTTGCGACGCATCTTCTCTACCTGGAGTAAAAGGAACTCTTAGATCATTCCCTGCGTTTTTCGCCGCCTGTTCAATACCTACAGATCCACCCAAAACAATTAAGTCGGCTAACGAAACTAAAGTACCGCCAGTTTGAGCCCTGTTGAATTCTTTTTGAATCCCCTCAAGGGTCTCTATAATTTTAGAAAGTTCAGCTGGGTTGTTCACTTGCCAATCTTTCTGAGGAGAGAGACGAATACGAGCTCCATTTGCCCCACCTCTCATATCCGAACCACGGAAAGTTGATGCCGAAGCCCAAGCCGTTGTTACCAATTGAGAGACAGTAAGTCCAGAACTAAGGATCGAATTCTTTAAAGAACTGATGTCCTTTTCATCTATCAATGAATTTGTAACCGCTGGAATAGGATCTTGCCAAATTAGTTCTTCTTTAGGAACTTCTGGCCCAAGATAACGAGTTATTGGTCCCATATCTCGATGTGTCAATTTAAACCATGCTCTTGCAAAAACCTCGGCAAACTCATCTGGATTTTGGTGGAAATGTCTAGAAATAGGCTCATAGATCGGATCCATTTTTAATGCCATATCTGCCGTAGTCATCATTAGGACTTGCGTCTTAGAAGAATCTCCAGCTCTTGGTGCCACTTTAGCATTCGAGGCAGCTGTAGGTGTCCACTGATGTGCTCCGGCTGGGCTTTTTGTCAATTCCCAGTCATAACCCAATAGAACTTCAAAGAAGTCATTATCCCACTGCGTTGGATTGGGGGTCCAAGCACCTTCTATACCACTTGTAATTGTATCATCTCCATGTCCAGTACCAAATGAATTTTTCCATCCTAAATTTTGTTCTTCAATACCTGCTGCTGCTGGTTCTCTCCCTACATATTTATCTGGATCTGCAGCACCGTGAGCTTTTCCGAAGGTATGTCCTCCTGCAACAAGTGCCACAGTCTCTTCATCATTCATAGCCATACGACCAAAAGTTTCTCTAATATCTACAGCGGATAAAAGCGGATCTGGATTATCATTTGGTCCTTGAGGATTCACATAAATAAGTCCCATTTGAACAGCACCTAAAGGACTCTCTAATTGACGATCACCTGTATAACGCTTATCTCCTAGCCACTCTGTTTCAGAACCCCAATAAATATCTTCCTCTGGATGCCAGACATCTTCACGTCCACCTGCAAATCCAAAAGTTTCAAAACCCATTGATTCTAAGGCACAGTTTCCAGAGAGAATCAGTAAATCTGCCCATGAAATTTTCTTACCATATTTCTTTTTTATAGGCCACAATAACAAACGTGCTTTATCAAGATTTCCATTATCTGGCCAGCTATTTAGCGGAGCAAAACGTTGGCTTCCTGTATTTGCACCCCCACGTCCATCGCTTATACGATATGTTCCGGCACTGTGCCAAGCCATACGAATAAAAAGAGGACCATAGTGACCATAATCTGCAGGCCACCAATCTTGGGAGTTTGTCATCAAATCGACAAGATCGTTTTTTATGGATTTCAAATCTAAATTCTTAAACTCATTGGCGTAGTTAAACCCTTGACCCATGGGATTGGATTTAGAATCATTTTGTCGTAGAATATTTAGCTTTAACTGATTTGGCCACCAGTCTCGGTTAGAAGTACCGCCACCTGCACTCTGCTTTTGTTCTCCACCCATAAATGGGCATTTGCTAATATCGCCACCATTGTGACTACCATTGTTATCCATAATTTATTAATTTTTATCCTATATAGGCGTAAAGTTACCATTTAAAAAACACCTTATACTATCAAGCTCAATTGTATGTATTAATTAAGTAATTAATAAAATTTATAGTTCTACTCTTAAAATAATCTATATCCCATTCAAAACCGAAGCAGCTTTAATTAATGTCTCTTCTTTTTTGGCGAAACAAACTCTAATTTGTTTGAAATCCTCCTTATTGGGATTAAACACTGATGTAGGTATCGTTGCTACTTTGTGGTCTTTAGTGAGCCTTTCAGCAAAAGTGATATCCCCTTCTGAAGAAATTTCAGAAAAATTCAATAACTGAAAATACGTCCCTTTAGAGGGAATAATTTTAAATCGGGAATCCTTCAAGAGTTCGAGGAAAAAATCACGCTTTTGTTGGTAAAAGGCTGAAAGCCCTAGGTAAGTATTTGGTTCTTCCATATAAGTCGCTAAAGCTTTTTGTATTGGATGATTTACACAAAATACATTGTATTGGTGAACTTTTCGAAATTCCTTGGTGAGTTTTTCGGGAGCGATGCAATAGCCTATTTTCCATCCGGTATTATGAAAGGTTTTACCAAATGAGCCGGTTATAAAACTTCTTGAAGCCAATTTGGGAAACATAGAAGCACTTTGATGTAATTCTCCATCAAAGACAATATGTTCATATACCTCATCGCTAATTACTAGGAGATTATTCTTCTCTACTAAACCCTCCAATTGCCTCATGTCGCTTTCCGAAAACAACGTGCCACTCGGATTATGAGGCGTATTGATAATAATCATTCTAGTTTTCGAAGTGATCCTGTTGGAAACTTCCTGCCAATCTGGACGGTAACCGGGTGATTTTAATTGAATTGAAACAGTAACACCGCCAAAAAGTCTAATCGTCGGTTCATAGCAGTCGTAGGCAGGGGTAAAGATGATTACTTCATCTCCCATATTGATAGTGGCAGCAATGACGGTGAATATAGCCTGAGTTGCACCTGCGGTAATCGTAACTTCGGTGTTGGGATCATATTTTTTTAAATAAAGTGACTCCGTTTTATTTGAAATTATTTTTCGAAGACCTATATCTCCAGCCATTGGCGCATACTGATTATGACCATCACGCATTGCTTTCGTTACTAATTCTATTAGAAGTGGATCACTTTCAAAATTCGGAAAACCTTGTGCAAGATTGATGGCGTCATGTTCTTGCGCCATCTCACTCATCACTGTAAAAATACTTGTTTCAATATTGATTAATTTTGTAGGAATCATCTTTCTTAAAATATATATTATGTAGTTCAACGTGTATTGTGCACGCTTTAAGGGTTTTGTGTCAAATTTTTTGTATATTGCGATAGACAAATTTACCAAAGAAATGAAGAAGTTATATTGTTTCTTACTTTTTTCTCTCTTATTCTTTAATACAAATGGACAAAATTCCTTGTTCAATAAACAAGTAAATGAGCAGGATAAATCTTCTAAACAAATTTTGTTTCAAAAACTTATAGATTCATCTCAGACTCATTACGATAATGGTGACTATAATAAAGATCTGGCACTTAATTTTAAGCTCCTTAAGTTAGCTTTGGAATTAAACAAACCGTTTTATTTATTTAACGGATACAGAAATTTAGCACACGACTATATCGCAATTGGTGATACTGCATTAGCAAAAGAAAATTTCATAAAATCTGAAAAACAAGCACTACTCTCAAAAAACGAAAAAATAAAGGCAAAATCCTATATTGATTTGGCCAATTTCTATACTCTTTCTAGTGAAAGTTCGGAACAAGCTTTTAAATATTACGACAAATCTATTCAAATACTTGAAAAGTTAAAAGATTCTGTAGAATTAGCGAAAGCTCATTATAATGTAATTATTACTGCTTTTGAAGTTGACGACCTCAATAAGGCTTATGTTCACATTATTAAGGCTAAAATATATGCAGAACATGGGGACAAGACTTATCTGGCCACAATTGATGGCCTTCTTGGTGAATATAATTTTAAGAAAGACAACTTTGAAATGGCCGATATTTATCTTTTAAAGGCCATTAAAGTAGCTGAAAAAGAAAATTTTAAAACAGTACTCGAAGATGCTTATTTTCAATATAGTAAAAGTTTATTTGCACAAAACGAGTATCAAAGAGCATTTGAGGCTAGAGAGAAATATGAAGAATATTTAAAATTAAATCAATTCCAGGTCTTGTCAACTAATATTACCGAAGCTTCTGTAAATCATCAAATTTCGGAGTATAAAAAAAACGAAGAAGAAGCTGAAATTCAATATCAATTGCAAGCTGCAATAGTTCGTAGTAAGAGTAAACTCAATACTATACTCCTAGTTCTCTCAGCTTCATTTGTTATCCTTTTGATAACGCTTTTCTTTGCTTATATGCATAGAAAAGAACTTGTGTTAGAATTAAAAATTAAAAACAAAGAATACTTAAAGGCAAAAGAAAAAAGTGAACACTTAGCCAAATCTAAGAGCAAATTCTTTTCAACTGTGAGTCACGAATTACGAACACCTCTCTATGGTGTGATTGGATTAAGTACAATTCTGCTGGAAGACGAATCACTAAAAAATCATGAACACGATTTAAAGACGTTAAAGTTTTCTGCCGATTATCTTTTAGCGTTAATTAACGACGTATTGCAGATAAATAAAATAGACTCAAATAATCTGGAAGATGAGCGTTCTGCGTTTAATCTTCGAAGTTTAGTTAAAGAAATATCCTCATCTTTTGAGTATATGCGTATTCAGAATAAAAACAGAATACATATTCATATCTCGGATGGAATTCCAAAATTTATCCTTGGAAATTCCGTGAGATTATCTCAAGTGTTAATGAATTTAATAGGGAACGCCTGCAAGTTTACAGAAGACGGCGACATCTATATCATAGCCGAAACTGTTGCTTCTACTAATTCAAATACAACTATAAAGTTTTATGTAAGAGATACCGGAATAGGAATTCCGAAAAATAAATTGGAGTCCATTTTTAATGAGTTCTCACAAGCAGATACTATTGACTACAAATATCAAGGAACGGGCCTCGGCCTTCCAATTGTAAAAAAACTATTAACATTATCTAACTCCAAAGTCTACGTAGAAAGTGAGTCAGGAAAAGGTTCTTTATTTTCCTTTTCGCTAACATTTGAATTGACAGAGGAAATTGAAAAGATAAAAAATATACCCCTTATGGACACAAAAAATCTTTGCGGTAAAAAAATCCTAATTGTTGAGGATAATCGTATTAATCAGATGGTGACAAAAAAGATACTTGAAAAAAGCAACGTCATCTGCTCAATTGCTGAAAATGGTGTTGAAGCGGTAAAGATGGTTAAAGAAGCTGAATATGATCTTATTCTAATGGATATTAATATGCCTAAGAAAAATGGTATTGAAGCAACAGTGGAAATAAGACAATTTAATGCAGATATACCCATCCTTGCTTTAACTGCTGTAGAAGTTACAGAAATGCGTAAACAGATATATGAATCAGGCATGAACGATATTATCGTTAAGCCCTATGATATCAATAAATTCACCCAAACCTTACTGAAAAACCTACCTCAAAGCGAAGCATCTCAAAAGAATGAACATAGTCTCCCTCGTTTAAGAGCAGTATAACTAGCGATTAAACGCTAGCCTTTAAATACTCCCGATTTAGTCTTGCGATACTTTCGAGGGAAATTCCTTTAGGACATTCTATTTCACAGGCCCCAGTGTTTGTGCAGTTTCCGAAACCTTCTTTATCCATTTGTTCAACCATATTTAAAACTCGCTCCCCAGCCTCTACTTGACCTTGCGGTAATAATGCAAACTGTGATACTTTAGCAGACACAAATAACATCGCAGACGAGTTTTTACAACTCGCTACACATGCGCCACAACCAATACAAGTTGCTGCATCAAAAGCGTTATCTGCATTCTCTTTTTCTATAGGTATTGAATTTGCATCTTGTGTATTTCCTGATGTATTTACAGATATAAAACCACCTGCTTGTTGTATACGATCAAAAGCAGATCTATCTACAATTAAATCTTTAATCACAGGAAAAGCTGTTGCTCTCCATGGCTCAATATAAATAGTGTCGCCATCATTAAAGCTTCGCATGTGCAATTGACATACTGTTATCATAGAATCGGGTCCATGGGCTTGTCCATTCACAAACATGGAACAAGAACCGCAAATACCTTCTCTACAATCGTGATCGAATGCAACTGGTTCTTCCCCTTTTTCTATAAGATCTTGGTTTAAAACATCTAGCATTTCTAAAAATGACATATCCGGAGACACATCACCAATTGCGTAATCAATTATTTTTCCTTTATCGTTAGCGCCTTTTTGACGCCATATTTTTAACGTTAAATTCATAGCTATTTTTTATTTGTAACTTCTCTCTTTCACTTCTATATTTTCGTACACTAAGTCTTCTTTATGAAGTACAGCATCCTTTGGCTCTCCTTTGTATTCCCAAGCAGATACAAATTGGAATTCTTTACGACGCATCGCTTCACCTTCTGGTGTTTGATATTCATCTCTAAAGTGACCTCCTGCAGATTCTTCTCTTACCAAAGCATCTTTAGCAAATAACTCTCCTAATTCTAAGAAATCTGCTACACGACCCGCTTTAGCTAATTCCTCATTATATTCATCGGCTTTACCAGGAATCTTAACATCCTTCCAGAATTCCTCTCTTAATTCAGCAATCTCAACAATCGCTTCTTTTAAGTCTTTTTCATTTCTAGCCATCCCACACTTGTTCCACATGATTTTCCCTAATTTCTTATGGAAGTAATCTACAGAATGTGTACCATTATTATTTACTAGCTTATCTATAATTTCAGTGGCGCTTTTCTCAGCGTCTTCAAATTCTTTTGAATCTGTTGAGATTGGTCCTGTTCTGATATCATCTGCTAAATAATCACCAATAGTATATGGCAATACAAAATAACCATCTGCTAGTCCTTGCATGAGCGCAGATGCTCCTAATCGGTTAGCACCATGATCAGAAAAATTGGCTTCTCCAATACAATACATACCAGGCACTGTCGTCATTAAATTATAATCTACCCAAATGCCACCCATGGTGTAATGCACCGCCGGATAAATCATCATTGGTGTTTCGTAAGGATTTTGATCTACAATTTTCTCATACATCTGGAATAAGTTGCCATACTTATTCTTAACGATTTCTTGTCCAAGTTTTCTAACTAAAGCATCATCATCTTCATTTAAACCTTTGACGTGCGCTTGTTCTTTTCCGTAACGCATAAATGCTGCGGCAAAATCTAAATAAACTGCTTCACCAGTTTTATTTACGCCATAACCCGCATCACAACGTTCTTTCGCTGCTCTAGATGCAACATCTCGTGGTACAAGGTTACCGAACGCAGGATAACGACGCTCTAAGTAATAATCTCTATCTTCTTCGGCTAATAAACTTCCATCACGAATAGCTTCTACATCTTTTTTATGTTTTGGCACCCAAATACGGCCATCATTTCTCAACGATTCTGACATTAAGGTCAGTTTAGATTGATGGTCTCCAGAAACTGGAATACATGTTGGGTGAATCTGTGTATAACATGGATTTGCAAAATACGCACCACGTTTATGTGCTTTCCAAGCGGCTGTTACATTAGAACCCATGGCATAAGTTGATAAGTAAAATGCATTACCATAACCACCAGTACCTAACACAACGGCATGCCCTGAATGGCGTTCAATCTCACCAGTAACTAAATTACGTGCTATTATTCCTCTCGCTTTTCCATCTACAATAACAACGTCTAACATTTCGTGACGCGTGTGCATTTTTATTTTTCCTCGACCGATTTGACGGTTCATTGCAGAATAAGCACCTAACAATAATTGCTGACCTGTTTGTCCTTTAGCATAAAATGTACGTGATACTAAAACACCACCGAACGAACGGTTATCCAATAAACCTCCATAATCTCTTGCAAAAGGAACACCTTGAGCCACACATTGATCAATAATATTTGTAGAAACTTCAGCTAAACGATGCACGTTTGATTCGCGAGATCTATAATCACCACCTTTTACAGTATCGTAAAATAAACGGTATGTAGAATCCCCATCACCTTGATAATTCTTTGCCGCATTAATTCCACCTTGTGCTGCAATAGAATGGGCACGTCTAGGTGAATCTTGAAAACAGAACGCTTTAACATTATAGCCTAGTTCTGCCAACGTTGCAGCAGCTGAACCACCAGCTAAACCTGTACCTACGACAATAACATCTATTAGACGCTTGTTGGCAGGATTAACAAGGTTAATTTCGTTTTTATGATTTGTCCACTTGTCTGCAAGTGGTCCTTTTGGAATTTTAGAATCTAAAGCCATACAAGGTGTTTTTTAGTGGTTAAAATGGTGAAACAATGCAATAAATATGAATCCTAGTGGAATCCCAATTGCATAGAGTTTACTAAATCCTTTTAACCCTCTAGTATATTTGTTATTTGCTCCTACAGATTGAAATGCAGAACTAAAACCGTGCAATAAATGAAGGCTCAATAATACAAATGCTAATACGTAGGCTCCAACACGGAAAGGATTTTCAAATTTGTGAACGAGCTCTTCATGGTATCTTAAACCACTTTCTGCTACGTTGGGATCCATTAATCCAGACATATCACCCTGAATATATTTAATATTTATTTCTGGAATCCAAAAATCGATAAAGTGAAGTACCATAAAAGCTAATACAACTGCACCAGTTAAAAGCATATTTCTACTCATCCATGATGAATTCGCAGCACCATTAGTTTTTGCGTAACTTACTTTACGCGCACTCCAGTTTTTAAATTCTAAAACAAATCCCATTACAAAATGGAAAATCACACCAAAAATTAAAATCGGTTGAATTAAATACTGAACGACCCAAAACGTTCCCATAAATTGAGAAACATCATTGAAAATGTCTGGGTTCAGCACCGAAAATATGTTAATTATAAAGTGTTGTAGTAAAAAAACCATTAGG
>RCND010001210.1_pt1 | contig 14620 bp, 11 predicted proteins | sample 2041351 | NCBI WGS metagenome assembly RCND01 (sample SAMN09708230, study PRJNA481090) | Marine sediment metagenome, whole genome shotgun sequencing project. | biome: marine sediment; feature: ocean; material: sediment; isolation source: Sewage treatment plant 12B marine sediment (STP12B) ...
CTGCGGTGGCGGCATCTTGATAAATCCCGTTGATCACCTCCCGCTGAATATGCGTTCCGGCAGGGTCATCCTGCAAATTGACAACGAGGATGATCAACGATCCGCTACCTGTGGGCACCCGCACCGATTCGGCAATAAAGCCGATGGTGTTCATTTCGGGGATCACTAATCGGAGCGCCTTGGCGGCGCCGGTACTGGTAAGGATAATGTTATTCAAAATGCTGCGGTTTTTACGTAAATCAGCCTTTCCCGATTTGGGTAGTTTGTCTAAAACCGCCTGAGAACTGGTGGCCGCGTGGATGGTGGCCATGGAGGCCGATAACACCTTTTGACTGCCCAGGGCGGCCAACAGCGGTTTGACCATGTGCGCCAAACAGGTGGTGGTGCAGGAGGCATTGGAGATGACCCGGTGCTTCTGCGGATCATAATCGTGACCATTGATCCCCATCACCGTAGTGACGGCATCGTCGGGCATGGGCATGCCTTCGGCAATTTTAAAGGGCGCGGACAAAACCACTTTATCGGCACCTGCGGCCAAATGGCCCCGTAGAGAGCCCTTGGGATCATCTTCGGGCTTACCAGGGTCGAGGAACTGACCGGTGGTGTCCACCACCAGGCGAACATCATTTTCCAGCCAGGCGATATCGGACGGATTACGGTCGGATCGTAAGAACTGAACATCAACGCCGTCAATCTTCATTCGCCCGGAAGCCTCGTCTATCTCGCTGATCACCTCTTTGGCCTGATACCCGTACAGAAACTGGCTCAGGCGGCCGTAGGTAGTGTCACGGCCCAGATAGTGGGCAATATCATCTAAAGATTGTCCCGCTTGTCGGCCCAGGTTCACCACAATTTCGGGGAAAAACTTGCGTCCCACATGGTGCCAAAGGGTGAGCTTGCCGATGCGGCCCAGACCGTTGATTCCCAGTTTTAACCGATCGAAATTGACCTCGTTACCGGACATGCAGACTCCTTTTACAATGTCATCACGTTTTTAAAACAGCCATTTTACCTTTATAGACAGCCCCTTTATAACCGTCAATGCTGATAATATCTCCCGAGCGAATGATCTCAGAATCAAAGCTGCACTCTTTCTTGATTTCATCACAGACCAGGCTGGTACAGCCGACGACGCAAGTTTTTTCCAGGCGGTGGGCCACCACAGCAGCATGGGAGGTCATGCCTCCCCGGGCGGTCAGGAGACCGTCTGCGGCGTAAATTTCCCGAATATCCTCGGGAACCGTGTCATTCCGCAACAAAATGAGTTTTTCTTTGGGGGAATTTCGCCGCCACTCTTCGATTTCGGTCAGATCAAACACGGCCCGGCCGTACATCCCGCCACCACTGACACCAATGCCACTGCTCAGATACCGTTTCGAGTCCAATTGGGCCGGATCAAAGATGTCCACTTGCTGTCGTTCCCGAATGGCCATATCCCGGGTCTGGAGCAGAAAGAGACCGGCCGCCGTATCGTCTTCAAAGGTAAACTCCATCTCCTGTGGGCTCCAGCCGCGATTTTCAATCAACTCAAGCGCCCACGCCTTTAACTGTTTATATATATTGGGAAAATGCTTTTCCAGAACAATATCGGTATTACGCATTTCCACATCTTGCTGGGTGATGGAGATGGGTAGGGTCTGAACCAGACCGGCCACCACATCCTCGCCTTGATTGCCGATGGTAAAGTCACCCCACAGACGGAGCGTATCACCCGCCCAGCGGGGGTTATGGGTAAAGACAACGCCTGAGCCCGACCGGCGTGACTGGTTACCGTAAACCATCGACTGCACCGTCACCGCCGTGCCCCAATCATCTGAAATTCCCATAATGCGGCGGTACGCTTTGGCTTTGTCCGAGAACCATGAGTTGAACACCTGCTTTACCGTATGGATCAGTTGGTCCCAGGGATCATCCGACACGGTAAAGCCCGCTGATTCGATACTCTCTTTGTAAATTAAAGCGAGGTCTCTCATCTGAGGGCCGGTCAGATCTTGTTTTCTCTCAACCCCCACCTGCCGTTTAAAGCTGCTGATCAACGCGTCAAAATCATCCCGATCCAGCCCCAAACCCATTCCGTAGCATTGTAAAAAACGGCGGAAATTATCAAAGGCAAACCAGAGATTTTTCGTTTTTTCCGCTAACCCTTCGGCGATATCGACATTGATTCCCACATTTAAAAAGGTGTCCATCATCCCCGGCTGGGAGATAGCGGCTCCGGAGCGGACCGATAACAGTAGTGGGTTGGACGGATCGCCAAAAGTTTTGCCGCTCTCTTTTTCAAGCTGCCGGATATGACGCGCCAGTTGCTGGTAAAAGTTGCGTTCCGCCGGCTTATAGACTTCGATTACGTCCAACCCCTTAAACACCTCGGTCGTAACCACAAATCCCGACGGGGTTTGAATGCCGAGTTGATTTAATTTGTAGAGATTATACCCTTTATTGCCCAGATAGATAATCCCCGCGATTTTACGATGCGGATTTTTTAAGGGGGCCATGGCACGCTGATGGTCGTATAAAAGCAGCAGATGTAATTTGTCCGGGGGTAATTTTTCGGACTGTTGAAAAAGGGTCTGCAAAATTGTCGTTAGAAACCGGTCTAACTGCTGCAGCCCCAGCGAGGTGGCAATGCGGTCCCGGAAAAAGATCTCAAAAATGGAGTGGTGCGCCTTTTCAGGATCCTTGGCCAGGTCGATGGCTTTACGATATTTGGGCAAAAGGTGGTTTTCCGGCAGCTTGGCGACGATTTTGGTGAGATTGCTATCGTAAAGATTGTTAAAGCCGTCATTGATTACATTCTTCACTGACTGGGCAAAGCCTTTAAAAATATCGATATATTGCGTAAAGGTAAAGCCCCTCACTTCCAGAGAGTTATGTAGAAATCCAAGCTGGCGGTCATACTCCATAATCGACATCCCGTCTAACCGTAACGCCCGCTTGAAAAGGCTTAACATATCGTATATTTTGAAAAAAGTGGCTTTGGTGATGAGGGTCAAATCGATTTGGGCAATCATCTCTTCAAAGAGGATATTCACTTGGGACTCAATTCGCAGCATCAGACCCATGGCGTCAAACTTTTGCTCGTGGTAACTCCCGTAGGTGGAGGGGATATCGATGGTAAAGTGTCGTTTTTTATAAATATCTTCCTGTATTTCAAATTCTTTTTCAGACAAAACCATCTGTTTCAATACTCTGATGGCGTCTAAGAGAAAGGTTGTTTTTTTACGGGGGTTGGTCTCTTTAAAGCTACGCGCTAAAGCGCTGATCCGGGGAAAACCGGCGGCCTGTAAAGCGTTGACCTGTTTGGTAAGGTCCGCATATCCAAGCCGATATTTTTGGTGCAGCAAGCGATAAAAATCAGCTAACAGTACGATCCGCTGGCGATCCAACGGGGTGATGGTCTCCAATTTGGCCAGCAGTGCCTCCAGTTGTGACCGCGAAAATTTAAGCAGCCCTTGGGGCATCTTCAAGCCCTGTGCTTTCAGATGGGCCATGGCCTGGTGAACGCCGTCGATGTAAAGCCCGTTTCCGGAAATTTGAGCAAAGGTCTGCGGCGGTACCAGATCGGCCAAGCCGCTGTTGTCGTGGGTCTGCCAAAAAACGATCACCGCTTCAATTAAAAACAGCGTTCGATTACTACTTTCAACGTGGCACTGTTTGCGTAAAAAATGGATCAGCACATCCCGGCGATGGGTCAGTTCATCAATCTCCGTCGAAATATCGCGCAGCTCACCTTCAGCGCCAATGTCATTAAAAAAGACGGGAAAGAGACGAATCAGCTGTTTGACCAGATTGTAAGCCGGTTGAATCGGGCTGTTGAAAAGCTGGGTGACGTCCCGGAAAAAAAGATCGGTGTCTTTAATATAAACACCACAGAGCGCCAAATGGATAATCAGGCCTGACAGCAGCCGCACCGACCATTTGGGGTTGAGTTCGATCAGTTCCAGCCAGGTGCGAATATTCTGGATATGGGCCGGATTGGCCTCAATTTGCCAATCGTCGCTCACCTTCCCAATCAGTGGTGCCTCAAACCCGAGATCAATCACGGCATCGATAAAGGCGTTGACCAGGTCCCGTTCATCGGTCTTGTAGACACCTTTTCCCATGTTGAGGCTGGAGTTTAGGATGGTAAACGGATACTGATCCACCCGCAGCTTTAAAATGGAGAATGTTTTTTGAATGAGTTGATGAATATTGCGGTACGATTCATGCTGAATTAGCCATTGCAAGGTGCGGTTGATCTCCCGCAAGGTCTCCTCATGAATGGCCTCTAATCCGGCAATATTCATCATATGGAAGAGAAAAATTGCCTTCCATTGCTGTCCACGGGTCCCCTTCTCCCCCGCTTTATATAGAGCGGGCGGCACCCGGCGGTAATTAGCGACCACCTGACCGTAGCCCGGCAAGCCGATCAACTGGCGGGTCAGATCCAATGGGTTCCCATCGGGATGTTCGCACAAATCCTTTAAGCGGCTTTGCCAGGTGAACAACTGGTCGTGGGAGATCTGGGTGAAAAGCGATTGCCCCAGGTCACGGGTATGGGCTTCATCGTGGACCTCTTTTTTAAACCAAGTGGATGGATCGGCTTCGGTAAGCCAGTAGTCGTAGGTGACATGATAGTACTTTTCCAGAAGTCGGTTCATTGCTTGGGCGGTGGTGGCCGGAACTGATTCTAAAGTACTTAAAAGTTCCCCGAGGCGTCGAATTTGGTAATAGCTTTTCACAAACCGGAAAAAATGTTCTTGGGGTAACTCTTCGATACGGTGAAACGTGGCTTCCAGCATGGGTCCAAAATCGGAAATTGTGGTGTCCGTACCTTGGATCAATTTTTGTAAAAAGAGCACCAAGGCGTCCACTGCGGCCATTTTCACGGCATCGGTTCGGGCTTGGTCCATGGCGGTAAAGAAAATATCGGCGACAATAGCCGCCGCACCGCTTTGATTGGCGTCTTTGACAAAAAGAGCGATATATTCCAGCGCATACTTGCGGCAATCGCCTACAATAAATTGCCAATTGCGATACGGGTGGGAAAGCTCTTTTAAAAGGACTTCGACATTCTTACGAATACCATACTTGGCCGCCAACAGCTCCTGCAGGGGGAGATAAACAGGATCAACCGCATCAATGGTGACGTTCTCTCTCTTATTGGCTTCTAACGCATCGGATAAAACAGTCACTGAGACGGCTCCCTAAGCCTTTGTTGCTGTATGGGCCGTCATTTTGATAACGGCGTGGGAAAAAGTTAAGTCTATATAATTTAATAAAGATTATCAAAGGGACGCGCGGTTTTCAAGAGGGCGTGCTTGCCTTGACGATAGAAGGTTGATAAGTTGGCACGCATATTTGATGAAATACTTGGATAGGGAACACGACCCTTCCCTAGTAGGGAAAAGGGTCGGTATTTTCATAGAACCCATCGCTTAAAGAGCATCACGTCATGTTTAGTGCCATTAAACAGGCCATATTTATTCTTTTTTGCACCATTCTATTGGCCGGTCTGGTCAATTTGGTTCGGCCCGATAGCATTGATTGGTTGCGTCAATCCAAACCGGTTTCAGAAGCAACCCCCATGGCAGACCCGGCCGTGACCCTTATTTCAATGGACACCGCACTGGAAGCCTTCCAAGCGAAAACAGCCCTCTTTGTGGATGCTCGCAACCCGGAAAACTATATGGAAGCCCATATTCCGGGAGCCATCAATGTCCCTCCGGCTCAATTTGAGGCGGATGCGGAGCCGTTTCTGAGCAACATTCCTTTCGATCAGGAAGTGATTCTTTACTGCGACGGCCTTGGTTGTCATTTGGCCGAAACCCTTTCGGTTTTGATGAAGGAAGTGGGCTATGAAAAACTGATGCTTTTTCCCGACGGCTGGCAGGGTTGGGAAAAAGAGAATCTGCCCATCACTTTCGGCAAGGAAGAGGCATCGTGACCCCACCAATCGATCTATACCAAGACGCAGATATTGCACAATCCCTGACCCGTGCCATAAAAAAGATGGGGCAGCGGCCTCTCAACTTAATGGAGGTGTGCGGTACCCATACCACGGCCATTTTTCGCCACGGGATTCGTTCGCTATTGCCCCCAAGTATCCGTCTGCTGTCGGGCCCCGGCTGCCCGGTCTGTGTAACCGCCCAAGGTGAAATTGATGCCTTTATTCGTTTGGCCAGTCAGCCGGATGTGATGATCACCACTTTTGGCGACTTGATGCGAGTTCCGGGCAGCGGCAGCTCTCTTGCGCAAGAGCGTGCCAACGGATTCGATGTGCGCGTGGTCTATTCGGCCATGGACGCTTTGGAATTGGCGCGGCAGCATCCTGACAAACAGGTGATCTTTTTGGGTGTCGGTTTTGAAACCACCGCCCCGACCATAGCCGCGGCCATCGCTACAGCCCAGAAAATGGGAATTGCCAACTTTTTGGTCTTTTCGGCCCATAAAATTGTACCGCCGGCCCTGACCACGCTAGTGCAAGATCCCCGTACCCGGATTGACGGTTTTATTCTACCCGGCCATGTGTCGGTGATCATCGGTCTTGACGCCTACCGCCCTTTTTTTGACGCTGCGCAAATCCCCTGTGTGGTCAGCGGTTTTGAACCCAATGATATCTTACGAGCGCTGCTCATGCTGATCCGTCAGGTGGGTGCGGAAGCCCCTGCCCTGGAAAACGCCTATGGCCGGGCAGTGACCCCCCAAGGCAACCCCAAAGCTCAGGCCCTGCTGGAAACGGTCTTTGAAACCACCGACGCACCCTGGCGGGGTATTGGTGTGATTCCCCGAAGTGGGCTGAAGATTCGTGATGAGTTTGCCCAACACGATGCCGGGGTGGTTTTAGAGGTGGCAGTCGAGGAGATACCGGAACCCAAAGGGTGTGCCTGCGGCCAGGTGCTATTGGGGATTGTGCTGCCACCGGAGTGTGCGCTCTATAAAAAAAAGTGTACTCCCATGACCCCCATTGGCCCCTGCATGGTCTCCACGGAAGGGACCTGCGCCGCCTATTATCGGTATCATACCGATTAAAACATCAGAGAATCTAAATGAAAAACGATACCATTTTACTGGATCATGGCAGCGGCGGGAAAATCGCCCATCAGCTCACCACGGAATTACTGCTGCCCCTTTTTGATAATCCGTTCTTAAACCAGCTGCACGACGGTGCGGTGATCTCGATGGAAAAGGGGCGTATGGCGGTATCTACGGATACCTTTACTGTGGACCCGATCTTTTTCCCAGGCGGTGATATCGGTGATCTGGCCGTCAACGGAACGGTCAATGATGTGGCCATGTGTGGTGCGGTGCCTCGTTATTTAAGCCTGGCGCTGATCATCGAAGAGGGTCTGCCCATGGCCGATTTCAAAGCGATTTTGACCAGCATCGCCACGGCTGCCAAAGCCGCTGAAGTAACGATCATCACCGGCGACACCAAAGTGGTGCCCAAGGGCGCTGTCGATAAAATCTTTATCAACACCACCGGAATCGGCACCATTGCCGACGGGGTTGATATCGGTACACATCGGGCTTGTCCGGGGGACAAGGTGATTTTAAGCGGCACCATTGCCGATCATGGCATCACCATCATGACCCGCCAAAAAGAGCTACGGCTTTCCACGCCAACCCGCAGTGATTCGGCGCCGTTAAACCAGATGGTAGCTCGGATGATCGCAACAGGCAGTGATATTCATGTGTTGCGGGACCCGACCCGGGGCGGGGTCGGTACAACCCTGTGTGAGATCGCCCAATCGGGCGGTATTGGGATTCGAATGCAGGAAGAAGCCATTCCCATTAACCCGGAAGTGTCCGGGGCGTGTGATCTATTGGGGTTTGATCCGCTCTATTTGGCCAATGAAGGCAAATTGCTGGCCATTGTCCCGGCCGAATCGGCCGATACCGTGTTGGCGGCCATTCAAAGCGACCCCTATGGTAAAAACGCAGTGATCATCGGTGAAGTTGTGGAAGATCATCCCGGAAAAGTGGTGCTGCAAACCCGGATCGGCGGTGAGCGGATTGTTGATATGCTGACCGGCGAGCAGCTTCCCCGAATTTGCTGACACAGCTTATATTTGATCAATGCTTAGGGGAAAGTGGTCTCATCGGTTAAGTTCAATAATTCCCGCCATTAACGGAAACAGGGTAAAAAGCGCACAGCAACCAAGCAGAGCCCCCAAACCACCATATTGGTAAACCGGCCCGCAGATAGTGATACCAAGCCAACCGCCTAAATAGTAGAAAAGCACATAGAGGGCGTTGGCCCGTCCCTGGCCGCTGGAAAGCCGCGAATTTAACGTTCCCACGGCCGTGGCGTGAAAGGCAAAAAAGCCGGTACAGAGCAGAATTAACCCTGCAACCGTTGCGGTGATGGATGGAATCCATAAAATCACCAGAGCAATACCGGTGATGGTGCTGCCCAAAATAAACGTCGGCCCGCTGCCGATACGCTGGCTGACCTTCCCGGCCAAAGGCCCCATAAAGATGCCGACAATATAGGCCAAGTATAGCAGTGTTACCTCGTTGGTGGAGAGCAAAAACGGTGCCCGGGTTAAGCGAAACGGTAAAAAGTTGAAAATGGCGGCAAAAAGTGCCATTCCACCTGCCGCACAGCCATAAATCGGTAATAGGTCCCAACGGGTTACAAGTTCACGCAAAGCAACCGTCGGCATGAGAGGCTTCTCTTTAGCGGGTCGCGGCAGCCCCCAAAAGGCCAAAAGCGTGGCTGCTAGAATTAATATGGCGGCCAGCCAAAAAGCGCTGCGCCACTGGCTTGGCGGGAAAAGCCATCCACCGATTAAGCGACTCCCCAAACCGCCTAACACCGTGGCCGACACGTAAGAGCCCATGACCACGTTTAAGCTTTGGGCTGGGAGTGTCTGTGCTAAAAATGCGGCCAGGCATGTGGTTAGAGCGGGGATAAAACAGCCTTGCACAAACCGTGCGGCAATCAAGAGTTCCAGCGATTGGGCCGTAGCGCAGACGATTCCGGCCAAAGCTACCATCACGCCACCGGTCAACACGATGGGTAAAATGGATCCTTTTTCAGCCCAGAAACCAAAGGGAAGATTTGTCAGCGCGATACCGAAAATCACCGCGGAGACGGTCAGCGCCACCCACACCATATCAGCGTTAAATTGTTGTTGCAGAAATGGTAAAATGGGCTGGGTGAGATAGATGTTGGCAAACGCGGCCGCCACCAGGGTAAAGACGACAAGCTGTAATCGAAAGTGGGAGCTGCTATCCATTTGAAATTTCTGTTCCGTAAAGGACGATGAAAGGTATGCCTTTATCTGGCAAGAATCCAAAGGTTAACACGTCGCATCTGTTCCATAAAACAAAAACGCCGGAATCGAAACGATACCGGCGTTGCACAAATAGAATCTGAAAATTTCCGTTAGGCGGATTTAATCACCTTCCCGGATTTGATGCAGGCGGTGCAAGCAGTGATTTTTTTGACCTGACCGCTGGGCAGGGTCGCGCGAACCGACTGCAAATTGGGTTTAAAACGCCGTTTGGTAACGTTATGGGCGTGACTGATATTGGAACCGGAAACCGGTTTTTTACCGCAAATGTCGCATTGCCTAGCCATGTTACAACCTCTTTCGTTTGCAAAATGAATATAAAAAAAGACTCAATAGCCTAACGGTGAAAAAAAGTAAAGGACTGATCCATTAAAATAAACTCAAGAGCAGCGTTCGTTACTGCAAGAGACCATTACAACCATTAAAGTTTTGCAGGGGTCTCATTAACCTTCGCTGTTGTCGACAAGCGGCTTTATTTTCTCAACAAATTGAGCGGCCTCCTGGGCGGCATCGGTTTCCGGGTATTGGGTTAAGATAGTCTGCATGCGCTTTAAAGCACCCTTGTAGTGTTTGGCCTTAAAGTAATGGCGTCCGACATAGAGCTCATGTCCGGCCAAATTTTCACGGGAGACGGTAATATGATCCTTGGCTTGGTCGGCATAGGTGCTTTGCTGATGTTGCAAGATCAACCGTTCAAAAACGATGATGGCCTGTTGGGTCACCTGCTGATCCCGGTCAACGGAATCCATCTGATCAAAATAACAGCGTCCGATTTGATAAACCACATACGGGACGGCTTCATTTTGAGGATGAAGATTCTCAAACTCTTCGTAGGCTAAAACGGCCTGGGGGTACTCTTTCATTTTATAGAGGGTGTCGGCCTTTTTTAATTCAGCCAAGCTGACAAAAGGGCTGAAAGGGTACCACTCTTTTAGTTGGTCAAAGGCTTCCAGCGCGTCCCGGTAGCGGCCTTTTTCGTACAACCGGTTACCTTCCACGGCCAACTCCCGGGCGGTTTTTTCTTGGGAGCTGCCCCAGGTTCCGCAACCGGTTAAAAAAAGAAGGCAGAGGCAAGCCGTGAAAACTCGTCGAAAAATAATGTTTCGCATAGGGCGCAATCTTAAACCAGTTTAGTAATAATCTCTTCGAGCTTGGATTTGGCGGCAATCCCCACCACCTGCTCTTCCACCTTACCGCCCTTAAAGAAAATCAGGGTTGGAATCGACTTAATACCGTATTTTCCGGGGGTTACCGGGTTGTCATCCACGTTGCATTTTTTAAATTGCATTTTGTCGCTATAGCTTTCAGCCAACTTCTCGATCACCGGGCCAATGGCACGGCAGGGGCCGCACCAGGGCGCCCAAAAATCGACCAACACGGGAAGTTCCTGCTGCAATACTTCCGCATCAAAATCATCATCACCGATTTCAACGATATTTTCCGCCATGATCTTCCTTTCTTTTGTCAATCAAATAGTGGAAATAATAGGGAGCCTGAATAGACCTGTCAATAAGAACAAAATGACATATATGCGATTTTTCAGCATTACGAAATTTTCCGCTAGGTTCATGTGGGCTAGCTAATGTTGCCTGAAAAAAAGATTTGAAGCCTTTGGCGGAAAATTCTATGATACAGAATTGTTGATTGAATGGGATCGCCTGGTTTTAATACACCAACACAAAAGGGAGTTGATGCAATGGGCTGGTTGGAGATGGGTTTGTTAGCGTCACTTGTATTTGTTTTGTACGCTTTTCAGCAGATGAAAATCATCCTTAAAAAAAATGGTCTTCCGGTGGACCTTTTCTCGGGTTGGTTAAAAGATTACCGTGCCTTTAAACAGTTGGCCACCGAAGAGCCCGACCTTCAACTCAAAGCCAAGTACCAAGGGATTTTAAACGGACTCTTTTTGGCTTTTGGTGGTGCGGTGGTGCTGCTTTATATGCTCTGGCAAAAAAGTGGTTCGCAGACGCCACCTTTATAAAGCGGCTATGCGGTAGAGTTTTTCGGCTTTGATTTGAGCGATTTTCACCACTTTGTTGACTGGTGCCTTGGTTTTAAACCAATAAAACTGGGCCTTTCCGGCAAAGCCCAGTATTTTAGCTTCCTCTTTGAGAATCTTACCCTTCTCGGTCAATTCGGCGTAGTGCAACTGATTGTTTTGCAGATAAAATACAACATTGTCTCGGAGCAATATCTCATTTCCAGCATTAATCCCAATCTGAACCACGACCACTTTGGGATTCGGAATAGTTACCGAAAGAACCCGACCCAATTCCAAATCGCCTCGCATGACCTGTTTGCTCTCATCGACTTTTGGGTTCCCTTCAAAGGTGACATAGTAGAGCGCGTCCGCTTGAGAACCATCGGTTTTAACCGCTGATCCGCGTCCGCACCCCCAAAGGACCAGGGTAAAAATAACCATTACCAGAATTATACGACGCATTCATATCTCCATTCAGCGCGGATAACCGCCGAAGCGGTCATCAAAATAGTTCAAAATAAGCAATTCTCTGTTTTACGCGCAGCAATACGCGCGTAAAACATGATGGCGATTCCAGGGATATGAGTTTTGTATTAAACCAGCTGGTTTAAGGCCGAATCAAGACTGGCCAGCATCTCTTTTTCACCACTGCTGATCCGTTCACCGCCAAAACCTAAAAAGCCGCCTTCTTTGGCCGCTTCGGCCACTTTCAGACCAATTTGCTGCAAAAAGGTGCCGTATGCCTCATAATCGGTGGTGTTGCCCTGCTCTTTTAAAAGAGCCATGGCTGCCTCGGTTTTTTCCAGTGCAGATCTTTTCAGCTGAGCTTGTAGTTCGGCCATATCGGTGCGGGGAAGGGAATCTTTAATTGTTTTCTGGGCCAGCTTTAGTTCTTCTTTGTCGCACAAGGCCTTTAACAGTGCATTGTTGCCCCGGACGGCCGATACGATGGTGGTGGCCGAGGCCACGGCCTCTTTTAAACTGCCGAAAATACCGCTGGCGCCTGCCACGGCTACCGACAGGGCTACCAGATGGGGCGTTTCCCGTAATGTTTCCCATTGTTCTTGTGTAAAATCTGTTTTTACCGCCATGAGGGTCTCCTTGTGCGTTGAGTGTATCAAGTCTGGTTCAGCTGGTATCACACCATCAAATGTAACGCATTTTTCTGCGGGATCAATGACGTTTTTGCCCGGTTTAGCACGAATATTGAACACCCTGGATAGGTTCGTTGGCAAGGCATTTTAGGGCGAAGCTCTATTTTAATACCGCAAGCCCTTGATAACGAAGCCCCGATATATATTTGGGGACGTATTCCAGGAGCGTCCGTCAGGATTAAATTTTACCATTTTCTTAAAAATCTAAAAAGACACCGTGTACTCCGTAAATTAAGCCTCAATTGCATTTGAGGCCATTGAACTGTATTATGCTATGATGCCATAAGGATAAATTTCATGCAATTTTCAGGTTTAGATTGTCTCCAAAGTGATGTTACATATTTCGCCGATAAGCCCCGCCCACATCATACAATGCACGGGTAATCTGGCCTAAGCTGCAGTGCCGCACGGTTTCCATCAGCGCTCCAAAGACGTTGCCACCGGATAGCGCAACTTTCTGCAAATCGGCCAGGGCCTGATCGCTTTGAGGGCTGTTTTTCTCTACAAAATCGGCCAGCCGGGTCAGTTGGGACGCTTTCTCCTCTTCCGTGGCCCGTGCAAGCTCCAGAGCAACCATGTCATCGCTCCACATGTCGTCATCGTCAGGGTCTAAAAAGGTGTTGACGCCGATGATGGGCATTTCACCGCTATCCTTGAGCTGCTCGTAATACATCGACTCTTCCTGAATTTTCCCGCGCTGATAACCGGTCTCCATGGCGCCGAGCACCCCGCCCCGAGCGGTGATGCGGTCAAACTCCATCAACACGGCTTCTTCCACCAGATCGGTCAACTCATCAACGATAAAGCTGCCCTGCTGGGGATTTTCATTGAGAGTAATGCCCCACTCTTTGTTGATGATCATCTGAATGGCCAGCGCCCGCCGCACCGATTCACTGCTGGGCGTGGTGATTGCTTCATCAAAGGCGTTGGTATGCAGGCTGTTGCAGTTGTCGTAAATGGCGCACAACGCCTGCAAGGTGGTGCGGATATCGTTAAACTGAATCTCCTGGCTGTGCAGCGAGCGCCCCGAGGTCTGAATGTGGTATTTCAGTTTCTGGGATCGCTCGTTGGCGCCGTATTTGTCGCGCATTGCCACGGCCCAGATGCGCCGAGCCACCCTGCCGATTACCGTATATTCCGGTTCCATCCCGTTGGAGAAAAAGAACGACAGGTTGGGGGCGAAGGTGTTGATATCCATACCCCGGGCCAAATAGTATTCCACGTAGGTAAATCCATTGGCCAGGGTGAAGGCCAATTGCGAGAGAGGGTTGGCACCGGCCTCGGCAATGTGGTAGCCGGAAATGGAGACCGAGTAGAAATTACGGACCTTGTTTTCAATAAACCAGGCCTGAATATCGCCCATCATTTTAAGGGCGAAATCGATGGCGAAAATGCAGGTGTTTTGCCCCTGATCCTCTTTTAAAATATCAGCCTGGACTGTACCGCGTACATTTTGCAGTACCATTTGGCGGATCTTCTGGTACTCCTCTTGAGTTGGCGGCTTCTTATTTTCCGCCACGAAGCGGTCCACCTGCTGATCAATGGCCGTGCTTAAAAACATGGCCAGAATAATCGGAGCCGGACCATTGATGGTCATGGAGACCGATGTGGTGGGTGCGCATAATTCAAACCCATCGTAAAGCACTTTCATATCGTCCAGGGTGCAGACACTGACCCCTGACGTGCCGACCTTGCCGTAAATATCGGGACGCTCATCCGGGTCCTGACCATATAAAGTCACCGAATCAAAGGCGGTGGAGAGTCTCTTGGCGTCGCTGTTGGCCGACAGTAGCTTAAAGCGTTCATTGGTACGGGCTGGATCGCCTTCGCCGGCAAACATTCTGGTTGGGTCCTCTCCCACCCGTTTTAAGGGGAAGACACCGGCGGTATAGGGAAAATAGCCGGGCAGATTTTCGTGACGCAACCAGCGGTAAATTTCTCCCGGATCGGTAAATTGCGGCAGCGCCACCTTGGGAATGGTGGAATGGGAGAGCGACTTTGTGATGAGCGGCACACGAATTTCCCGGTCGCGCACTGTATAACAGAGCTCATCGGCCTCATAGCGGCTGCGGGTTTCATTCCAGCTCGTTAGCAGTGGTTCGGTCTCCGGGTGCCATGTTTGGCGAATCTCCCGGTTTTTAGCGGTGAGGGTTTCACTCAATGTGCTGTTATCAGCGGTTTCGGCAGAATTTTTGTAAAGGGAT
>RCND010001211.1_pt1 | contig 14619 bp, 14 predicted proteins | sample 2041351 | NCBI WGS metagenome assembly RCND01 (sample SAMN09708230, study PRJNA481090) | Marine sediment metagenome, whole genome shotgun sequencing project. | biome: marine sediment; feature: ocean; material: sediment; isolation source: Sewage treatment plant 12B marine sediment (STP12B) ...
GGTCACCGTGCCTTCGAGGCCGATCTCGGCGGCGGCGCCGCCACGCCAGATACCGGTGGCGGTACCGCCACGCAAGTAATAATCCTTCCCAGGAGAGGTCTCACCTAGCTTGCGCAGGTGATAGTCCTTGGCAGCCTTCGCCAAACTCAACACCAGCTACCCCCACTGGTGGCCGCATGTATACATCGGGCAACTCGTTGCAGATGCGTGTGTCCAAACTGCTCGGATGATGAACGAAACTCGATGGGAGCCGACGTCGGGACTGTGATTTGGTGCAGATCATCTGAGGTAGCAGGTGACCAAGTTGCGATCGGGAGTTGGGATTCGTCCTTGTACGATACGCGTGAGATCTGGAGCATCGGGACAAGCGAAGGACCTTGATTGCCCGGCGACAACGCTGCCCGAGAGCTTTCATGCCGCACCGGAAGCCGGGCAGGCGCAAGCTGGCTGCTTACCCGAGCGATTCCACCCTGGTGGGCGCTGGTTGCATACTCCATAGCTACGCAATAGACACGCCAACCCTTTGACAAGAGTTGCAATACCCCTTTCTAGGACCGTCCAGTCGACTGCTGCGATCGGCTGAGGAAGAAGCTTGCATCTGGATCCTGCGACATCACCTAATCCGCGAGTAGCCAACGTTCATAGGCCCCAGCGCAAGCCTCGAGCACTGATCAGAGGGCTATGTGCACTGGAGTTACATTCTGTTTAAAGGGTCAGGGCAGAGAATCAGGCCATGGAAGCTTTCGAGAGCTGCCCGAGGTGCACGATGGGGATTGCGGGGGTGGTGCAACGCCAAGCCGAGGTGTACGGTCGGCAGGGAGCACCCGAAAGTTATCCAAGAGAGGCTAGGTCATGCCTCGATCAAGACCACGCTTGACACCTACGGGCACCTCTTTGGGGCTCTAGATGAGGCTGCCGCGGACCGCCTCGACGCTGTGTGGAACGCCGCTGGTGTGGACGCAATGTGGACGCGGCGCGAACGGGGGGTGATCGAGTTTCCGGGCAGATAACCGAAACCCCTTGCGACGCAAGGGGTTTCAATGGTGGGCCCATCTGGATTTGAACCAGAGACCTCATCCTTATCAGGGATGCGCTCTAACCGAGCTGAGCTATGGGCCCAATGAGTCGAGAAGTTTACCACTTCCCCGGAGTGCTACTCCATCCTCGAACCTACCAGAGGTGACTGATGCGAATCGCCAGTTCCGACTCGCTGTCTCTGCGGTCAGCTGAGTTCTTTCGGTGGGGCGAGCCTCCACGGCTGCCTCCACACCACCCACCTCGCATAGCGATTCTGACCAGAGTTAGATTCTGGAGTATCCGCAGCCGTTTGGTGCATATACAATGCGGACTCGCTTGGGGACGTAGCTCAGCCTGGCAGAGCACCTGGTTTGCAACCAGGGGGTCGTCGGTTCGAATCCGATCGTCTCCACCACACACTTCAGCGCGGCACCGTTATTGGAGGGAGAACCATGGCAAACGCGGTAATCGTTGACGCCGTCCGCACCCCGGCGGGCAAGCGAGGCGGCAAGCTGAAAGACTGGCACCCAGTCGATCTGGCAGCAGAGGTCCTCAAAGAGATCGTCAAGCGCAACAACCTCGACCCCGCCATGGTTGACGACGTGATCATGGGTTGCGTAACCCAAACCGGTGAACAGAGCGTCAATGTCGGCCGCAACGCAGCCCTAGCGGCAGGCTTCCCCGAACACGTACCCGGCATCACCATCGACCGGCAGTGCGGCTCCAGCCAGCAGGCGGTCCACTTTGCGGCCCAGGGGATCATGGCCGGCGTCTACGACATAGTCATTGCGGCCGGTGTTGAGTCGATGACCCGGGTTCCCATGGGCATCAATATGCAGCAAGGTCCGGGTTTGCCCTTTGGTCCCGAGATGAACAAGCGTTATGACGACGGCATCGTTCCCCAGGGAATCTCCGCCGAGTTGATCGCCGACGAGTTCGGAATCACCCGCGGCGAAATCGATCAGCTTGCCTTTGAATCTCATCAGCGGGCCAATCAAGCGACCGAGGAAGGTCGTTTCGAACGCGAGATCATGCCGATTGAGACAAAGACCGAAGACGGCACCATGGAAATGATGACTCGTGACGAGGGGATCCGCCCAACAACCACCGTCGAAGCTCTTGGTGGGCTGCGTACGGTCTTCAAAGAGGACGGGGTTGTCACCGCGGGCAACTCTTCACAGATCACAGATGGCGCCGCTGCGGTCCTCGTGATGAGCGAAGAAAAGGCCGCCGAGCTCGGCCTGACCGCGCGTGCCAGGTTCAAAGCCTTCTCTGTAGTCGGGGTCAACCCCATCACGATGCTGACTGGACCGATTCCGGCAACTGAGAAGGTGCTGGCCAAGGCCGGGATGACCATCGACGACATAGACCTCTTCGAGGTCAACGAGGCCTTCGCCACCGTTATCGCCGCCTGGCTCAAGGTGACAGGTGCCGATTGGAACAAAACCAATGTCAATGGTGGCGCCATGGCTCTGGGCCACCCGCTTGGTGCGTCGGGAGCGAAACTGATGACGACGCTCCTCCACGAAATGGAACGGCGTGGTGCCCGCTACGGTCTGCAGACAATGTGCGAAGGCGGCGGTATGGCCAACGGCACCATCATCGAGTTGATCACCTAGTCCGCGATAGACCACCAGAAACGAGTTCACGCAATGCAGATTGCGATCGCCATCGCGATCGGGGTAGCGATTATCGCGGTGACGCTGTGGGTGGTGAAGATGTTGCTCATCCCGCAGCCCAACGATCCGGATCCTGATCAGGTCAAAGAGATTTCGGTTGACTACCGCTGCATCGTGTGCGGCATGCGACTCACTATCACCCACGCCCAAGACACGGACCCCGAGGCGCCCCGTCATTGTCGGGAAGAGATGATTGAGGTCCCCTGACCAGTTGTTGACAACTACTCTTTTGGTAGCGATGGAGAGAGGTCGGCATGGCAAAGGAATATCGCCTAGGTTTTGTTCGCAAAATGATCAACAACATGGTCACCGGTCGCATCGCCAAGGGGAAGGGTGGCGACAGCATGTTCCTGTTGACGACACTCGGCCGCAAGAGCGGGCAGGAACGCACCAACCCGATCACCATCGTGAGCAAAGACGGGCTCCGTTACCTCGTGGCTCCGTATGGCAGCGTTGGCTGGGTACACAACCTGCGGGCATCTGGCCTTGCCGAGTTATCCCGCGGTGGTACCCAACAGGAGATAGCCGTTGCCGAGGTGATGGGGGAGGCGGCGGCCCCGATCCTCAAGCAGTATGTGCAGGAGGTCAAGGTCGTCCGGCCCTTCTTCGACGTCGCCCACGACGCTCCTGTGAGCGACTTCGCTGCCGAGGCAGCAAACCATCCCGTGTTCCAGATCAAGACGTAGCGAACTCGGCGAGGGTGAGTGCCTGCCCTGGCGGGCAGGTGGGGCGCTCGCTTAGCGAACTCACCGAAGGTGAGTGCCTGCCTGGCGGGCAGCCATGAGCGAAACCCAGCTTTCGCGACTTGTCCCCACGTGTGGAAAACGACGTGGATAACTACATCTATGTAATTCGTACGGCTATCTGTAGTTCAGCGTCATCGCAAAACCGGCGGCGATACCGGCGAGACCAACCATCAACCATGTGTTGTCCGGGCTTCCCGGCAGCAGGGTGATGTAGTTGGCCATAATGATGAGCACGCCAATACCCATGAGACCGAACATGACGGCGACATACCAAGTGGGCGATGGACCCTTGTCGGCGACAGGGTCGACCCGCTTCGGTGGGGTGGGGCGGCGATTGGCTACTTTTTTACGTTTCTTTGAAACAGGCATGGCCGTTAAGGCTAGCGTCCAAGAACCGATACTCTCCAATGCCAGTGATTGACACTGAGTTGATGCAAGGAAACCGATGACCGACACGATGGCCGCGGCCGAGCCCGATACAGTTGCTTCGCCTGTCGCGGCAGGGCGAACGTTGCGGGTGATTCACAATGTGGGTTGGACGTTCATCTATCTAGGGGTACTCACCCTCGGGTTCGTTGTTCACCAGTTGTACATCACCACATGGTTCGCCCAACAGAACCAGCCCGAGCTGGCTGCGGAACGTATAGAGCAATGGGAAGACACAGAGATCACTGAGTTCGTTGTCGTCCCCAACCCTGACAACCCGGACGACTCAGGGATCGTTTCCGGGGCGACCGGCAGCGAAGGCGACATAGTGCCGACCGAGCCGCTGGTGCTCAAGGTTGAGTCACCGCCCGATGATGGGGCCGCTTTCGCCTTGATCCGCATTCCCAAGATCGACCGGCTCCAAGACGGCTGGAACGTCGTAGAAGGGGTCAGCACGCAGAACCTGAAGAATGGCGCCGGTCACATGCCAGACACGGCGTTGCCCGGCCAACCCGGCAATGCGGTCATCAGCGGTCACCGCACGACTTACGGCGAGCCGTTCCGCGAGTTGGACGCACTTGATCCAGGCGATCGCATCGAGGTCGATACCGCCCTCGGCACCCACATCTATGTGGTCAGGGAAACCAGGGTCGTGGCGCCGACCGATGTCTGGGTGGCCGACCCCCGCGAAGGCGCATGGCTCACGCTCACCACGTGCCACCCGAAACTGTCTGCACGACAGCGTCTTGTGGTGTTCGCCGAATTGACCTTTGGGCCAAACGCTGACGTGATTGAGGTGATGTCATGATTACCCGAACCTGGCGCCTGCTCCCGGGACCTCTTGCCGTTCGTATCGCCGAGGCCGTGGTCCTTGCTCTAATCGTTCTTGTTCTCTTGCACTTTTTCTACGATTGGCTCGGCAATGCGATTCTGGACCAGGGAGGCACAGTCGAATGAAAGTGCTCGTTATCGACAACTACGACTCTTTCACGTTCAATCTGGTGCAGTACCTGGGCGAGTTGGGTGCCGAACCTGTGGTTGTTCGCAACGATGATCTCAAACCGGCGGATGCTGCCAGCCAGGGATACGACCGTCTACTGATTTCACCTGGCCCCGGTCGTCCCGAGAACGCGGGCTACTCGATCGAGTACATCCAGACCTTGGGGACCGAGATCCCCACTCTGGGTGTCTGCCTCGGTCACCAAGCGATTGCAGTTGCCTTCGGTGGCACTGTCGATCTTGCGCCCGAGCCACGGCACGGCAAGGTTTCTCCGATCACTCACGACGGTCGCGGCATCTTCAGCACACTCCCGAACCCGTTTCCAGCGACCCGTTACCACTCGTTGGCAACCGTTGAACTTCCCGATGAGCTATACGAGACGGCTCATAGCGAAGACGGCGTAGTGCAGGGGATTCGCCACCGCGACCTTCCAATCACCGGTGTGCAGTTCCACCCCGAGAGCATCATGACTACGTCTGGCAAGGATCTTCTTGCCAACTTCCTGGCCGGCTAGACCAGGGCAGGTGCCACCCTGTATGTTGCCAACCCAACAGTGAAGGAACACCGGGTGAACGAGTATCTAGAAACAGCCACCGAGCTGGCATTGCAGGCCTGCGAGATCATGTTGGAGTACTTCGATTCCGGGGTGACGGTCAACATCAAAGCCGACAACACGCCGGTGACCGTCGCAGATGAGAGCATCAACCAACTGGTCATCGATCGGATCACTGCTCAGTATCCGACCCACGGAATCATCGGCGAGGAAGCCTCCGTCGAGAAACCCGAAGCAAGCCTGCAATGGGTGTGCGATCCGATTGACGGAACCCTTCCCTACACCCTCGGCATCCCGACCAATGTTTTCTCGCTAGCGGTCGTTGAAGACGGCGCGCCCATTGTCGCCGTCGTGGCCGACCCGTACCTGGAGCGCATGTATACCGCCACTCTGGGCGAGGGTGCGTTCTGCAACGACCGGAACCTTGCCACCTCAACCCGGAGCACCATCGCGGGCTCGATCATGAACGTGTCCGGCAGGGGTGGCCGCGGCGCTGCGGTCCTAGGTGGGCCGATCTATGCCGATCTCGAGAAGCTCGGTGCCCACATGCTGCATCACAGCACAATGGTTTATGAAGCTGCGCTGGTTGCTGTGGGTGCGTTCGACGCTGCCATATTCACAAAGCGAACCCCTTGGGACGCCGCGGCTGGGGCTCTGTTGGTAACGGAGGCTGGTGGTGTAGTTACCGATGTCAACGGAGCGGGGCAACGCTACGACCGGCCGCTCAATGGGACGATCTTCTCCAATGGAATCCTCCACGCGGAGATCCAGCAAATCGTTGCAAGATATCTCGTCTAGGGGTCATATACCCACCAACGCCCACGAGTTCGGTTGTACCGAACTCGCAAAAGGCTGATGGGTCCTGGAGGGGTCACATACCCATCGCCGCCCACGAGTTCGGTTGCACCGAACTCGCAAGGAACTAATCGGCCTCAGTGAGGCCGATTAGTTCCCGCCTTCGTCATCTGGTGGCGGTGGGGTGATAACACCGATGGCGACAGTTACCACTGAGCCGTCTTCGACCATCGTGCCAAATACCGGGTCCTGTGATCCGACGAGGTCCTCGAGACCAGAATCGGGCGGCACCTCGACCGTGCCCTCAACATTGAGGGTCAAACCAAGATCCAAGAGAGCCGCTCTTGCTTCGTCCACGGTGAACCCGGTTAGGACAGGTATTTCAACCTGGAGGATCTTGCCGAGCCGGACCTGGATCTCGGCACCAAAGACGACCTCGGTCCCCGCGGCAGGATCCTGTGCGGCAATCTTGCCAAGCAGTCCGCTGGCCACGGTGACATCGATGGTCTCTGCGTCGACAACCAGCGTCAACCCACGCTCTACGGCGTAGGCGCGGGCTTCCTGTTCGGACGATCCGATGAGATTGGTCAACGGGAACGGTTCCGGTCCTTTGGAGACATAGATAGTGACGGTTTCGTCACGTTGTGCCAGTTGAGAGGCTGCTGGATCGGAACGAACCACAAAGTCCGTGAGCATCTCATTGGAGAACTCCTGCTCTACGACAACGTCCTCAAAACCAAGTCGGATCAGTTCCTCCTCGGCAGTCGTGGCGGGGACCCCTTCGAGGTTTGGCATCGTGAGAAAGCGTGGCCCGGTCGAGACGACAAGGTTGACGAGCGTACCGGGAGCCGCATCGACGCCGGCGGGGAGCGACTGACTGATGACGATCCCCTCGGCATAATCCTGACTGTCCTGCGGTGTCTCTGTTCCTACCTCGAAACCGTCTGCGTTGAGCAAGCTGCGTGCCGTTTCAATATCAACGTTGGTGACGTTGGGGATCGGGAACTCTTCCGGCCCTGCCGAGATAACCAAGACGATCTTGGTCTTGGGCTCGACCTCTTCGCCAGCCTCCGGCTCAGACGTGATCACCAGATCCTCGGCCACGTCAAGGCTTGGCACCTCCCGGAAAGCGACCAGCAGGTTGGCCTCTTGCAGGGCTTCGGTCGCTGCTTCTCTGGTCATTCCTGCGAGTTCGGGGATGGCGACTACGACCGTCTCGTTGGTTTCGGCCGGGGGTGAGAGCAGCCTCCACAGGAGGAAGACTCCAATAAGCAGAAGGGCAACCAGGCCGGCAATGGCCAGGATGTAGCTGCTTTGACTGCGTTCCTTGTCCGGGTATTGGGCGACGTGGCGTGCCGTCTGGTCCGGTGTTGCTGTCGGCGGTGGTGCCGGACTGTTCATGAGACGAGTCTGTGCGGTCGGTTGGGTGGGGACGATGGGAGCGGCCGGTGGTGCCGCCGCGGCCACGGCCTCCTGCTCGATGGTCATCTGGTGGGCGACCGTCATTTCACCGCGGAGATAGCGGAGCAGATCGGCACGGAGGTCTTCGGCCGACTGGTAGCGGGCGTTGGGGTCCTTTTCCATAGCTCGTTCCACAACAGCTTCGAGCCCGGCGGGAACATCGGGGTTGATGCCACTTGGCGGCGTGGCGAACTCTGCAACGTGCTGATAGGCGACCGCAACGGGGCTCTCTCCCGTGAAGGGTGCCTGGCCGCACAGCAGCTCGTAAAGGACGACACCAAGCGAATAGATGTCGGAGCGAGCATCCGCGGGCAGACCCTGGGCCTGTTCCGGGCTGAAGTAGGTTGCGGTCCCGATTACTGCTCCGGTCCGGGTCAGTTCCTCGGAATCGTCGAGGGCTCTGGCGATGCCAAAGTCGGTGACCTTCACGGTGCCATCCGGGGTCAGCATGATGTTGCCCGGCTTGATGTCACGGTGATAGACACCAGCCTGGTGGGCGACGGTCAGTGCGGCAGCCGTCTCGGCGGCGATCTCGGCGGCGCGTCGTGGCAGCAGCATGCCTTCGGAGCGTCGGATGTCGCGCAGGGTCCTTCCCTGAATCAACTCCATCACCATGAAGTACGTGTCCTCGTGGTTCCCAAAGTCGTAGATGCTGACGATGTTCGGGTGATTCAAGCCTGCGGCGTTCTGTGCTTCCCGGCGGAACCGCGCGACGAACGCAGCATCACTAGCGAACTGAGGGTGTAGAACCTTCACGGCGACGCGACGACCCAAGGAGAGGTCTTCCGCAGCGAAGACATCTCCCATGCCACCTCTGGCGAGGTGACCGGTGATTTGGTAGCGGCCTTGAAGCACGCGCGGTTCAGTCACGACGACGAATGGTAACGACGCTGGGGACTACAAGCACAGTTCAGGAACCTTCCTGTCCAACACCAAAGAACTCTGCAAACATCAATTGAGCTATCGGAGCGGCCACCGTACCGCCTGTAGCGGCCTCTCCGGCATCACCACCGGACTCGATCAGCACGGCGATTGCGATTTGCGGGTCCTCCGGTCCTGGGTCAACTGGCCCAAAGCCGATGAACCATGCATGCGGTGCGGAGTCGGGCACCTCTGCAGTGCCGGTCTTGCCGGCTACCCGCACTCCTGAGACAGAGGCACGGCGACCGGTGCCCGAGGTGACGACACCCTCCATTAGGTCGGTTAGCGCAGCCGAGGCACCAGGGCTTGTCGCCCGTAGCCAGACGACCGGCTCCGTCGATTCCTCGACGACGCCTTCAGCGTTGAATATCTCTTGGACTAGGTACGGGACCATGATTTCGCCACCGTTGGCGATAGCGCCGGCCGTGAGAGCCATTTGCAGCGGCGTCGCAAGGACGTCGCGTTGTCCAATGGCGCTTTGGGCGATTCCCGGCACGTCGAATTCGAACGTTTCGGCGGCGGGAATGGTTGAGGCGATGGCGCGGATTTCCAAAGGAACCTCGGCATTGAATCCAAACGATTCTGCAGTTGACACCAACTGTTCGGCGCCAACCGACATCCCTAGCATGCCAAAGATGGTGTTGCAGGAACTCACAAACGCGGTTGACAGCGGGACCTCCGACCCTGATCCACAGGCGAGGCCATCGAAGTTGCTGATGGTGGCGGTCGAACCCGGCAATTCCAGCGCAACGGGGTTGGGGAACGGTGTTCCCGCGGAGGCAACACCCGATTCCAGCGCTGCCGCTGCGGTGACGACCTTGAACGTGGAGCCCGGTGCGTAAGAGGCGGCACTGGCCCTGTTGAGTAGAGGCTCGAACGGGGCTTCTTCGAGGGCAACGCCAGCCGGTCCAGCGCTGGAACCGGTCAAGACATTCGGGTCGAAATCCGGTGTCGAAACCATCGCCAGGATCGCCCCTGTGGACGGATCGAGGGCAACCACCGCACCGCGCTGATCGCCCAGCGCTTCCCTGGCCACTACCTGGAGGTTGTGTTCAAGGCTCAGGCGCAGGCCCTTCGGCCGAATATCGCCACCCAGCAGCGCTGACAGCACACCAGAAATGGTGGCATCGCGATCCGAAACCAGATCGTCGCCATGGGTGGCTTCTATTCCCTTGCTGCCAAACAGCAGGGTTGTGTATCCAACGGTATGGCCGTACAAGGAACCCTCCGGGTAGCTGCGGCGGAAAACGAGGGAATCGTCGGGATTGGCTTCCGACACCGCGACAACAACGTTATCGGCGGTGATGATGGTTCCCCTTTCCCGGCCGGTGCGTCCAGTGGCGACCCGAACGTTGCGGGGATCATCTCGGTAGTCCGGTCCGACTATCACCTGGTGATAGGTCACCGCGGCAGCCAGGACGGCGAAGATCGCAAACACAGACACCGCCAGGATCCTGATTGGTCGGTTCATGTTCGCTCTCCATGTGAGGCGCGAACTAACAAGGCGACAAGCACCATGTTGGCCAGTAGCGACGAGCCACCGTATGACATGAACGGCAGGGTGATCCCAGTCACGGGGAAGAGGCGCAGTACACCAGCAAGGATCAGAATCGACTGCACCGCGATGACGATGGTCAGACCAAAGGCGAGGAACTTGCGGAAAACGTCGCGCGAGCGGATGGCGATGCCAAAGCCAGCGGCTAGGAGCAGGGCGTAGCCGGCCAGAACCGCAATCGAGCCGGCGAACCCCATTTCCTCTGCTACTGAGGCAAAAATGAAGTCGGTGGAGGCGGCGGGGATCAGGTCAGGTCTACCCAAGCCGAGTCCGCTACCGGTCAGTGATCCGCTTCCCATCGCAAAGAGGCTCTGCACTATCTGGTAGCCGGCGTCGGCGAAGTCATCGAAGGGATGGAGCCAGGCAAAAACGCGTCGTTGCACGTGATCGAACGCCTGATAGGCGAAATAGCCGCCACCGGCGACCAAGACGAAACCCGTGACGAGATAGGCAACACGTCCGGTTGCGACGTACACCATGGTTATGAAAAGTATGAACAGCAGTAGGGAAGCGCCCAGGTCTCGCTGGTAGACCAGCACGGCAAAGCTGACACCGGCTGCAATCAGGATGGGGCCCAGCTGACGTGGTTCGGGGAGGCGGAGTGGACCGATCCTTCTTCCCGTAGTCGCCATGGCCAAGTGTCGGTCGGCCAGATAGGAGGCGAGAAATATCACAAGTAGCACTTTGGCGATCTCGCCGGGTTGGAAGCTGAGCGACCTTGCTCCGGCGGGGAGCTCAAGGCGGACCCACAGCCGCGATCCGTTTACCTCGGCGCCGTGCAACGGCCACGTTTCGGGGAGCAGCGGCAACAGCAGGAAGATCACTGCCGCGGCGAGGAACAGATACCTGTAGCGGCGGAGCATGACCACTCCCTCGTCTCGCAGCAAGAGCAGCACGGCGGTGGTCACGGCACCGGCAAGTAACAGCGACCAACGCTGGATCGAAGCCAATCCGGGATCGAGGCGATAGATCTCAGTGAACCCGATGGCGGCAAGGAAAGCTGCGATCGGGAAGAGATAGGGGTTGCCCTCCGGTGCCCAACGCCGCAGCGCCATGTGCACGGAGCCGAAGCTGACCGCAAAAACAAGAAAAGTCAGGGCGACCTGCGCATCAAACCCGGCTCCGGTCGCAAAATTGACCAGGGCTACCCCCATCGAGGCCACAACGGCGGCGGCGGCGAGTAGGGCCGCCTCAGCGTTGCGGGTCACGGCGAGACGTCCACCACCGCGACGGTCGTGTTGTCCGAACCTCCCGCGGCGTTGGCGGCCTCGACCAGTGACCAGGCGGCATCGGACGGTGACGATGCTTTGTCGAGTTTGGCGGCGATCTCATGGTCACGCAGCATCGAATTCAATCCGTCGGAACAGATCACGATGCGGTCGCCCGGTTCGAGTTCGAGGTCAAACTCGTCGACGACGATCTCAGGTGTCCCGATGACCCGCGTAACAAGGTGGCGGCGGGGGTGGGTCTCAGCTTGTTCCGCAGTGATCTGGCCCATTGCAACCAGATCAGCAACCAAAGTGTGATCCCTGGTCAGTTGACGTAACTCGTTGTTGCGATAGAGGTAGAGACGGCTGTCTCCGATGTGTCCTATCTGGGCGCGGCCGCCCGGCAGGAACAGGCCGAGGGTGAGCGTTGTGCCCATTCCGGAGAGGGCGGTGTCGGCAGCCACCGCGGCGACGACTGCGGCGTTGCCGTCACGGACCCGGTCGCCGGGGGTGATGTCACTCGCCGCCTCCTGTGCCATGGCGGCATCGATGGCGACCCTGGAAGCAACCTCGCCGGCAACCGCGCCACCCATTCCATCGGCAACTGCAATGACGATGCGAGCCTCGGTAGATCCGTCAGCAATAGGCCGCACCGAATCTTCGTTGCCGGCGCGGACCAGGCCAACATGTGTTGCGCTTGCCCAGGTATATCTCATCTGAAGTATTGGTATCCGTTTCTTTCAGGTCGTCAAGATATCGGGAAATCAGAATTGCGTTCCGATCCCTACCTTGCCACCGGTCACAAGGATAAGCCAAGCCGCCCCCGAAACTGGCCATGGCCTTAAGTAATTCGAGTAAATGCCGACAGGGACATTGTTCGGCTGAGACGCCTATTTGGGGCTGTATGAAGTGACGTCCGAGGTGCGACCGTTGCGAGCGGTGCCCGATCCGATAGGACCGGGGCAGCAGGCGCGCCAGGATGTTCGCCAGTCGGAAGAGCTTGCCCTCCTGCTGCGAATCACCAATGCCTTTTCTTCAGGGTTAGAGGTCCACGAAATCTTGGACTCTCTGTTCGACGAGCTGCAGCAGATCTTGCCGTTTGACCGTATGGAGCATGCCGTCCTCGATGAGAGCGGACATGTACTCACAACTGAATGGTTCCGTGCTACATATCCGTCAAAGCTGGTACCGATTGGATATGCGTATCGCCGTGAGATCCCGATCGCCCGCAATGAGCGGTATCGGGTGAGCGCTGTAGAGAACGACCTACCGAACTACGCACTGGATCGTCCCGCCGACCACCCGGTGAGTCTGCTTGCTGAAGAGGGGATTCGGTCGTCGCTGAGTTGTCCTCTTGTCGCCGGTGATGAGGTCACCGGATACCTGTTCTTCAACACACAGCGTTTCGATAGCTACACCTCTCATCATGCTGACCTGATCCAGCTGATCTCCGGTCACCTCGCTTCGATGCTCGAGCAGAGCAAGCTCACCGACGAGCTCAGAGAGCAGAATCAGAAGCTGAGAGACATCGAGCAGTCCAGGCTCGAGTTCATCGCTTCGATAAGCCACGAGTTGCGGACACCGCTAACTGTGGTCGTCGGGTTTGCTTCCGAGCTCCAGGATCGGCTCGACTCGTTCTCCAGCGAAGAGGTGTCGCAGTTCGCCAGCGTCATAGCGGTACAAAGCAATGAGGTTGCCGGCATCGTTGAAGATCTCTTGGTTATCACCCGAGCTGAGGCCGGCTACCTGCGGGTCAACCCCGCACCCGTGAGCCTGGCCTCCGAAGTTAGGGAAATCGTCGATCGTGTTCCCCGCGAGCGACCCAACCAACACATCAGACTCGACGTCAAAGATGTGGTTGCCTGGGCTGATGCGATGCGGGTCCGTCAGATCGCCAGGAATTTGTTGTCGAACGCTGCTCGGTACGGCGGCGATGACGTGGAACTCTGCGTCTCCAGCGAAGGCCATTTCGTCGAGATGGTTGTCACCGACGACGGAGTTGGCATTCCCAAAAAGCATCGTGACCTTGTGTTCCAGGCCTACGGGAGAGCAGAGGTAACCGAAAGCAAACCAGGCTCGATCGGTCTCGGTCTGACGGTTTCTCGATATCTCGCAGAAGCCATGGAGGGTTCACTCACATATGAGCGGACCGACGGACGTAGTCGGTTCACACTGGCACTTCCGTTGTATCGTCCCGGGCGCAGTCGCTACGACCGACTCTGAGCTAGCGAACTTCGATGATTGTCTTGCCGATTTGTACGGCGTCGCCCTTTTGCAGCGTCGTCGGCACTGTCACTCTGCGCCCATTGACATAAGTGCCATTGGTCGAGCCAAGGTCGTTGAGAACGACGGAGTCGTCTTGTACCCCGATCCTGACGTGAAACTCCGATGCATAAGCGTCATCGAGGTAGATGTCGGCGTCTTCGCTGCGGCCGAGCACCGCGGGTGCCCCGATCGGGTATCTCTGCCCGGCGATGGTGTCCGATCGCACAACAACGAGTTCGCCACCCTTCTTGGAGCGCCGCACCGACTGGGAAGGACCGATATGAGCACCGATCGACCTGCCGATCTGCCACAGGAATAGGTAGATCAGCGCGATAAAGATCAGCTTCAATACGTTCAGAAAAAGCGCAGGCACGTGGTCCTCTCAGCTCACCTGAACCGAAAAAGTGCTCGGTCCGAATGACAGCATATCTCCCGAGTCGATTTCGACGGGTTCTGTTGTAACCCGCTGACCGTTTACGGAGGTCCCGTTGGCCGAGCTGAGGTCGGCAACCCACACCCGGCCACCCTCACGGAAGATCACTGCATGGTGTCGCGAAATCTCGACCTCATCGAGACGAATGTCGGCGCTCTCGGAGCGTCCCACGATGCAGCGATTGTCGCCGAGTGGGACCGACCGTTCCCCCCGGTGTTCGACTAGCTCCCCCCATGGTGTGATTTCCGCGGGCACGGGGGTGGCCACACACTTGATGGAGCCGCGTCCGACGGATGACTCGGTGGCGATCCGCACCGAGATCGGCCCGCCGATACGCCAGCCGCGGTCGGTTGCGGTTGCTGCGAGGGTTTGGGTTAGCTCAGCGGTGAGTTCGGCAGTGTCGAGACTCGGGTCAACATCGGACTCGCTGACCGTAACCTCGAAGTGATTGGGGATGCTGGGACCGGTCGGGTCATCGCTGACCATCAGGTCGGCCTGGCGCACGAGGCGGTTCGCCATGTCGACAGGGTGCATCCGTCCGCGAAATACGGCCGCCGACA
>RCND010001212.1_pt1 | contig 14604 bp, 13 predicted proteins | sample 2041351 | NCBI WGS metagenome assembly RCND01 (sample SAMN09708230, study PRJNA481090) | Marine sediment metagenome, whole genome shotgun sequencing project. | biome: marine sediment; feature: ocean; material: sediment; isolation source: Sewage treatment plant 12B marine sediment (STP12B) ...
AAATTACGGCTTCAGGGATTAATGAAAGCCATCCTCACGATGTTACAATAACTAAAGAAGCACCAAATTATTCAAGATAATTGGTGCTTCTTTAATGAGATATTCGGGCTGTCTAATCTTCTGGTATTATCTCAACACCTAATTCTTCCAAAACTTGAATGGTTAAATCGAAATCATTATCTAAATAAACAAGGTACTCGTCTATTTGCAAGACTTGAGTATATGCTTTCTCTTTTGCTATCTTCCCTAAGGCAACGCCTAATTTTTTATAAAGGGGACTTAGTAATGCATCTCGCCTAATACTAATTAATTTTGTACCATTTTGTTGAAACTTTCCTAGATCATTTTCAGCTGTGACAATTTCATCTTGCTTTTGTTTTTTTACAGCGATTGTAAAAGTGACTTCGTTGTCGGTATATGCCTTAATTAACGCATTATAAGCATCCATGTTTTTTTTAAAATCTACGTCTAGCTCTTTTTTATAATCATCAAGCTGTTTTTGAACAGATGTAAGCTCTGGCATTTTTGAAATAATAAAGTCAATGTCTATAGTACCTACTTTGGATTGAGCAAAACTGCTAATACTTACAAACAGGAAGAGTAATTTTATGATTTTCATAATACTTGGGTATTTTAAATTTGCGCAATAATACTGTAAATTATGAAGTTATCGAAAGGTTTTGTTATTATGTTAACGAATTAGCGCTTAAAGAAAATATAATCGAGGCTAATTGGTGGAACTCCTTGTAATTTTAATTCGGATATCAATTGCCCACGATGATAGGTGCTGTGATTGATAATATGGAATAGAATAGTCGCAATTTCACTTGAAAAAACCTTTCCTTCGGAATTTGAATAATTAACTTCATTGTCTAAATTATACATGTCAATATTGCTCTGACTATGAAAATGATTTCGAGTATCGAGTTCTGCTAATTCTGAAATCTTGAAGACATCCCAAACGCCCAATGGCGATAAAGCACCTTGAATTCTATGGTTCCATATGCTATGAGCATTTATAGTGTGACCGATTAATATGCTAACCTTTTCTGAATATGCATTCGGGTTTGCTTCAATTAGAGCAATAATTTTCTGATTTGCTGCATAATTATATTCAAACTTATCTAGAAAGAAGCTTTTCATGACTTGACATATTTTTGGCCCCGGTTTGGTTTTAAACTTTCCCGAAGTGTATTCATATGTTCATGGTCGACTACAAGATATGCTATGTGATGCATTCCTGAGATCTGTTCAGATCCGTGAATTGTATTTTTGAGTTTTTCGGTTTGAGCAAATTCTCCAAGATGAATGGCGTGATGCTTGGCTATCGGTTCGGCATTTGGGCCTCTAAAGTCCCATATTAATTTAATTCTTTCAGACATTATTTGTTAGTTATTGAAATTCTTTAGAAAAATTATTTTACTTATGGTCTTGGTTAGCGTCATTTTTCGCTTTCCTGTTTGATAATCCAATACCAATTTAACATCAAATTAGTAATGCGATATTTTGATGTTAAATTTGGTGTAACTTCATCTGGGCACTGTTTGTCTTTGGCTCTTTCCACAACAATTCGTAACTCAATAAACCGCGCTGTCAATATTTTATTTTGGCTGGATTGTCTAATTTTTTGATAAACTCTTCACAGGTTAAATTAATATCTATTTCTACAGAATATTTCATCAGCCTATGATTTTTGGTCTTTAGCAATTTACGAAAATCAGTACTAATTTAGATTATATAGGTTACAATAATCTAAAAAAATGGTTGTTCATACTGCTTGTGTAACCATAGCTTTTTGTTATTTTTGTGGCCTTAGGTAAAAAAGCCTACTTACAGGCTTTAGACATCGAACTAATTGCTTTATTTAATAAGAAAATGAAAAAATATCTTGCGTCAATTTTAGTGCTGTTTTTTATAAACTTGTCTTTTTCACAGAATAAAAAAGACGTTTTATTAACGGTTGATGGTAAACCTGTATATACTTCAGAATTTAAAAGAGTTTACAGTAAAAATTTGGATTTGGTTAAAGACGAATCCCAGAAAAAGGTTGAAGGATATTTAAACCTTTTTATTGATTACAAGATTAAAGTTGCGGAAGCTTATGCTCAAAACTTAGATAAAGACGAAACATACATTTCAGAATTTAATCAGTATCGAGATCAACTTTCGAGAAATTATATTTTTGAGAATAAAGTGACTAGTGAATTAAGTTTAGAAGCTTACGATCGTGGTTTATATGAGATAAATGCTAATCATATATTGATTTTATCAAAATATGACGATATCCCTCAAGATACCCTGAAGGCTTATAATAAAATTAAAGCAATCTATGACCGAGCGAAGTCAGGTGAGGATTTTGTAGCTCTTGTAAAGGAAAATTCTGAAGAGCCAAGTGCTGATAAATCTGGTGGAGAGCTTGGTTATTTTACTGTGTTTGCGATGGTTTATCCTTTTGAGACAGCGGCTTATAATACGAATGTCGGAGATGTTTCAGAAATTGTTAGAACCCAGTTTGGGTATCATATTCTTAAGGTTAATGATCGTAGAAAAAGAGGAAGTCAAATTACCGCTTCTCATATTATGCTATCGGATAAAGGTGCTAACAGGACTTTTGTACCAGAGGAGAGAATTAATGAGTTATATACGCTTCTGCAACAAGGTGAGGATTTCGCTAAACTAGCCGAACAGTATTCAGATGATAAGAATTCAGCAAAAAATGGAGGGAAACTTCAGAAATTCAGAAAAGGTGAGTTACGAGCCCCAGAATTCGAGAATGCGGCTTTTTCACTTGAGAATGCGGGGGATTTTTCAAAACCTATAAAATCGAAGTTTGGTTGGCATATTATAAAGCTAAATGAGAAACATGCCATTCCTACCTATGAAGAAGAGAAAGAGTCCTTAGAAAAAAAGGTAAAAAACGGTGTTAGATCAAAAATCGTTACATCTGCTTTGAATGATCAAATTAAGGAAAAGTATGGTTATAAAAAGGTAACTGATTATGGGCCATTCTTTAACATATACGTTAGTGATGATATTTTCAAGAAAAAGTGGGAATATGATACCATTGCGAATGCACAGGATCGTGTGATTTTTACGATCGGTAAAAAGGAAGTTCGTTTTAGTGATTTTGCGAAGTTTATAGTAGCACGACAAAAACAACAGTTTGCCGCTAAGGAGAAGTCATTTCTATTAGCAGATTTCTATTATGAGTTCGAGTCTGATGAATTGGAGAATTATTTTAGAGATAATTTAGAATTTGAAAATGATGAATATGCTGCAACGATTAGCGAATATAGAAGTGGTCTACTCATTTTTGATTTGATGAATAAAAATATTTGGATGAAGGCGAAAAATGACACCATTGGTCTTCAGAAGTTTTATGAAACTGTAAAAGGAAATTACCTTTGGAACGATCGTGTGGATGCCGTCATCGTGACATCAACAACAGAGGATTCAGCAATAGAGGCCCGGAAGTTGTTGATTAATAATAAAACCAATGAAGAGGTTAAGGAGGTCCTTAATGTCGATGACAAAGTAAATATTATAATTTCTGAAGGAGTTTTTGAAGAAGGGCAGAGAGAGTTACCGGAGAATTTTGAGATGAAAGAAGGTGTTTCCGAGATTTATTCAAATAAAGATGGGTTTACAATCGTTAGAGTAAATAAGGTAATCCCAACAGATATTAAACCTTTGGATGCCGTGAAAGGTAAAGTGATGAGTGATTATCAAAACGACCTTGAGTCTAAGTGGATGAAAGAATTAAGAGATAAGTACAAAGTTCAGATTCATAAAAAAGCGCTTAGGAGAGTAAAAAAAGAACTTGAATCTTAATGCAAAAACTAGTTTTCCCCTTTATTTTTTTAGTTTGTCTTGCTTCTTGTGATTATTTTCAAAAAGGACAAGCTGAAGGAGCAGTCGCTCGAGTTAATGCCAATTATTTATTTGAAAGTGATTTAGCTGGATTAGTATCAGAAGGTACTCCGAAGGAGGATAGTATATTAATTGTTTATAATTATATCAATCGATGGGCAACTCAGCAATTATTGATCAATCAGGCGAATAAAAATTTATCTCAAGAGAAATTAAATGATTTTGAAAATCTGGTGAATGAGTACAAAGACGACTTATATACTGAAGCGTATAAAAGTGTTATTGTATCCGGGCAACTAGATAGTGTAATTTCTGACACAGAATATGAAGAATTCTACGAGCTTAATAAAGAAAATTTTAAGCTAAATGACGCCTTGGTAAAGGTTCGATTTATTTATGTTGATGAGGATTATACTAACCTAAAATTAATTAAGGAAAAATTTCAGCGCTTCAACAATAAAGACAAGAAAGAGTTAACTGAACTGAGTATTCAGTTTAAGGCAAAGAACTTTAATGATTCGATTTGGGTGGAAAAAGATGCTTTGTTTAAAGTTTTACCTGTGCTCCATTCAAAAGGTGCTCAAGTGTTAAAAAAATCTAATTTTACACAGTTACAAGATTCATTAGGAGTATATTTGGTGAAAATTGAAGACGCATTAAACTTAAGGGATACTGCGCCGCTTTCTTATATAAAGCCTTCCTTGGAGCAGATTATTTTGAATAAAAGAAAGCTTGAATTAATAAAAAAACTTGAAAAAGATATTACAAAAGATGCGATTAAAAATAATGACTTTGAAATCTACACCCCTCAGTAAAATTCTAATAGTTTTCATACTATTTGTCCAAGCCAATGCTTTTGGCCAGGAGGTGGTTGTTGTAGATAGTACAGGAGTAGCTAGCGGGACTGTTGTTGAAGAGACAACGGCACTTGTAAAAGATTCCACTATGCCTTTTAAAAAATTTAAGGCTGAAGGCGTGTCTGCTGTTATTGGTGAATATGTGATCTTGGATAGTGACATCGATAAAAGTTATGTAGAACTCCAAAGTAGTGGAGTGTCTATTGAAGACATAACACGTTGCCAGTTGATGGGTAAATTAATGGAAGACAAACTCTATTTGCATCAAGCGAAACAAGATAGTATCGATATTTCAGATGCAGAAATAAATCCACAAGTTGATCAGCTTATTCAGTATATGATTAGTGAAGTAGGTAGTGAAGAAAAAGTTGTGAAATATTATCGTAAGGATAATATGGCAGATCTAAGGAAAGATTTGTTTAAGGCAAAGAAGGAAATTGAACTATCAAATAGAATGCAAGCCAAGGTTGTAGAGAATATTGAAATAACTCCAGAAGAAGTTCGTGAGTTCTTCTACGCTATACCAGAAGATGAACGTCCGTTTTTTAGTGCCGAGGTTGAAGTTGCACAAATTCTAATCGAACCAGAAATATCTGAACAAGTAAAGCAGGATGTCTTAGATAAATTAGAGCAGATGAGGGAGGATGTATTAGAAAATGGATCTAGTTTTGCTACCAAAGCTGTTTTGTACTCTAAAGACCCTGGTTCTGCTTCTAGAGGAGGTCTGTATGAAAGCATTAAGAGAAATGGCCCTATGGCTAAAGAATTTAAAGATAATGCCTTTTCATTGTTAGAAGGCGAAATAAGTGAGCCTTTTGAGACCGATTTTGGTTACCATATATTGATGGTAGAAAAAATTAGAGGTCAGGAAGTAGATGTTCGCCACGTACTTTTATTCCCAGAAGTAGCACAAGCAGCAATTGATGCGGCACAAAATAAATTAGATACCCTTCGAACTAGCATTGTAGATGGTAATATCTCCTTTGCTGATGCGGCTAGAAGATATTCGGACGAAAAAGAAACTCGTAATAATGGCGGACAGTTAGTAAATCCAACGAACTTCGACACTCGTTTTGATCTAACTAAAATGGACCCTGCTCTTAGTGCTCAAGTCTATAATTTAAAAGAAGGAGAAGTTTCAGAGGTTTTTACAGAAAGAGATAGAACAGGAAGGAGTAAATTTAAAGTGCTTTCTGTTACTAAGAAAATTGAAGAGCATCCTGCAGATTATGCTAGGGATTATGAAAAAATACAAGAACTTGCTTTAAAACAAAAACAAATTCGAGCCATCGAATCTTGGCAAAAAGAAAAAATTCAAGAGACATACGTAAATGTGAACGAGGACTATCGTGATTGTGAGTATGCAAGTAATTGGGTGAAAAAATAAATCTATAACAATTTATGTCAGACGTAGCGGCAGTTGCAAAACTAGTTTCAAAATACGACGCATTAAAGCGAGAAATAAAAAAAGTAATAGTTGGGCAGGACCAAGTAGTTGAGCAAGTGCTTTTGGCTATTTTCTCTGGCGGACATGCATTGTTAATTGGTGTTCCCGGACTTGCTAAGACTTTATTAGTAAATTCTGTAGCGCAGGCGCTTGGGTTGAAGTTCAAAAGAATTCAATTTACGCCAGATTTAATGCCAAGTGATATATTAGGTTCTGAAATATTAGATAAGAATAGAGAGTTTAAATTTATAAAAGGACCTATTTTCGCTAATATCATTTTGGCAGATGAGATCAATCGTACCCCGCCAAAAACGCAAGCCGCTTTGCTGGAAGCTATGCAGGAACGATCTGTGACTGTTGCTGGTCACCACCATAAATTAGATTTACCATATTTTGTATTGGCTACACAGAACCCAATAGAACAGGAAGGTACCTATCCTTTACCGGAAGCCCAACTGGATCGATTTATGTTCGCAATTAATTTGGATTATCCAACTTTCGCCGAAGAGGTTGAAGTAGTAAAAACGACAACATCTGGACATACTGCAACTATTAATGCACTTTTCACTGCGGAAGAGATCTTAGAATATCAACAGCTAGTTCGTCGCGTACCTGTCGCCGAGAATGTTATTGAATATGCTGTTACTCTCGTTGGAAAAACAAGACCTAAAAGTCAGGCCGCACCAGAAATTGTAAAAAAATATATTGATTGGGGAGCGGGTCCGAGAGCTTCACAAAATTTAATTCTCGCCGCGAAAGCACATTCGGTTTTACACGGTAAATATTCTCCGGATATTGCCGATGTTCAAAATGCAGCTTTAGGCATTTTACGTCATAGAATGATTAAGAATTATAAGGCTGAAGCTGAAGGATTATCTATTGAAGAGATCATCCAAAGTTTATTTTAGTATTCTCCTTTCCACCTGAAAAAAGAATATTTATTCTAATTTTATTTAATTCTGAAACCTTTCAGAAAGAAGGAAATTTCTAAATCCTCAATTTTACATATTTAAAATTACACTATTCTTAAAATATATCTAGTATTTATATTTTTTATTGCGATATATTTATCTATTGAGCGATTTCGTTAATTAATTGTTATTTATTTTAATTTTTCGTAATTTCGCAGGACTTCAAAAATTTAAAATTATCACTATGGCGTTCGATATTGAAATGATAAAAAAAGTATACTCACAAATGACCGAAAGGGTCGATAAAGCACGTGAGGTTGTGGGTAAACCACTTACACTTTCAGAAAAAATATTGTACAATCACCTTTGGGAAGGAAATACTTCAAGAGCTTATAAAAGAGGCGAAGATTATGTTGATTTTGCACCAGATAGGATTGCTTGTCAGGATGCAACAGCTCAGATGGCTCTTTTGCAATTTATGCAAGCTGGAAAGGATAAGGTAGCCGTTCCTACAACAGTACACTGTGATCACTTAATTCAGGCAAAACAAGGAGCAACGGCAGATTTAAAGCGAGCTAACGAAACAAGTAATGAGGTTTTTAATTTCTTAGAATCGGTCTCAGATAAATACGGAATCGGTTTTTGGAAACCAGGTGCAGGTATTATACACCAAGTAGTTCTAGAAAATTATGCATTCCCTGGCGGAATGATGATCGGAACGGATTCTCATACTGTGAATGCCGGAGGTCTAGGAATGGTTGCGATTGGTGTTGGTGGAGCAGATGCAGTTGATGTAATGGCAGGAATGCCCTGGGAATTAAAATTCCCTAAGCTAATTGGTGTTAAATTGACTGGGGAACTAAACGGTTGGACCGCTTCAAAAGATGTGATATTAAAGGTAGCAGGTATCCTTACCGTAAAAGGAGGTACAGGTGCTATTGTTGAATATTTTGGACCAGGAGCTGAAAACCTGTCATGCACAGGAAAAGGAACTATTTGTAATATGGGTGCCGAAATTGGAGCGACAACTTCTACTTTTGGATATGATGATTCCATGGAGCGTTTCTTAAGAGCCACCGAACGAGAAGACATTGCAGATGAAGCAAATAAAATTAGAGAATATCTTACTGGAGATCCTGAAGTATATGCAAACCCTGAAAAATATTTTGATCAGGTAATAGAGATTGATCTTACTACTTTACGTCCGCATCTTAATGGGCCATTTACACCAGATTTGGCTACTCCAATTGGACAACTAGGTGAAAAGGCAAGAGCAAATGGCTGGCCTCTAAAAGTAGATTGGGGATTGATTGGGTCTTGTACAAACTCTTCATATGAAGATCTGTCACGGGCAGCTTCTATAGCCCAGCAGGCCATTGATAAGAAATTGAAACCAAAAAGTGATTTTGGGATAAACCCAGGATCTGAACAAATTCGATTTACAGCAGAGCGAGACGGTTTATTGGAGGTTTTTGAAAACCTTGGAGCTACAATTTTTACAAATGCCTGCGGACCTTGTATTGGTCAGTGGGACCGTAGTGACAGAAAGGGAGATGAGAAGAATACGATCGTACATTCTTTTAATCGTAATTTCTCTAAACGCGCTGATGGAAATCCGAATACACATGCTTTTGTTGGATCACCAGAAATGGTAGCCGCAATTGCTATCTCTGGGAGATTAGATTTCGACCCAATGAACGATACTCTATTAAATGAAAATGGAGATCATGTAAAATTAGATATCCCGGTCGGACTGGAGTTACCACCTGATGGATTTGATGTTGAAGATGCAGGATACTTGGAGCCCGTTGCCGATGGTAGTGGAATTGTTGTAAACGTAAGTGAAACATCAGAAAGATTGCAGTTATTGGAACCTTTCAAGCCATTTCAGGACGAAGATTTGCAGAATGTAAAACTATTGATAAAGGCTTTTGGGAAGTGTACAACAGACCATATTTCAATGGCTGGCCCTTGGTTACGTTACAGAGGGCATTTGGATAATATCTCGAACAATACATTAATTGGCGCGATAAACGCTTATAACAAAAAAACCAATTTTGTAAAAAGCCAATTAGATGGCGAATATGGCGGAGTGCCAGACGTTCAAAGAACTTATAAAGCTGCAGGAATTAAAACAATTGTTGTTGGAGACCACAATTATGGTGAAGGTTCTTCGCGCGAACATGCCGCTATGCAACCAAGATTTTTAGGTGTCGCTGCGGTTTTGGTTAAATCATTTGCACGAATCCATGAAACAAACCTTAAGAAACAAGGGATGTTAGGATTGACCTTTGCAAATGAAGCGGATTACGATTTGATCCAGGAAGACGATACGTTCAGCTTTGTAGATATTTCAGAATTTAGTCCAGGGAAACCTTTGACGCTTGAAGTCGCTCACAAAGATGGGAGTAAGGATGTCATTATTGCAAACCATACCTATAACGATTCTCAAATTGAATGGTATAGAGAAGGCTCTGCATTAAACTTGATAAAGAAGCAAAACGCTTAGATTTTAGAATATTCTTATCAACTCCTTTAACTTATTTGTTAAGGGAGTTTTTTTATGCTGAAAAGTGATCTTCGATATATTTTTTAAGAATTTCAATATCCTCTTTTGAAGTAAGATCCGGGACATGTTCGTTAAAGGGAATCCCTTTTAACGCCTTAGGATTAACCTTGCACAAATTCAGAATGGCTGAAGGAAGTTCCTTTTCATCACGTTCAGGGTGCACAGGACAATGAAGAAGGTAAGGGTATATTTCGTTGCCTTTTAGTTTAAAAATATTCATACTAACCCGAAATTTACCTTGGGAATCCCTATAGTCTTCAATTTTTTCTTCAGAAGGCTTTTCGATAATATTGGATACGTAGTTTTCATTGTCTAATAGGACCAAGGCGAATCTTGAAATTCGCTCCATTGTAAATAATAGTCCGTCGCGATCATAGCTAATAAAGGCGTTATTGTTTTTATTTTTCCGAAGCGCTTTAAAAACTTCCACAGAGTACAAATTATCACTATTACAGACCGTAAAGGTTTCATTTTGTAAATGTGGATATTGATGTAAAGCCTGTGAAAGGGCATCAGCTGTCCCAAATGGTTTTATTCTTCCTTTCGGTATGTATTGGGTTGCGAAATGTAACTTTAGATTATTAAATGTGTTCTTTGATGTGTCACCATAGTATTTCTTGAAGGAATCAGAATTTTCACCAACAACTAAGAAAACATTTTTAAAACCTGCTTTTTCAGCATTAAAAAGTAGATAATCTAATATCGGTCGATTGTCTTTTCCGAGTCCAATAAGCGCTTTACTAACAGAATTTGCAGCTTGAACTTCCTCTTCTGAAAGATTATCAGAAGCCAGAGACTTCTTCATTCTTGAAGATGCTCCCCCTGCTAATATGATTAAATTGTCGTGCATTACAATGTCTAATTTGAATGTGTGCCTTGAGTGACTGACACCTCATACGCGTCTTTTGCTCCGCTCTCAAGTATTGCATTAATAACTTCAAGTTTTTTATTTGGGGGTGCTAAAGCAGCAATACTTCCTCCTCCTCCCGAACCAACAATCTTAGCTCCGTATGCTCCCGCTTTTATGGCAGCGTCAATCATAGCATCGATTCTTGGCACCGTTATTTTTAAAACATCCTTCAATACTTGATGGTGCTCACTCATAAGATGGCCAATAGCATTATGGTCAAGAGGCTTATTACTAAAAGCAACTACTGCTTCTTGAGTGATGCAATGGTTTTTGATAGCCGCATAAAAATAGGGCTGTAATTCTTCAGAAAGATGATCCTTTAATTCCTTATAATCTTCTAATTTGGCTTGCTTTATATTAAATCCCGGGACTTTTTCCGAAACACAATCAATCGCTTCGGTTGCATATCCCCTCAAATGAGATAGCAATCCTAAGGTTTGTTTGGGGACACCAGATTCGGCTAATATTAGACCTTCCATAGAAGTTCCAATAGTTTGAAACGCACCGTCCTTTGCCGTATCGATATAGATGATATTTCCAATGGAACTGGTATATTGATCCATTCTACCACCTGGGGAATGATGTTCCACCACTTCAGCTTCGAATGCCAGTTGTGCAATAAATGGTTGGGTAACAGGATGATCACATCCAAAAGCCTTCAGTAGGAAATGCACCCAAGCCACTACAATAGCTGAAGAACTTGATACCCCTGCGTTGATAGGGATACTGCTTTTCAGTGTAAGCGTGTATCCTATTGATGGAATACAGCCGTATCTTCTTACCACTCGTATTGCCGAAGCAAAATAGTCCTGAGGTTCTAGAATATCGAATGTTTCAGAAATATCAATTCTCCTTTCCGAAGAAATATCGGGCATTTTAATATGAAAAACACTCTCATTATTTTTTTCGGCTGAAAGAATAATTTGCCTGTTGATCGCGCAGGCAATAACTGGGAGTCCTAAATAATCCTGATGATCCCCGAAAAGGCAAATCCGTCCTGGGGCTGAAATTGTTAACTGTGACATATTATTTGAATGATTAAATTTAGTAAGTGTCTTTCATCCAATTGTATGGCTTTCTTTTAATCCAATTGCCCCTTGTAAAATCGGGAAAATCCTGAGGTTCACCATTATTTTCTATGGAGACTTCTGAGAGTGGGGTAATGGCACTCCAGGCAGCTGCATCGTAAGCGTCAAGTGGGGGAGCAATATTTAGTTTAGCCGATTCTATAAATGCCTGCATCACAAAGAAATCCATTCCTCCATGACCTGCGCCGGTAGCTTTTTTGCCAAACCGCTTCCAAAGAGGATGGTCGTATTTTTCAAGCCATTCCTTTGCATCATCCCACTGATGAGGTTTTTCAGCTTTACCTTCAATATAAATTCTATTCCCGTCGACTTCCCACAGTCCTTCACTTCCCTGTACTCGAAATCCGAGAGAGTAGGGACGAGGCGAGTTACAATCGTGAGTAACAATTATAGTTTCACCGTTAGCGGTCTCTATAGTAGAAGTTATAACGTCGCCTTGTTTAAATTTCAGTTTTGCATTTGGGTGATCTTCGCCCCCGTTTTTCACAATATAGTTATGGATTCCAACAGCTTTTGAGGCGCTAGATGTAATAGACGTAAAACGGTTTCCGCGGTTGATGTTGCACATAGTTGCAATTGGTCCAACCCCGTGTGTTGGATACACATCTGCGTTGCGAAGTAAGGAGTGTTGGGTTCTCCAGGCGGATTCAGAAATTCCTTTTTCACCGAATTCTACCCCTTTTCCGTAGGCGGTTTTTCCGTCGTTTAATTTTACAAATCGAAGGTCATGCTGATAGCCGCATCTAAAATGCACGAGCTCACCAAAAACATTTTGACGAACCATATTAAGTACCGCCATAATATCTCTACGATAATTTACATTTTCCAAAATCATCAAATGGGAACCTGTTTCTTCATGAGTATTTACAAGATCCCAACATTCTTCCATCGTGTTCGAGGCAGAAACTTCAACAGCGGTATATTTTCCTGCTCGCATCGAGTCCTTCGCCATTTTAGTATGCCACAACCACGGAGTGGAGATAATTACAGCGTCGATTTCTGAGAGCTTCAACATGTTTCTGTAATCGTAATCATTTTCACCAAATACCTGCGGTTTCTTTTGGCCTGCCTTGGCTATCATTTCCAAAGCAATAGTATTACGCCTTTCGTCAATATCACAAATAGCGACAACCTGCACGTCATCCCGTAAGAGTACATTGTTTAGATGGTTTGTTCCGCGTAATCCAACACCGATAAATGCGACATTTAACCTATCTTTTGAGGGTTCACTACTTCTTCCAAACGTTAAACTTGGAGCTAACGTAATCCCTGCACCTACAATGGCTGTCTTTTTAACAAAATCTCTTCTTGAACTCATATTTTTTCAATTATTATCACTCCTTTCTTAAGGAATGGACACTAACAAATTTATAATAATATTTAGATGGATCGAATGATTATTTCCCCATAAGTTACATCATTATTATTCAGTAAAAGTTATGTAAGCTATAATTCGTTTTATCGACCATGTCGACACGAACAAAATATATGTAGCATGAGATCGATTTGGGTACTGGAAGATGTCAATTTATTTAGTATGCTTGGTTTTCGTGAGTTTAAATTATGTAACGCAGAATGCTTTTTAAAAAGAGTTTTCAATTTGTTTTGTGTATAATAAAGTCTGATACAAATCCGTATTGCGTTTTATATTTTAATTAAATTTGAACTATGAATTTTTTGAAAAAACATTGGAAGAATATATTATTTATTGTTGTAATAGCTTTGCTTTTCATTCCTCAAACGGGGATGCCAATCAAAGTTTTCTTTAACAGGATGATTGCATTCAGTCCTTCTGAAGTAGACGAAACAGAACGGATTGTACTCAATGAATACAATTGGAATTTAACAACTCTAGATAATAAGCCAGTCAATTTTTCTCAATCTGAAGGTAAGGTTGTTATTGTGAATCTTTGGGCCACCTGGTGTCCTCCTTGTGTTGCTGAAATGCCATCTATGCAAAAGCTGTATGAATCTTATGGCGATAGGGTAGATTTCTATTTTGTCACTTCTGAAGCCAACGAGAAGCCCCTTAAGTTTATTACAAAAAACACATATAGTTTTCCTGTATATAGAGAGTCTCAAGCTACGCCAGAAGTCTTAAGATCAAGGTCAATTCCTGCGACTTATGTTATTTCAAAAGATGGTACAATAGTGATCGATGAGAAAGGAGCAGCAAACTGGAATAGTGAAAAAGTCCATCAAGTACTGGATGGTTTGTTAGCAGAATAAATAATTGGTATTAAATCTTTTTCAAAGCAAAGACTATTTACAATTCCAGCATACTGCCCATAATTTGGGATAAGCTGATACCCATTTTTCTCATATAGTTGAATAGCTTCTGGTTGCTTCTTGCCTGTTTCTAAAATACACTTATCATAGGACATTTCTCTGGCCCAAGTTTCCAGTTCATTTAGAACCACCGAGGCCAAACCACGACTCCTACTTTCCGGAAGGGTATACATTCGTTTAACTTCCATTCTCTTTGATGACTCTTCTTTTATAGCACCACAGGATACAGCAATTCCATTTTCATAGAGAACTACAACGTGTTTAATTAAGTCAGTTTTGTTAAACTGATTGTAAAAAGAATGCTCATCTCCATCTCTAATCGCCAAGTCAGCATCAAGGTGGTTTACGAGTGTAATAAAATCTTGATTTTCAGGTGAAGTTCTTGTAACCATTATCATAAAAGCTAGAATATGAATAGCCAGTGCTACGTCTTATTTCCGTTTTTAATAGCCCTTCTTATTTTCTTTTTAAGCTCCTTGTTATCTGTGTATAATACAATCCCTGAACGCTTGTGCGCATTGTGTTGGTAGATGTTTTTCTCATGATTTTCTTTGAGTTCAATTCTGCTAATATTTTCGGCATTGAATTCGGGTATCAAGTCTATAAATTCTGGATTTTTTTTAAGATCTAAAACGATTCCGCTCTTTTTTGAATACACTAAAC
>RCND010001213.1_pt1 | contig 14595 bp, 13 predicted proteins | sample 2041351 | NCBI WGS metagenome assembly RCND01 (sample SAMN09708230, study PRJNA481090) | Marine sediment metagenome, whole genome shotgun sequencing project. | biome: marine sediment; feature: ocean; material: sediment; isolation source: Sewage treatment plant 12B marine sediment (STP12B) ...
GCCACATCTGCGGCCCGGGCCGCGCGCAGGGCCTCAAGCTCGGCCAGCATCGCTTTGTTAATGAGATGCGGCTCGCCCACCCCTTCGCGATTGGCAGCACGCAAGGCGGCGCAGGCATCGCTAAGCTGGGCATTGGCACGGCGTACGCGCTGAAGCTCGACGTCCAAGGTGGCCATACGTCCTTCTCCCTCGTCCACTTGCGCGCGCAGGGTGGCAATCTCGGTGTCGGACTTTGTGCGCAGGCCGCGTACACGCTCTTGCAGCTGGGCATTTGCCGTGCGCTCTTCTTCGAGCTGGCGCAGAGTGTCCTCATCAGGACCTGCCGCTGCCGTGGGTCCCAGTTTCTCCAACCCGAAGGCGACCTGATCCATGGCGGCGGTAATGCGTCGCTGTAATTCTTCTATATCGCTCATAAGCACCTCTTAACTTACACACCATCGCGCCAACCTGTGGTGTCGGCGAATCGGTTAGCACACTATATTTGCTTAATCCTACCCAAAGCACAGATAAAATACTCCCCCCCTTTCAGATCAGCACCTTGGCGCACCATGCTCACCTGCTACATCAATTAGAGACCGCTCAGCCGCGCTTGATCTTTCTCCCTGCCCTGATATGCAGCGAAAAAGCACTTCACCTTGCAAAGGAGCCCTCCCGCGTGGATCTCAAAGCCCTCCAAGCCGCCCATCCCGATCACTGGTCCAAGGCAGCCGCCATTCGTGCGCTGACCCTTGATGCTGTTGCGGAGGCCAATTCAGGTCACTCCGGGATGCCCATCGGGATGGCCGATGTCGCCACCGTATTGTTCCAGAACCACCTCAAGTTCGATGCGGCCAATCCGCTTTGGCCTGATCGTGACCGGTTCATCTTGTCTGCGGGCCACGGCTCCATGTTGATCTATTCTCTGCTGCACCTTGTAGGGGATGTTCAGTTCCCCATCGAGCAGATCAAGAATTTCCGCCAGATGGGCGCGCGCACAGCGGGTCATCCCGAGAACTTCCTTGCAGATGCGATCGAGACAACCACAGGTCCGCTGGGTCAGGGCATCGCCAATTCCGTGGGCTTTGCAATGGCCGAGGAAATCCAGCGCGCCACGTACGGTGCGAAAGTTGTTGATCACCAAACCTACGTCATCGCGGGCGATGGCTGCTTGATGGAAGGTGTGAGCCAAGAGGCGATCACCCTTGCAGGGCGTCACAAGCTCTCCAAGCTCATCTTGATGTGGGACAACAACAACATCACCATCGACGGTCCCGTCACTCTGTCCGACACCACCGACCAAGTTGCACGTTTCCGCGCCGCAGGTTGGGACGTCCAGGAAGTTGACGGCCACAACCCCGACGAGATTGATGCAGCACTGGTTGCTGCAAAGAAAACCGACACGCCCAGCATGATCGCCTGCAAAACGCATATCGCACTTGGTCATGCGGCGCAGGACACCTCCAAAGGCCACGGCGCCTTGACCGATCCCGCACAGATGGTTGCGGCAAAGGAAGCTTGGGGCTGGACCTCCGCGCCGTTCGACATCCCCTCCGACATCAAATCCGCATGGGAAGCCATTGGCAGCCGGGGCGCGGACACCCGCCGCGCGTGGGAAGAGCGGTTCGACAAGATGCCCGGCAACAAGCGCGAGACGTTCAACCGCGCGCTGGCAGGCGATGCACCCAAGAAGCTGAGCGCGGTAATCAAAGCGTTCAAAAAGCAGACATCGGAAAACGCGCCAAAGCTGGCAACACGCGCCTCCTCTGAAAAAGTGCTCGAAGTCATCAACCCGATCCTGCCCGAGACTGTGGGCGGATCTGCTGACCTTACAGGGTCCAACAACACAAAGACCGCCGATTTGGGTGTGTTCGATCTAGAGACCCGCGGTGGTCGCTATGTCTATTGGGGCATCCGCGAGCATGGCATGTCCTCTGCAATGAATGGCATGGCGCTGCATGGTGGTGTGCGCCCCTACTCCGGTACATTTATGTGCTTCACCGATTATGCGCGCCCCGCGATGCGCCTGTCGGCGTTGATGCAGGTGCCCGTTGTCTATGTCATGACCCACGACAGCATCGGTTTGGGCGAAGACGGACCAACGCACCAGCCCGTCGAGCATCTGGCGATTTCACGCTCGACCCCCAACACGCTTGTGTTCCGCCCTGCAGACACGGTTGAAACTGCGGAAGCTTGGGAAGTGGCGTTCACGGAAAAAACCCGCCCCTCTGTTTTGTCGCTGACGCGCCAAGGCCTCCCTACTGTGCGTCTGGAACATAAGAACAAGAACATGACCGCACTCGGCGCCTACACGTTGGTCGATGCAGAAGGCAAACGTCAGGTTATCCTGATCGCCACAGGCTCCGAAGTAGCGATTGCTCTCGAAGCGCGCGACCTGTTGCAAGCGGAAGGCATTGGCACACGTGTTGTTTCCATGCCGTGTATGGAGTTGTTTGCGCAACAAGACGATGCCTACCGCAAGCGCATTCTACCTGGAGGTGCCGTGCGTGTTGGTGTCGAGGCTGGTGTGCGCCAAGGCTGGGACCAGTGGCTTTTCGGTGAGCGCGGCAAATATGGCAAAGCTGATTTCGTCGGAATGGACAGATTCGGGGCATCCGCCCCTGCGGACGAATTGTTTGTGAAATTCGGAATTACAGCCGAGAATGTCGCTCAAAAGGCAAAAGCACTTCTCTAAAATCTATATGAATATGACGATTCGGGCGGTACCTGACCAAGGTGCCGCCCTTATTGTTCCCGGATTAGGGGTAGTTTGGACCCGCCATATCGGCCAATTCACGCCAATTTCGCCTCATTTCCGGCAATCTTCGGCCACATAACCCACCTAAAAGAAAGAATGGGTTGATCGGTAGGAATACTTTGCTAAAGATTGCTACCTAGAGTAAGTATAGTGCTACCATAGGTGGAGACATATCATGGCTTATCTTTTGACAGCAGTAATGACCGGCGGGATTGCCGCCATCCTTTCATTATTTGCAGGCGATTCCTGGGGTCAAATTTTCCTCAACTACGTGCTCTACGGTAACCTTGGCATGGCAGCACTTGTGATCGCGATGATGAGCGCTCGCAGATTTGACCGTAACAGCGACACCTAAAACGCCTCCCCTATTTTGAGAAAAGCTTGCGCCAGATTGGTGTAACCAGTTTTTCACCCAGCGGGATCAACAGCAGACCAAAGCAAAGCCCCAACACCCCGTCAATTGCCGCTGTTGAAAACCATTCGGTAAAGCCCGTGAAGCTGCTCGGCACTACATGACCAATCGCATAGGCGATATCGTGGATCACATGTGCAGGTGCTGCGAACCCGATCTCCTCCAACCCGTGAATGATGATCGATCCGCCAACCCAAAGCATTGCGGCCGTCCCCACAACAGTGAGCAGCCGCAAGAAACCGGGCATACCGCGCACAAGGGCACGGCCTACTGCACGTGTGGGTGAGAGGCGACCTTTGTTGGCCATCACCAGACCTACATCATCCATCTTCACAATCAGCGCGACAGAACCGTAAACCGCAACGGTGATAATCACCGCCACAGTCGCCAGCGTGGCCGCTTCCATCCAGAAGTTACTCTCGGGAATCGCGGCAAGCGATATCGTCATGATTTCAGCGGAGAGGATGAAGTCGGTCTTGATTGCACCTTCGGCCTTTTCTTCCTCAAGGGCGGCGGGGTCTTCTATTTTTGTTTCCTTGTTCGGATAATCCTCGTGGCCATGGCCCCACCCCATCACATGGGCGACCTTCTCGGCCCCCTCAAAGCACAGGTACGACCCGCCTAACATCAACAGGGGCGCAATGGCCCAAGGTGCAAAAGCCGACAGCGCCAATCCGGCGGGCAACAAGAACAGCAGTTTGTTTTTCAGGGACCCTTTGGTAATGCGCCAGATGATCGGCAGTTCGCGCTCTGCTTTGAAGCCCGCCACATATTTTGGCGACACAGCAGCATCATCAATCACAGCACCAGCGGCCTTGGCCGAGGCTTTGGTTGCTTGTGCCACCACATCATCCACCGATGATGCCGCCACTTTTGCAATCGCTGCAACATCGTCCAGCAGGGCAATTAATCCGCTCATCTATCCGCTCCGTATTCTTGTTGAGATACAGCTAAAGCAGCGGCGCGAAATTGCCAATGCAGGACTGCGGCCATGCCGTTAACGCTAACCCGCTAACTTTAACGCTAACATCACACGCAAACGCACCATTCCCTCTGGCCCCTACGCGCAGCGGGGGTTTATAGCAGCCTCAACTGATCCCCAAAGGAGCCTATTATGACCATCAAAGTCGGAATAAACGGTTTTGGCCGCATCGGCCGTTGCACCCTCTCGCACATCGCGCGCTCTGGCCGCGACGATATTCAGGTGGTCAAGCTGAACGCCACTGGCCCCATTGAGACCGCAATGCACCTGCTGAAATACGATTCCGTGCATGGCCGCTTTCCCAACGAGATCACGATTGGCGATGGCACCATCAATCTGGGCCAGAATGATATCAAGGTCATGTCGACCTACAACCTTGATGAGCTGGACTGGTCCGGCTGTGACGTTGTGCTGGAATGCACGGGCCAATTCAATGATGGCGAAAAGGCAAACGCGCACATCCGTCAGGGCGCAAAAAAGGTCCTCCTCTCCGCGCCGGGCAAGAACGTGGACCGCACCGTTGTCATGGGCGTGAACGATGACGCATTAGTTGCAAGCGACGTCATGGTTTCCAACGGGTCCTGCACCACAAACTGCCTCGCCCCGCTGGCGAAGGTCCTGCACGAATCTGTGGGCATCGAAAGTGGCATCATGACCACCATCCACAGCTATACGGGCGACCAGCCCACATTGGACAAGCGCCACAAAGACCTCTACCGCGCCCGTGCGGCTGCAATGGCAATTATTCCGACCTCTACCGGAGCTGCAAAAGCACTGGGTGAAGTGCTGCCTGCGCTGAAAGGAAAGCTCGACGGGACTGCCCTGCGTGTCCCAACGCCAAACGTGAGCGCCGTTGACCTGACCTTCACCGCGTCACGCGATGTGACGGTTGACGAGGTGAACGCCGCCGCCCAAGCCGCATCAGAGGGCCCGATGTCCAACGTCATGGCCTATGACCCGGAAAAGAAAGTCTCCATCGACTTTAACCAGACCGAGCACAGTTCGATCTTTGCCCCTGACCAGACGGTTGTGGTGGGCGGGCGCACCGTGCGTGTGCTGGCTTGGTACGATAATGAATGGGCATTTTCCGTGCGTATGGCCGATGTGGCTGTTGCAATGGGCAAACTTGGCTAAGCCTTGCCGCGATGAACTGCCTGCCCTAGAAGGGGCAGGCAACTTTAAGGGCGCGCGCCATGACCAACCGGATCGCAATCGTACTCGGCCTCATTATCATTGGCGCGATCGTCGTGGACTATGTTTTTTATGGCACTGAACACGCCATATTCCTTGCAAAAAAGATGACCGAGCTGATCGAATGGTTAGCCTTCTGGCGTTAGAATTCGAGAAGGCGCAGGACAGTCACGGCCTTGTGCTGTTGAACATCGCTAAACCCTGCCCTAGGTTGCCATCAGAGCACGGCCAGCCAGAAAATTGAGACATAGCATGACCATAAAAGTCGGGATCAACGGTTTTGGCCGCATTGGCCGCAACATTCTGCGCGCGCTGATCGAGAGTGGGCGCGACGACATTGAAGTGGTCGCCATCAACGATCTGGCCCCGATTGAGACCAACGCCCATCTGTTCGAATTCGACAGTGTGCATGGCAGGTTTGGGCGCGAGGTCACATGGGGTGACGGCATATTGGATGTGGGCCGTGGCCCAATCCGCGTCACATCCGAGCGTGCCCCCGAAAACCTGCCTTGGGCGGATGTGGACATCGCGATGGAATGCACCGGCATCTTTCGTGCGCCTAAGGCGGCAGCCCTGCACCTCCAGAATGGCGCAAAAAAAGTACTGCTCTCCGCCCCCGCCAAGGGCGAGATGAAGATGATTGTCTATGGCGTCAATGACGCGCTGCTGCGCGCAGAGGATACGCTTGTCTCCAACGCGTCGTGCACCACCAACTGCCTCGCCCCACTGACCCATGCGCTCCACAATGCGTTCGGGATCATCAGAGGGCATATGACAACCGTGCACAGCTATACCGGTGATCAATCCATTCATGACAAGGCGCATCCCGATCTCAACCGCGCGCGCGCCGCCGCTCTGTCAATGATCCCGACAACAACGGGTGCGGCAGTGGCATTGGGCCTTGTCCTGCCTGAACTCGACGGGCTGATCACAGGTACTGCTATCCGCGTGCCAACGCCCAATGTCTCCTGCATCGACATGGTGGTCGAGCTGGGCCGCAATGCGACAGCGCAAGAAGTGAACATCGCCCTCACAGCAGCGTCTAAAGAGATGCACGGCGTGATGGATGTTACATCGCGCAAATTGGTCTCGATCGACCTGAACCACGATCCGCACAGCACAATCGTCGCCTTGGATCAAACCGCCATGCAGAAGGAAAACCTTCTGCGTGTGTTTGCGTGGTACGATAACGAATGGGGATTTTCCAACCGTATGCTCGACACGGCTGCAGCGATGATGCGCGCCTAGGCGTTACTTGCCAAAGCGCGCTTTAAGCTCAGAGTTCACCCGCGGCGGGACGAATTTACTCACGTCCCCGTCCAGCCGTGCAATCTCTTTGACCAGCTTGCTGGCAATTGCCTGATGCTGGGCTTCGGCCATCAGAAATACAGTCTCGATCTCGTCGTTGAGCTGTCTGTTCATGCCAACCATCTGATATTCATACTCAAAATCCGCTACGGCGCGCAGACCCCGAATGATGAGCGAAGCCCCCACATCCTTTGCGCAGTCAATCAGCAGGTTCTCGAACGGGTGCACTGCAATCTCGACGCCTGTGTCACGCACCAATTCGGCACATTCATGCTCGATCATCGCAACACGCTCTTCAAGCGTAAACAGCGGCCCCTTATCGCGGTTGATGGCCACACCAATCACCAGCTTATCCACCAGAGAAGCCGCGCGGCGAATGATATCAATATGCCCCAATGTAATGGGGTCGAATGTGCCGGGATATAGGCCAACGCGCATGGGCAGCGCTCCTTGGTTCAAACAGTATTAGAACCCCAAGCAACCACGCGACGCGCGCAGATGCAAGAGCGGCTAGTTACCTCGGATCATCCCCTCAAGGGCGTCCTTTTCCATCGCCAGCTCCATCAGGCGCGCTTTGACCACATCGCCGAGTGATATAAGTCCGACCAGCACGCCATCGTCAAGAACAGGCATGTGGCGAAACCGCCCTTCGGTCATCTGCGCCAGAACAGCGTCGGCACGCATGTCACGGGTACAGGTTACAAGTTTGGCCGTCATAATGCTGCTCACCGTTTCCATCAAACAGGCAGCGCCTTCCTGTCCAACGCGGCGCACAATATCGCGCTCCGAGACAATGCCGTCGGGTGTTTTCTCGTCCCTCGACACGATGAGCGTCCCGATGCGACGCTCCGACAACATCTGCGCCGCTTGCGAAATCGTTGTGGACGGCAAGACCGTGACTACCGTTTCGTCCGCCTTGGTTTTAAGAATTTGCGACACTAACATATAATTTCTCCCCTGCTCAACGTGTTGAAGTGCCTCAATGGTCGCGCGGGAATGGCGCTTGTGTCAAGGACGCAAGCCTTAACGCACCAGCGATTCTAACCGTGCCACCTCATCGCGCAGCCCCCGCGACAGCAGATCCGCAAACCGTGCCAGCCGCAGATTGCGTGCGTCATCTGCGTGGCGGATCAGATAAAACGCACGGGTAAGGCTCACAGCATCCGCCAGAACCCATCGCAACTCGGGCGCGAACGGAAGGCTGAAATCATGCACAATCCCCACGCCTGCGCCCTGTCGTAACATATTCACCTGCACGGAGACCGAATTAGACGCCAGCGCCACACGCCCTGCGCCTAGATCTGCCAGATAATCCAATTCCCGATCGAAAATCATATCCGGAATATAGCCGACAATCCGGTGTTTCTTGAGGTCCTCCCGCTCCGAAATAGCACCATGCTGCGCCAGATAGGCATCAGACGCCGCCAGATGCAGCTTATACTCTGTGACTTGGCGCACCACGAGCCGCCCCGCCGTGGGCGCACTCACCCCAATCGCCATATCTGCCTCACGCCGCGTCAGGTTAAACACGCGCGGCAGCGCTACAATCTGGATATCAAGCTGCGGGTTATCGCGCCCGATAGCAGCGCACACTTGCGGCAGAAGGAAGTTCGCACACCCATCCGGCGCGCCCAGCCTGATCTGCCCGCTCAATGTCTCGCTCTGCGCCACATCACCCACAGCCGCGCCGCGCATCGCTTGCTCTACGGCACCTGCCCGCTCCAAAAGCTGCTCGCCCGCTTGCGTCAGCGCATACCCCTGCGGGGATTTGACGAACAGACCGACTTCCAGACCCTTCTCCAGACGTGCCATCCGCCGCCCCACCGTGGCAGGGTCAAGCCGCAAGACCTTGCCCGCCCCTGAAAGGCTCTGCTCGCGCGCCACCACCAGAAACAAACGCAAATCATCCCAGTTTCGCACAAAGGTCCTCCTTCATTAACTTCCCCTGTTTACTCAATCCAATAGCTCCAAAAACCGCATACCTACAAAAATGCAAAGCAGTTTTGAAATCTTGCCTCTACCCCCCGCCTTTTTGCAAGACTAGAGTGGTGCCAAATCCAACAGGAGAGCGACCATGCAAGAACTCACCCACTACATCAACGGCGAACACGTCAAAGGCACCTCTGGCCGCTTTGCGGATGTGATGAACCCGGCCACTGGCGAAGTTCAGGCCAAGTGCCCCCTCGCCAACAAGGCCGAGATGGAACAGGCCGTTGCTTTCGCTGCAGCCGCCCAACCCAAATGGGCCGCGACCAACCCACAGCGCCGCGCGCGGGTTTTGATGAAGCTCGTTGATCTGCTGAACCGTGATATGGACAAGCTGGCCGAAGCACTCAGCCGCGAGCATGGCAAAACCCTGCCAGACGCAGCAGGCGACGTGCAGCGTGGCCTCGAAGTGGTGGAATACTGCATCGGTGCGCCGCAACTGCTCAAAGGCGAATATACTGATTCCGCGGGCCCCGGCATCGACATGTACTCCATGCGTCAAGCCTTGGGCGTCACAGCCGGCATCACGCCGTTCAACTTCCCTGCTATGATCCCGATGTGGATGTTTGCCCCTGCGATCGCATGCGGCAACGCATTTATCCTCAAGCCGTCCGAGCGGGACCCTTCCGTCCCCTTGATGCTGGCCGAACTGGCCGAAGAAGCGGGCCTGCCCAAGGGTATCTTGCAGGTTGTGAACGGCGACAAGGAAGCCGTCGATGCGATCCTCTATGACGAGACGATCCAGTCAGTCGGCTTTGTCGGCTCCACGCCGATCGCGGAATACATCTATTCTACAGGTTGCGCACAGGGCAAACGCGTTCAGTGCTTTGGTGGTGCCAAGAACCACATGATCATCATGCCCGACGCCGATATGGCACAGGCCGCCGACGCGCTGATTGGCGCAGGTTACGGCGCCGCAGGCGAGCGGTGCATGGCGATCTCCGTTGCCGTTCCCGTGGGTGACGAAACAGCAGACAAGCTCATCGCGGAGCTGGTCCCGCGCATCGAAAAGCTCAAAGTAGGCCCCTACACATCCGGTAAGGATGTCGACTATGGCCCCGTTGTCACCGCCGCCGCAAAGGCAAACATCGAGCGTCTGGTACAAACCGGCATCGACCAAGGCGCCAAACTGGTCGTCGACGGTCGTGGTTTCAAATTGCAGGGCTATGAGGACGGCTATTTCATCGGACCGCACCTGTTTGACCACGCGACAAAAGACATGGACATCTACACCCAAGAGATTTTTGGCCCCGTCCTGACGTGTGTGCGTGCTGAAACCTATGAAGAGGCGTTGAAACTTGCCATGGATCACGAATATGGCAACGGCACCGCGATCTTTACCCGTGACGGCGATGCGGCGCGAGATTTCGCCAACCGTATCAACGTGGGTATGATCGGGATCAACGTGCCAATCCCTGTGCCGCTGGCCTACCACACCTTTGGCGGCTGGAAGAAATCCGTCTTTGGTGACCTGAACCAGCATGGACCAGACGCGTTCAAATTCTACACACGCACAAAGACTGTCACAGCACGCTGGCCCTCGGGCATCAAAGAAGGCGGCGAGTTCTCTATTCCAATTATGGAATGAGCGAAGCGATTTGCCCTTTAAAGGCGGAATAATGAAAGGGGGCGGCGTTTAGAATGAACGCCGCCCTTATTTGAAAGAATGGGAGTGCTGTGACAAACTCCTGAAAGAATTGCCAACTAGCGTTTGAGCGGAAACCTTTGGGAGAACGACATGGATTTTGCACTGAGCGAAGAACAAACCGCCATTTTCGATATGGCCTATGCCTTTGGCCAAGAGCATATCGCGCCACATGCGCAAGCATGGGAGAAGGCCGAGACGATTCCCAAAGAGCTTTGGCCGCAGATTGCAGAATTGGGGTTTGGCGGCCTGTACGTATCCGAGGAAGCGGGCGGTTCCGGCCTGTCACGGCTCGATGCGACTTTGGTGTTCGAGGCATTGTCCATGGCCTGCCCCTCTGTCGCGGCATTCCTGTCGATCCACAATATGTGCGCCAAGATGCTCGACAGCTTTGCCTCCGATGAGTTGAAGGGGCGGATCATGGCGGATGTCCTCTCCATGAACACGGTGCTCAGCTATTGCCTGACAGAGCCGGGATCAGGCTCGGACGCCGCAGCGCTCAAGACACGCGCGGAGCGGACCAACGAGGGCTACAGCCTGAACGGGACCAAAGCGTTCATCTCGGGCGGCGGATATTCTGACGCCTATGTCTGCATGGTGCGCACAGCAGACGGTGGCGCAGCGGGCGTATCAACCGTCTATGTCGAGGACGGCACTGACGGCCTCAGCTTTGGCGGATTAGAGGATAAAATGGGCTGGCGCAGTCAACCGACCGCCCAAGTGCAATTTGATAATTGCAACATCCCTGCGGGGAATTTGGTCGGTGAAGAAGGCCAAGGTTTCAAATATGCGATGAAGGGCCTTGATGGGGGCCGTTTGAACATTTCGGCCTGCTCGCTCGGGGCTGCACAGACCGCCCTGACCAAAACGCTGGACTATATGGGCGAGCGTAAGGCATTTGGAAAGCCGATTGACCAGTTTCAGGGGCTTCAATTCCGCTTGGCCGACATGGAAATCGAGCTGCAAGCCGCGCGGATATTCCTACGTCAGGCAGCGTGGAAGCTCGACAATGGCGATCCTGATGCAACCAAGTTCTGCGCCATGGCCAAGAAGTTTGTGACCGAAGCGGGCAGCCGCGTGGTAGACCAGTGCCTACAATTGCATGGCGGCTATGGCTACCTTGCTGACTACGGCATCGAAAAGCTGGTGCGCGACCTGCGGGTGCACCAGATTTTGGAAGGCACCAACGAGATCATGCGCGTCATTGTCTCCCGCGATATGTTGAAGAATCGCTGATGGATGATATCGACATTCACGTTGTCGGGCACGCCGGACGGATCACGCTGAAGCGACCTAATGCATTGAATGCAATGACCTACGAGATGTGTTTGGCGATTGAAGCCGCGTTTGAAGCGTGGCGGAATGACGATGCTGTCGCGCTGATTGTGATTGATGCCGAAGGGGACCGTGCGTTCTGCTCCGGTGGTGATATTGCCGAATTGTATGAGACCGGCACCAAGGGCGACTTTGCCTACGGGCAAAAATTCTGGGCGGACGAATACCGTCTGAACAACACAATCTTCAACTATGCGAAGCCCGTTGTTTCCTTCTTACAAGGGTTCACCATGGGTGGTGGTGTGGGGATCGGGTGTCACGGCACACACCGCATTGTGGGTGAGACAAGCCAGATCGCCATGCCTGAATGTGGTATCGGTTTGGTGCCCGATGTTGGCGGCTCATTGATGCTGGCGCTGGCGCCTGGGAGGCTTGGGGAATACTTGGGGATAACTGCTGCGCGCATGGGGCCAGAAGATGCTATTTATGCGGGTTTTGCAGATAGTTATATTTCACAAACAATGTGGACAAAAGCGATCTCCGAGCTTGAGCAGACGGGTGATGTGACGTGTCTTGCGCCACACTATGCGGATGCGCCCGAAGGGGTGCTCAAGAACCAATCTGACCAAATTGACGCACTGTTCGCGGGCGAAAGCTTTGACGATATCAGACGGGTTCTAATGGACGACGGAAGTGATTTTGCGCAGGCCGCACTCAAGCAGGTGTCGCGCAACTCTCCGCTGTCGATGGCTTGCACCGTGGAGATGATCCACCGTCTACGCGGGCCGAGCCTGACCATGGAAAAGGCGCTCGATCTCGAATACCGCTTTACGGCGCGGGCGATGGAGCACGGAGATTTCATTGAAGGCATCCGCGCTGCAATCATCGACAAAGACCGCGCGCCGAAATGGCAGTTCGCAGATCGCGATGTTCCCATGGCAGCGGTGTCCAAAATGTTGCGCCCTTTGGGAAAAGACGCACTCAAACTCTAACGGGAGAAACACATGAGCAGCACTAAAATCGGATTTATCGGCCTCGGTAATATGGGCGCGCCAATGGCGCATAATCTGGCGAATGCAGGCCATACGGTTGTGGGTTTTGACACGGCCGGCACGACTGCTGAGGGGGTTAGCGTTGCTGCTACTGCTGAGGCCGCCTGTGAGGATGCGGACTTTGTGATCACCATGCTGCCAAACGGCGCAATCTTGCGCAGCGTTGCGGCCCAAGTGCTGCCAGCGATGAAATCAGGTGCAACGCTCATTGATTGCTCCACCGTGGATGTGGAGAGTGCGCGGGATGTGGGTGCGCAGGCAGCTGACTTGGGCCTTGGTTTTGTCGACGCACCTGTGTCTGGTGGCATTGGTGGCGCATCCGGTGGCACGCTGACGTTCATGACCGGCGGCACGGACGTCGCGTTTGCTGCGGCCAGCCCGCTGTTTGACATCATGGGGCAAAAGGCCGTGCATTGCGGTGAAGCAGGTGCAGGCCAAGCGGCCAAAATTTGCAACAACATGATCCTTGGCGCCACAATGATTGCCACCTGCGAAGCCTTCGCTTTGGCAGATAAACTCGGCCTCGACCGTCAAAAGATGTTCGATGTGGTCAGCACTTCGTCTGGGTACAGCTGGTCGATGAACGCCTATTGCCCTGCCCCCGGGGTCGGGCCGACCTCGCCTGCGGATAATGACTATACCCCCGGCTTTGCTGCCGAGTTGATGCTCAAAGATTTGGGCCTCAGCCAGCAAGCCGCCGAAGCGGTGGATGCAGACACGCCAATGGGCGCGCTGGCCCAAGCGCTTTATGCGAAGTTTGTGGAAGAAGAAGACGGCAGAGGCCGCGATTTCTCGGCCATGTTGCCGCGTCTGGCGGCACGCAGTCGCGGCACGTAATGTCGCATTTGGGCATTCTTGCGCTGTTCCGCCCCCTAGGATGAGGGTGGAACAGCCAAGGATAACCCGATGCCCCTGCCCTTTGACACTTTCGCCGCGACCCTGAGCTACGACGATTTGCCGGAAGAATTGCTGTGGACGCTGCGGCGCTCGTTTACGGATACGATGGGCACAGCAGCAGTAGCCTCAACCACCGAAATGGCAGACATCGCGCGGCGCGGCGCGCTTGCTGTGTTTGGTGCAGGTGGCGCGGGTGCAGCGCGCATCCTGCTTCATGGAGGTGCTGTCAGCCCGGTCGGTGCGGCCATGGCGGGCGCGTTTACCGTGGACGCTGTTGATGCCCACGACACCACATCACCTTGCAAGGGCCATGCGGGATCAGCTGTCTTCCCCGCGCTGCTGGCTCTCGCGGATACATTGGACCGCCCGATTACAGGTCAGGAATTCGCCGTGTGGCTCGCGGTGGCCTATGAGGTCAGCTATCGATCTGGATTGGCACAGCACGCCACCTGCGCCGACTATCACACCTCTGGCGCGTGGACGTCGACAGGCGTTGCCACGGCCGCTGCGCGGGGCTTGGGCCTTTCAGCCGAAAAAATTCGTCATGCCGCAGGGATCGGCGAATACCACGGGCCGCGCAGCCAAATGATGCGCTGTATCGACCATCCCACGATGGTGCGTGATGGTGTTGGTTGGGGCGCGCCCTCTGGCCTCACGGCGGCCTATCTCGCGGCGGAAGGGTTTACGGGCGCACCGGCATTGACCTGTGAGGAAGCCCCAGAGTTCTGGGAGGACCTCGGGACAGCATGGCGCACAGTCGAGGATACCAGCTACAAGCCCTACCCCTGCTGTCGCTGGGCGCATCCGTCGATTGATGCGGCGTCTGATTTAATGGTGGAGCATGGGCTGACCTCTGGCGACATTTCGGGGGTCGAGATCAAGACCTTCCACAATGCTGCGCGGCTGGCAGGCCACACCCCTGTGACACTGGACGAGTTCAGCTATTCGATCGCCTTTCCAGTTGCTTGCATGATTGTACGTGGCCAGATCGGCGTGCCTGAGTTGCAGCCCGAGACCTTGAAAGACGCTGAGATATTAAGAGTGAGCAAGGCGACTCAACTCATCGACGATGATCACTATACCAAAATTTCCGTGGGCAAACGCTGGGCCGAG
>RCND010001215.1_pt1 | contig 14589 bp, 11 predicted proteins | sample 2041351 | NCBI WGS metagenome assembly RCND01 (sample SAMN09708230, study PRJNA481090) | Marine sediment metagenome, whole genome shotgun sequencing project. | biome: marine sediment; feature: ocean; material: sediment; isolation source: Sewage treatment plant 12B marine sediment (STP12B) ...
ATATTATTAATGCTTTGCATGGCACTACCACTCCATGCAACTCATAACAGGGCAGGCGAGATTACCCTGAGCCAGCTAGATGAGCTTACCTACCAGATTAATATCACCACATTCACCTATACCCTCAGTCAGGCCGACAGGGATGATCTTGAGGTGCAATGGGGCGATAACACCTTCTCCTTTGCCCCTCGGGTGGAAATAACGAAGTTGCCCAACTACTACCAGAAGAACGTCTATATCACGCAGCACACCTTTCCTGGTCCCGGCGTCTATGAGATTGTGGTGCAAGATCCCAACCGGAACGAAGGGGTTAAAAACATTCCCAATTCGGTCAATGTGATCTTTTCTATCAAAACCACCATACTGATTAATAACGACCTGGGACCAAATTCAACACCCGTATTGCTTAATCCGCCCATTGACAGAGCTGCTTATGGTCAGATTTTCATTCACAATCCGGCTGCCTATGATCCTGATGGTGACAGCCTCTCCTACAAACTGACCATCTGCACAGAGCAGGATGGCAGACCCATTGAGGGCTACACCCTGCCCCCTGCCAGCGACACCCTGTTTATCAATCCTTATACGGGCGACCTCACATGGATCACCCCTTCCGATTCGGGCATATTCAACATCGCCATTGATATAGAGGAATGGCGAAGTGGCGTGAAGATCGGGAACATTGTAAGGGACATGCAGATTGAGGTCTACAATACGGATAATCATGCTCCTGTGCAAAATGAGCCTGGAGATTACTGTATTGAAGCCGGCAGTGTGCTATCTGTAGACATTGTGGCCGCAGATGAGGATGGCGATTCTATATACCAGTGGGCCACCGGTGGCCCTTTTGTTGTTGAGGTGAGTCCGGCTACCTATGTGGTGGATGAGGCAACGGCTACCACAGGTTATAGTAAAGCTCATTTCGAGTGGAAGACCGATCCAACCCATGTGAGGAAACAGTACTACACGGTTGTTTTTAAAGCAGAGGACAGCAACTTTGAGACCCCTCTGGTGGACCTCCGCAATATGAATATCAAAGTACTGGGACCATCTCCGGATATGCCCAGCCTGATCCCGGGCAGCAACAGCGTAACCATTATCTGGCCGGCCGATACCTGTCTGCCCGTTACAGGATATCAGATCTATAGAAAGGAAGGTCCTGCAGGCTATGTTCCCGATTCCTGCATCGGAGGAGTACCATCCGAGACCGGTTATAGCTTAATTGGGAATACGGACAGCAGACTTGACACCCTTTTCGTGGACGACAATAATGGTAGCGGACTGTCTCAGGGCAATGAGTATTGCTATATGATCGTTTCTGTCTACCCGGACGGTGCCCTGAGCTTCCCCTCTCCGGAAAATTGTACACCACTTGTCGAGGGATCCCCATCCCTGATGGAGGTGAGTGTCATTGACCATTCCACCAGCGGGACGATTCGGGTGGCCTGGGCAAAGCCGAAAGGGCTCGATACCATTCCCGCCAACGGGCCCTATGAGTATATCATTTACCGTTCGGATGACCTGCTTGGAAACAACATGGCCCAGGTAGGTTCATTTAGCACAGCGGATCTGAACGATACTATGTGGTTGGATGCTGCTGTGAATACCACGCTCTATCCCTGGTCGTACCAGGTGGAGCTCTATAATGATGAGCCTGGCAACAGGTTCAGAATCGGAGAGCCAGAATCGGCCTCGTCGCTATATCCTGATCTGATTGGTGGGGATAACCAGATTATCATCCAGCATCGAAAAAATGTACCCTGGATCAACTACGATTACACCATCTATCGCCTCAACCAGGGTACCGGAACTTATGACTCCATTGGATTTACAACTGATGATGTATATACGGATGTGGGACTGACCAATGGAGTGGAGCAGTGCTACAGGATCACCAGTACTGGCTGGAGACTCCTGGGAGGGGTTCTTTATGAAAACAGCAACTTCAGTCATACCGCCTGTACCACTCCAATCGATACCATCGCCCCTTGTCCACCCTCCCTTAACGGATACTCACTGTGCGACAGCATGTACAACCACCTCTCGTGGACTTTTACAGATCCATCCTGCGCCGAGGACGTGGTAGGCTACAAGCTTTACTACAGCCCCACCTTCGAAGAATCACCCCAGCTTATTGCTGAGTTTAATGATCCAGACGACACCCTGTACAATCACTATCCCGAAAATACGCTATCTGGCTGCTATCTGGTTACAGCTGTCGACTCTTTCAACAATGAATCTGAGCCCTCGGTAAGGCTTTGCCTGGATGAGTGCTCCAACTACGTACTTCCAAATGTTTTTTCACCCAATGGAGATGGGATTAACGATCTTTACAGACCCCAGAGAACCTCCTATGTGGAGCGCGTCGAAATGACCATCTTCAATCGCTGGGGCACCCAGGTGTATTACACGGAAGATCCGGATATAAACTGGGATGGTAAAGTAAACAATTCAGATCGACTGGTATCTCAGGGAGTTTATTACTATGTATGCGATGTCTATGAATACCGGCTTACCGGTATAGAAGTATATGGTCTTACAGGATTTATCTATGTTTATTCAGGCGAGGATAATGAGGTATTTATTGAAACCAAATAAGAACGTGAGGCGTTTAGGCTCACTGCAGCTCATGCTGCTTTTTATCTCCGTATTGGGTTTCGGACAATACGATCCTTACCTCTCGGGTCGCGCCTATATGGATGCTGGAATGTACGATTCGGCCCAGTTTCACCTGGAAAGGGCACTTGAACAAAATCCTGGCTCAACTGACCTGTACTACCAGCTGGGAGTCGCTCACTTCACGCTAAAGAATTACCCGGACGCACGGGATGCTTTCTATGAAACCGAGAAAAGGCGTAAGGGAATGGGTAGTTTCTACCTGGCGAAAAGTGAAATCAGGCTGAGTCATCCCCAGCAGGCCTTGAAATACCTCAGGACTCATCTCTCGTCCCGCTATAAAAAGAGCGAATCTGAGATTCTGCTGGATGAGGACATCTCCACCCTGGATGGCATGCCTGGCTGGCAGGAGCTCTGGAACGAAAAACGTTGGTATAATTCCCGGGACAAGGAGTTCCAGGATGCCATGTTTCTAAAAAGCCAGGGCGATTACCTGGAAGCAATCAATATGCTTAACAATCTTGAAAAGCAGGGATATAAAACGAGCGTGGTTGAAAGTGAAAAAGCAGCCATTTACCAGGTACTGGGAAACACAAAGGCCTCTCGTTCTGCTCTTAAATCGGCGGTAAAAAGTGATGCCAGAAACCTGGATGCACTTCAGCAACTTGCCTTGATGCAGTTAGCAGATGGAGATACGGAGGAGGCTGTGGAGGGACTGAATAAGGTGATCCGTCAGGATCCGGCTCGTTTTGAAGCCTATATGCAACGGGCAGAGGCCCGGAGCCAGGCGGGCGATCTGAGTGCAGCTCTTAGCGATATGGAACTCTATCTGACCTATTTCCCGGAGAACGATTCTGCCATCTACAGGAAGGGATTGATCCAGTTCGAGCATGGCTTATACCTGGATGCCATTCAATCATTCAACCGGTCACTGGCACTTGACAAGAGTAAAGCCGAATATTATTTTGCCAGGGGAAGAACCTATGCTGCCACAGGAACCACCAGGTATGCAGAAAAGGATATGTCCATGGCTCTGGACCTGGACCCCCTGAACGGTGATATCTGGTATGAAAGAGCCAAACTGGCCGACCAGCTTGGAGATTTAGAAAGTGCCTGCTATTGTTACCAGAAGGCCTTCCAGTACGGGGTTTATGAGGCTGGCGAAGAGGTCAATAAGAGATGCAAATAAATGGACGCACAAGTAAAGAACAAGAAACTCAAACACCAAATTGCATCTCTGCGTTCCAGCAACCGGTCCGCCATACTGGAGACAATCAAAGAGTTGCGATCTGAAGGAGATGTATCGATCCTGCCCGAACTATTTAACCTGATGCTTATTCAGGAAGATGAGGAGATACTGGGTGAGATTGCTACACTTCTGAACGATCTGAAAGATGAAGAGGCCTCAGAGCTCCTTGCTGAAGCTATTGCAAATCAGGAATATGAGAAGATTCAGACCCCCCTGGTAGCTGCCTGCTGGCAAAACGGACTCTCCTATGGCAAACACATAGCCACCTTTGTGGATGTGGTTGTTTCAGGAGATTACAGTACAGCTGTGGAAGCCTTTACAGTAATTGAAGAGGCGGTGGGTGATCTGAAAAAGGAGGAGCAGACAGCACTGCTACGCTCCCTGAAATCAAAACTGCAAAAGGTGGACGAACAAAAGAAACCCCTCTTCGTCGAACTTATAAAAGTTATCGAATCCTACTAGTTTCTGAGTACTACTGCATCGATGAGTAGAATTTCATAAACTGTGCCCGCTCGTAAACCGAAGGATCGTCCAGGCTGCCATAGTTCATCTTTCCCCTGAAATCGTCAGGTGATTTGTACTGGTTTTTTTCCATCCATTTAAGCATCTCTACGGTCATATCCTTGATATAATCCAGTCCGTTTCGGTAGAGAACAGAGCAGATCTGGACAGCCATTGCTCCGGCCAGGATCTGTTTTACAACGGCCATTCCGCTATGCACCCCGGTTGATGCAGCCAGGTCCAGCTGGTCCACCTGTGAAGAGACAATCCCTATCCAGCGCAGCGAGTTACGAAGCTCTGCAGGAGTACTGAGGACCTCTGCTGACCCAAAGCTCAGGTCATCTGTATTAATATCGGGGGCATAAAAACGGTTGAAGAGCACCACTGCTGCAGCACCCCTCTGGTAGAGCTGGTTCACCATCCAGGTAATATTGGAAAAACCGTTCCCCAATTTTATGATCAGCGGAAGTGATGTTAGCTTCTTTACTTCAGTAACAATATTCAGATAAGTCTTCTCATACTCCCTGGGATCCGTATCCTTATTAATGGGCAGAAAATAGATATTCAGCTCAAGGGCATCGGCTCCGGCATCCGCAATTTTAGCTGCAAAATCGATCCACTCAGAAGCACTTACACAGTTAATGCTGGCAATCACTGGGATATCCACTGCCTCTTTGGCCTCTCTGATGGAAGAAAGGTACTGTCCCAGCGAGTTCTCCCGGGCATAGGTCCTGATATAGTCACCAGCCTCCGGATAATCATGTCCATCCGACATGTTCCCCACCTCGTAGTTGATCTGCTCCTCAAACAGAGATTTCAATACAACGGCACCTGCACCGGCTGCAGCCACCTTCTTTATCCGGTCCACCGATGAGGTCAGACCGCTGCTGCTCACTATAATAGGGCTCTTCATGGAGAGTCCTGCAAAGTTTGTGGATAGATCTATCATATGATTCTAATTCAATAGTTCCTTGGACCAAAAATAAGACTGCCAATGCGAACCAGATTGCTTCCCTCTTCGATGGCCAACTGGAAGTCTCCCGACATTCCACAGGAGAGCTGATCGAAGGAATCCTGGTTTTTAAACTGAGCAAGCTTCAGCCTATCAAATATACGTTTTAGATGGCTAAACTCCTCCCTGATCTGTTTTGAATTTTCGGTATAGGTGGCCATGCCCATTAAACCCCGGATCCGGATGTGCTTCATCTCCCGGAAGGCCTCGGAACCTAAAAGGAGCATCAATTCCTCCTCCGTCAGACCAAATTTGGTCTCCTCCAATGCAATACGAATCTGCAAAAGGCAGTCAATGACCCGCCCTGCCTTCTCCGCCTCTCTGTTGATAACACCCAGTAATTTCAGGCTGTCCACCCCATGCAAGAGATGGACAAAGGGAGCCAGGTATTTGACCTTGTTGGATTGCAGGTGACCGATCATGTGCCAGCGGATATCGGCAGGAAGCCTTTCCTGTTTGGCAGCCAGATCCTGGACCTTGTTTTCGCCAAAATCACGATGCCCGGCCTGGTAGGCTTCCAGGATAGCTTCGTCCGGTTTGGTCTTTGAAACTGCCACCAGGGTCACATTCGAGGGCACTTTCTCCTTGATTACCTGAAGATTCTCAGCAACTCCCATTCCCAAACTTACATTAATCCAGCGAATGAATCACCAGTCCGCTTCGCAGCTTTGGTTCAAACCAGGTGGTCTTGGGGGGCATAATCATTCCATTGTCAGCAATATCCATCAGCTGTTTCATGCTCACGGGATAGAGCGCAAATGCCGCTGCCATCTCTCCACTATCGACCCTTCGGCTCAGCTCTTCCAATCCCCGGATTCCACCCACAAAATCGATACGCTTACTTTTCCTCAGATCGGTGATATTTAAAAGTGGTCCCAGTACCTGTTCTGAAAGGACGGTTACATCAAGGCAAGCAATGGGATCCCCATCATTGTAAGTTCCTGGTTTGGCAGTAAGTCCGTACCACCGTCCTTCCATGTACATCCCAAAAGTATGCAGCTTTTCAGGTTTGTAAAGCTCTGAGCCCTTATCTTCCACGATGAATCCCTCCTGAAGTTCTTCCAGGAACTCAGCACTGGTCATACCATTGAGATCCTTGACCACTCTGTTATAATCGATGATGGTCAGCTGGGAAGCCGGGAAATGAACCGCCAGAAAATAATTATACTCCTCATCGCCCCGATGAGCCGGGTTGTTCCTCCTTCGCTCCTGCCCTACCAGGGCTGCTGCAGCTGTCCGGTGGTGTCCGTCTGCCACATAGGTAAAGGGAATATCCTTGTCAAACAGCTCTTCAATACGCAGATTCACAGCGCGATCAGAAATAACCCAGAAATGATGACCCACTCCATCATCGGTGGTAAAGTCATAGTCAGCCTCATCCGAAACTACTTTCTCCACGATAGTATCCAGTTCGGCATGATCAGGGTAGGCAAAAAAGACCGGTTCCGCATTAAAGTTGGTCACCCGGATATGATTCATCCTGTCCGCCTCCTTATCGGGCCGGGTCAGTTCATGCTTCTTGATGATATCATCCAGGTAATCATCCACTGCCGCACAGGCTACTATCCCATACTGGGTTTTTCCAAACATGGTCTGACCGTAAACATATAAGCATTCGGCTTCGTCCTGGACAAAATAACCTTCGGCAATAAGCTTCTCAAGATTTTGCTTACCCTTTTCATAAACAAGCGCAGAATGGAGATCTGTACCTTCAGGCAGATCCACTTCAGGTTTTACCACATGAAGAAAAGACCAGGGATTTCCCTTAACCTCTTCGCGGGCTTCGCTTGAGTTCAGCACATCATAGGGCCTGGAGGCCACCTCATTCACCTTCTCTTTTCCGGGCCGGAAACCCTTAAACGCATGTATTTTCGCCATACTCTAATTGACTTTAAAAGTGGTATCTCCCTTCTCAATGAAATTTACGATCTGTCTAGCTGCTGCTACACCGGAATTCAGATTGGCCTCGGCTGTCTGGGCTCCCATTTTCTTGGGTGTAAAGAACACCCGGCCCTTGTACTTTTCTTCCAGCTCTTCCCTGCAATCGGGTGCAATATCAGAGAGGTACCTGAAATCGGCTCTCTCCGCAAATATGCGCTTCATCTCTTCCTCATCAATCACCTCCTTGCGGGCAGTGTTGACCAGGGTGGCTCCTTCCGGCATACTGCTCAGAAGATCATATCCAATGGAACCACGGGTCTCAGAAGTGACAGGAATATGGAGAGAGATGTACTGACACTTGCAATAAAGACTTTCGGCACTGTCCTCACATACCACACCATCATTCTTAATTATCACCTGGTCCACAAAGGGATCATAGGCATAGACCTTCATTCCAAATCCTTTGGCAATCAATCCCACAATTCTTCCCACAGCACCATAGGCATGAATGCCCAATTTCTTTCCCCTCAACTCAGTTCCTGCGGCTGGAGTAAAACCAGTACGATTCATAAATACCATCATCCCCAGGGCCAGTTCGGCCACTGCATTGGAGTTCTGACCAGGGGTATTCATAACTACCACGCCCTTTTCGGTTGCAGCTGCCAGATCCACATTGTCATATCCAGCTCCGGCGCGAACCACAATTTTCAGCTTCTTGCCCGCTTCGATCACTTCTCTGTCCACCTTATCACTCCGGATAATCAGGGCATCCGCATCTCTTACTGCAGTAAGCAGATCCGACTGGTCGGGATATTTGGAGAGCACCTCCACTTCATATGCGGCCTCCTTAAATACACCTTTCACCTCTTCCACTGCCTCGGCAGAGAAAGGTTTTACTGTTGCTATTAATACTTTCGACATTTTATCTGGGATTATTCAATTAAATACTCTTTTCAAATGCTTTCATTGCATCGACCAATGCATCAACCGATGATATGGGCATGGCATTGTAGATGGAGGCTCTGAATCCTCCCACTGAACGGTGTCCCTTGAGTCCAGACATTCCACGCTCTGTGGCAAGAGCAAGAAAATCTGCTTCCTTATCCTTGTACTGCTCAGGCATCACAAAAGTCACATTCATTAGGGAGCGGTCTTCTTCATTTTCGATACCTGACATAAAGAGTGGGTTCCTGTCAATCTCATCGTAGAGGACAGCAGCTTTATCCAGGTTCATTTTATACATGGCCTCCACGCCTCCCTGCTCTTTGTACCAGCGCAGGGTGTGCATGGCTGCATAGATAGAGACACATGGAGGTGTGTTGAACATGGAACCTTTGTCAATATGGGTCCTGTAGTCGAGCATGGTTGGAATGGCCCTGTCAACCTTTCCAAGGATCTCATCCTTAACAATCACAAAAGTAAGCCCTGCAGGAGCCAGGTTCTTCTGGGCACCACCATAAATCAGGGCATATTTAGAAACATCCAGTGGACGACTGAATATATCAGACGACATATCGGCTACCAGGTTTATTGCACAATCCATGTCCTCCTTGATCTCTGTTCCGTAGATAGTATTATTGGTGGTAATATGAAAGTAATCTGCATCGGCAGGCACCTTGTAGTCCCTTGGAATGTAGGAGTAGGTAGTATCTTTTGAGGAAGCAACCACATCCACTTCCCCAAAGAGTTTCGCCTCTTTGACAGCCTTATTGGCCCAGGCTCCGGTATCCAGGTAAGCAGCTTTAGTTTTCATAAGGTTATAGGGAATCATGCAGAACTGCATGCTTGCACCTCCCCCGAGAAACAATACACTGTAGCCTGAAGGAATATCCAGCAGATCCTTGAAGAGTTGCTGAGTTTCATCCATAATGGCTATGAAATCTTTGCTTCGATGGGAAATCTCCATTACAGAGAGCCCGGACTGGTTCAGATCAAGGATTCCTTCTGCGGTATTCTGAATGGTATAGGGCGAAAGGATGCATGGACCTGCAGAAAAGTTATGTTTCTTCATAATGATTATTAAGTTAGTAAGTTAGTGCGTTCTAAGTTAATGTTAATGGGGTATTTGAGAGTTGTTATTCGGATAACAATAAAATTACATCTAATAAAAATAGCTGGCAAGCATTGTGAATAACTTTCAATTTATAGTTATTTATTCGCTTTTGCTTATTGTTTTAAAGTGAAATAAGGTGATCTCCATTCAGAACAGGAATCAAATCTGTCAGATCACTTTCATGACAATATCCGATTACATCGTCCAGCTTGTTCTTTTTCAACCTGTGACGCTGGGCCACCTTCTCAATGTATGCCATCATATCTCCCCGAGCTGTCTCATAGAGGTCCATGGCCCCCAGGGTGGCATCACAGATGGTATAAAACTGCTCGTCCTCCAGCACCAGTTGAGATAGGGCTCCTGCAAAGAGGGTATCCTCCAGGCTAAATTTGTTTTTCCATCCTGCACAGAGGATTAGCAGATCCTTCCCCCCCTGCCTGATATGCCTGGCAAGAGCCGAAATATTGAGATAGGCTCCAATCAGCACCTCGCTCCCACTGGAAGCCAGATTAATGGCGTTGGTTCCGTTGGTGGTACTATAGACGATCTGATTGCCATTCACACGCTCCGGAGAAAAATTATACGGCGAGTTCCCAAAATCGGCAAAATCCCTTACAATTCCATCCCGTTCAGCCGCTACCATGAATCCCTGCTCCTTATAGGCCATTGCCTCTTCCAATGTTCCCACAGGGATGATCCGGTCCACCCCATTCATAAATGCAGTTACAATGGCCGAGCTGGCTCTGAGTATATCGGTCACTACCACCACCGCATTCTCGTTCTCATAATAAGGAAAGAGTGCAGGTGAATAGCAAACTTCGATTTTGAATTTCTCCATATTTGCTTGATTAAGCTTTCGGCTTAAAGAACGGAAGTCTGACCACCCTGGCCGCCACCTGCTTGTTCCTTATACCTATCCATATTTCACCATCCTTTTTTGCATGAGCAAGTTCAACGTAGCCCATTCCAATTCCCTTTTTAAGCATGGGCGACATGGTTCCTGAAGTTACCTCTCCAATAGCAGAGCCATCAGCATCGAGTATGGGGTAATGTTGCCTGGGAATTCCCCGATCCAGCAGCTCGAAACCAATGAGCCTTTTGCTGACACCTTCGGCCTTTTGCTGCTCAAGTTCTGCACGATGAATAAAATTGTTTCCCTCAGTGAATTTGGTAATCCATCCCAGACCGGCCTCCAGAGGTGAAGTGCTGTCATTGATATCATTTCCGTAGAGACAAAATCCCATTTCCAGCCTCAGCGTATCCCTGGCAGCCAGTCCGGCAGGCTGGACACCCATTTCCTTCCCAGCTTCGAACAGTTTTTCCCAGATCTGCTTAGCATCTCCATTAAACATATAGAGTTCGAACCCACCTGCTCCTGTATAGCCTGTATTACTGACAACTACGTCTGTTGCCCCGGCCACTTCACCGCTAACAAAATGATAATAGGGCACCTGCGACAGGTCAATCTCAGTAATTTTCTGCAACAATGCAGTAGCATTGGGTCCCTGAATAGCCAGCTGCGATATCTGGTCCGATACATTCTCCACAATCGCCCCGAAGGTATTATGTTCTATGATCCAGTTGTGGTCTTTTTCCAGATTGGAAGCATTGACCACTAAGAGATACTTCTCATCGTCATACATATAGATCAGCAGATCATCCACAATGCCACCCTGGTCATTGGGAAAACAAGTGTACTGTATCTTACCTGGCTCCAGCAGGGCAAGATCATTTGAGGTAATTCTCTGGATCAATTCCTTTGCTTTCGGGCCCAGGATATAGATTTCACCCATATGAGATACATCAAAAATCCCCACATTCTCCCTTACATTAATATGCTCCTGACTCACACCGGTGTACTCCACTGGCATCTGGAAACCAGCAAAGGGAACCATCTTTGCACCATGCTTCAGATGATAACTATAAAATTGCGTCTGTTTCATAGGCACAAAAGTAATATTTTCCTACAGGAAAGAAATTGTTAAACAACAGGGCTTATTTGGAAAGCACCTTGAATTCGACCCGCCTGTTCTGCATTCTTCCATCAGAGGTATTGTTCTCTGCAACAGGCTGTGTGTCAGCATATCCCTTCGACTCCAGCATCTCCTGTGGAATACCTTTTCCTACCAGGTAGTTCACTACTGCACTGGCCCTGTCTCTTGACAGTTTCTGGTTAATGCGAAGCGATCCTGTGTTATCAGTATGCCCGGAAATCTCAAGTCTCAGGGAAGGGTTGTTTTCCAGGAAACGGAGCACCTGGTTTAAGGCCTCCTCCGACTCAGATCTCAGGATGGCTTTGCCGGTCTCAAAATAAATGTGATCCAGCACTACCTTGGTTCCCACCTCCACTTTTCTCAGGAAGAAATCCTGGCGCATTTTTTCATCGCCGCTTGCAGCGGAATAATCCAGTATATCGAGATAATAAAGATACCCGGAGGCATTGATCTCAATGGCATAGGCCATCGGTTCAGGCAAGTTGACTGTGTAGGAGCCCATGGTATCTGAGATAGCGGTAGCCTTCCGGTCCCCTGTTGAAGGATCATAAAAATCCAATTTGGCAACAATGGGCTCAAGACCTTCCATGGTATCAATCACAGATCCCGTGAGCAACAGAGAGTGATCCATATCTATAAGTTCAGGCATCATTAGAAAACCTGTCAGCTGGGGATCTGGTCCGGCCACCAGCTGATCCTCCGTCTTCAGGACCAATTCCTTTTCAGAACCGAGAAAGACCACCTTACAGATGTCCCTGGCACCGGAACCCCCTTCCCTTATGGCAGAATAATAGCCATGGCTACCCGTACGATCCGTAATATAGAAGACTTCATCATCGGGTGTATTCAGGGGATAGCCCAAATTTACAGGATCTGACCAATGTCCGTTCTCCTTCCTTTCCGAACGGAAAATATCAAAGCCTCCCATGCTATTATGTCCCTTAGATGCAAAATAGAGGTAGCGGTTGTCGGGAGTAATAAAAACACCTTCCTCATCATAGGGTGAATTAATGGTCACTCCCAGATTAACAGGCTTACTCCATTTCCCTTTGCTGTCAAGTCTGGAAAAGAGAATATCCTTCCCACCCAGACTTAACTTGCTATTTCTCGAAATATAATAGAGTTCGTTTCCATCAGGAGAAAAACACGCAGAAGTTTCACCGTCCTTGCTTGTTAGTCTTCCAGTGACACCTTTAGGACGCATCCATTTATTTTTATCAGCCCTGAATGAAGAGAGTTGAAGGTCGCCTCCCTGGATGTGGCCCCGGTAGAGAATCAGTGTATTTCCATCTGTTGTGATACCAACTACCGCATCGTTGTTTTCAGTATTAAAAGGTTTATCATACCTCATTGCCTTCTGAAATACCCCGTCTTCCAGTGCTGAGCTGTAGATATCCTCATTGTACTTGTTGTCAAATTTACTTCGCTTCGCTTTGCCATAGGGGCGACGCGAAGTGAAAAACAGGGCAGTGTCATTAAAGGCAAACAGAGGATTGTAATCATCATATTTTGAATTCACCTCTTCACCAAGGGGCTGGATGATCACCCTGACAGGTTTCCGGGAGAGGCTCTTTCCACTCATGCATTCATCGAAGCGCTTCTTAAGGGTTCCTGAAAACTCCTGCTTTTCATCAGCTTGCAGTTGACTGCTATGGGTATTATACTGTTCCATGGCCTTATCAAACTCCAGAATAAGCTGGTAGGCCATTCCAAGTACCAGGTGAATATCTCCACTTACCTCAGCATCAATAGTATAGGCTCGCAACAGATAATTGATCGCTTCATACTTATTATCCGTGTAGAGATAGCAAACCCCCAGTTTATAGTTAAGTGCTGCATTATCAGGATTGTACTGGAGTGCATATAGATAGTGGTCCCTGGCCATAGGATAGGTGCCCACACCCTCTTTAAAATTCCAGTCACCCTCTTTTACACTATCCCAGGCTTCTTTAAATCCTATTTCGATACCGGTTCTAAATGACTTCTTACTGATCTTCACATTCTCCTGCGACCAGGCATATGCCTGTATCCCGAGAATACATAAGCCTGTAACTACCCATCTAAGAACAGTAGATCTCATAATCAATGGTCGCATTCATTAATAAACTCCCTTGCTTCCTCAGCGCCAAGTGCTATGGCCCGGTGCCAGTCTTCACATGCACCTACAAGGTCACCTGTCAATTCCCTGACCAATCCTCTATTCAGATACAGGAAAGCATCATCGGGATATTCCTCCAGGGTAAGGTCCAGTATCTCAAGCGCAGAAACCATCTGACCCTCTTCGGCCAGCAGGGCGGCTTTATTAAGTTTCGCCGAGGCTAGCTGTACTCCACTGGTAATGGCTGCATTAAAATCATGCAGAGCTCCCTCTATATCCTCTGTAAAATAGCGGGCATATCCCCGGTTATTCAATGCAATACTAAGCTCAGGATCCAACTCAAGCGCCCTTGAATAGTCTTCTATGGCCCCATTGTAGTCTCCCATCAGGATCTTTACTGATCCCCTGTTATTATATGCCAGGGCAAAGCTTGGGTCAAAAACGATGGCTTGCTGGTAGTCAAAATGAGCTCCCTGGTAGTCCCCTTCCCTTCGTTTGATACCAGCACGCTCATGATAAGCCAGCGCAAAGTCTTCCTTTAGTTCAATGGCCCGAACAAGGTCATCCATGGCCATTCCATCCATTCCATCCCTGATCTCTGTGAGTGCTCTGTAATAATAGGACCACGGTCTGTGAAATCCATGGGTAATGGCCTGGTCAAAGAGTCTTCTGTCTTCTCCGCTTGTATCCGTACCAAATAGTATGTATCCTTCGTAAAAATAAGCCTCCCCCAAAGCAGGATCGTAGTGTTGTGCCCTTTGAAAATTGGTCCGGGCATCCTCCAGGATTCCCCATTCAATAAATATTTGGCCATTTAGCAACCAGGCCGGTGCAAAGGTGCTATCCAATTCAAGGCAGCGCATAACACTGTAGGCAGCCAGTTTATACTCCCCTTCTTGTATATGGCTAATACCCTCATTCAGTGATTTATCCCTCAGTTTTCTTTCTAAGAATGAAGCTTGTCCATGCCCTAGCTGGCAAGTCATTAATACTCCAATTATAAACAATAGATTCCCTTTCATCTTCAATCGCTCAGAACAAATACTTAAGAAAGTTCTATTTCTAAAAATAAATTAAATATTTTTAGTGATCTAAAGTAGTTTTCAACTTAAGCTATACTCTGGTCACAATGATAACAGATTTGAACTATCTTAAAACCATGTCAGGTGGCGATGCAAAGTTTAT
>RCND010001217.1_pt1 | contig 14586 bp, 7 predicted proteins | sample 2041351 | NCBI WGS metagenome assembly RCND01 (sample SAMN09708230, study PRJNA481090) | Marine sediment metagenome, whole genome shotgun sequencing project. | biome: marine sediment; feature: ocean; material: sediment; isolation source: Sewage treatment plant 12B marine sediment (STP12B) ...
AAAGTATTAATAATAAAGTTTTTATACATACGTGTAAATGTATTATTAGAAGATCATTATGAATTAAAGACATAGTAGAATCAAAAATGTTGCTTCTAAAATATACCGGAATAGAAATAAGGAGTTGATACTGTGAAAAAGGCTTGTATAATATTACTATTAAAAACCATTTAGGACAGAAAGCGGGCAGCGAAGTTATACTATTATTGAATCTTATCGGTAACCAGAAAAGGAATATTTACTGTTCCTGAATGGTTATTATTATCCATGACATAAATAAATAGTCTGTAAGGTCCTGTTGTATCAGGTGCCGTAAACTTTATAATCCCTTCATTATCGGATTGAATTCCCTCTGTAATACTTTCGGGTCTGCCTTCAAGATCCCCACCATCACCAAGGTCTTTGCTTTCTGGCATAATCTCAGAAATAATACTTACCGCATCATTATCAGGGTCTGAATAGGCCACTGTAGCACTATATTGTTTGCCTGGAGAAAGCTTAATATTAGAGTACCTTCCCATCCCTTCAATTTCAGCATTAATGATTTTAGGTGATCGGTTTTCAGGCCAGCTGCTATTCCAGAAATAGTGCATCACGTCAACAGGTTCCATCTCTTCATTGTTTTCCGTAAATAGACCATACCAGGTAGGTGTTCGTTCCTGTTTCTGTCCCCATAGAAATACATAAGAACCGAGACAATTTACTGAGTCTGCTGAAATTATCTTTTCATAACGATTCTTAATAGTTGTAGCTTTCTCAGTTGAGGTCTGTTCTATAGGTGCATCCCATTCAGTCTGTGGAACTTCCCAATGGCCTGTGGCACCCCATTCTGTAACAAGGTACGGGCCATAATATTCTGCATCTGCAATCCTCTCGTGAAGATTTTCAATATCAGCATACATTTGAATTGATAGAAAATCCAGATCGCTGCAATTTTCACTTATATAGCTAACTTCATCCCTAGCTATACCTGCCAGCATTGTTGTTGTAGGATGGTTGACATCCACAGCATGTATCATTTTTGAAATGTCATTTACAGCATCCCAGACTTTCATGTTTGTTGAGCGAAGGTTCAATTCATTGCCAACACCCCAAGCCAACAGTGCAGGGTGATCTTTTAGCTCCATAATCTCCTGATGGATTCTCTCTTTCTGTTCAGCAACCCATGCCTCGTCATTATAGTCGTAGCCATGACGTTCACGTCCTACTTCAATGCCCATCGTTACCATAAGTCCGTTTTCTTCAGCAAGATCCAGCACCTCTTTCCCTGTTGAGATACCGTTATTTATCCTCCAGGTACGAAAAGAGTTAGCTCCATGTTGAGCCAGAGCTTCAATATCGCCAAACTCACATCCTGCTCCCTTAACATAAAACTCTTCTCCATCTACATAGAGACGGTACTTTGTGTCAACCTGGCGAAGTTCAACTTTCCTTACTTCAGATAAGGTAGAACGATCACTGCTTCTATTCTGGCAAGCCGAAATAAGGATAAAAGAGATAGTAATGGGTAATATATAGCGAAGATATTTTTTCATAGTAATTAATTTACACAACTAACTTTTCTTCAAGTTCCTCAAGCGATTTACCCTTGGTCTCAGGAAGGTATCTGATAATAAATATCAAACCTACCAGGCCAAAAGCTCCATAGATTATAAAGGTTCCGGTGTTACCCAGGTTAGCCAGTTCCCATGGAAAAACAAGCTGAACTATAAAACTGATACCTGAATTAATAAATCCGGCTAACGAAATGGCCAGTCCTCTCACCCTGTTTGGAAACAGCTCTGAAAATAATACCCACATTACCGGTCCGAGCGATATGGCAAATGAAGCTACAAAACCAATAATTCCTACAAGAACAAGCCATGTGTTAATATTGATAGCCATTCCAATGAGGGCCGATTCATTCTCTGTTAAAAACTCTTCACCTGCTACCTGGACCAGCGCATCTTTAAATTCCAGATCGCTATCATAGCTTATATTAGTAAGGTCACTCCAGTTGACTGTATTATCTATTTCTTGAAGTTGTTGAATTTTAGAATTATCGATATAATAGGTCGACGATCCGAAAGCAATAGATAAAAGACTCATACTAATAATAATACCACTTAATCCAATTATCAGAAGGATTTTGCGACCTATCCTGTCGATTAACCACATTGCCAGGATGGTGAATACCAGATTTGTTAAACCAACCAGTATTGCCTGTGAGAAAGATGCATCCACCCCAATACCCGTTTGCTCGAATATCATAGGGGCATAGAAGAAGACGGCATTGATACCGGTTATCTGCTGCGTAATAGCTACAACAATCCCGATAAGCAGAACCAACCTAAGAGTTGGTGAGAAGAGTTCAGAAACACTTACTTTCTTATTTGGGTTGGCTTTTTTAAAGCTTGCCTTTATCTTATCCAGATCTTTTGAAGCCGAATCTGCATCGCATGTATGGCTTAATATTTCAAGAGCTTCTTTATCCCTCCCCTTCATAATAAGCCAGCGAGGACTCTCAGGGACAATAAATAGAAATAAAAAATACAATATTGCCGGAACTGACTCTATACCCAGCATCCATCTCCAGTTATTCTCACTAAGATTCAAAAGAGTGGCCAGGCTACCGTTACTGTTGCCTGCTTTCAATATGAGGTAGTTAGTAAAAAAGGCTATGGAAATACCGAGCACAATATTTAACTGGTTAAATGAGACCATCGTTCCCCGGTTTTTTGCCGGAGCCAGCTCAGCAATATACATTGGAGCTATTATCAGAGACAGACCAACTCCCAGTCCACCAATCATCCTGGCTATAACAAGCACCAGGAATGAAGGAGATAATGCTGAAGCAATGGCCGAGAAACCGTATAGGATAGCAGCAAAATAGAGTAATTTTTTCCTCCCGTACCTGTCACTCAGCGGACCTGCTACAGCCATAGCAAGAGTGGCAGTTAAAGTAAGGCAGCTGACAGCCCAACCAAGCTGTATTTTTGAAAGATCAAAATGAGGTTCAATAAACTTAACTACACCTGAAATAACCGATGCGTCGAATCCCATTAAAAACCCACCAAGTGCTACAATCAATGAGACTTTTATTATATATAGTTTCTTTTTGTCCATAATTAAAAATTAATCAAACAGCTAATTGCACATCAATAAACATTAACATATTTTAAATGCCACATTCCGGGGGAAAAATTGAAGCGCACTACTGATCAGTCTGGAAATACCCTGGTTACAATTAAAATACTCCTAATCTACCTGGAATACTCTGATATAATCAACTATCATTTGCTGAGGAAATATTGTTGTAGCATCAGGACTACCCGGCCAGTTGCCCCCAACAGCAACATTTAAGATTAAGAAAGCATTCTGATGAAATTCTGACATTGCTGCAGGTGTGATATCAGCTACATAAAACTGAACATCGTCTAAATACCACCTTATAGTACTGGCGTCCCATTTAATTGTAAAGACATGAAACTCATCAGAGAATATACCTGAAGCTAATTGTTTGTGACCACCAAGATCAGCCTTTGTGCCATTGTTATCCCAATGAATTGTACCATAGGTAACATCATCTCTGCCTTCTCCTCCTCCTACTAATTCCATGATATCAATTTCGCCACAGGCTGGCCATCCCACACTGCTAAAATTATCGCCTAGCATCCACATTGCAGGCCATAGGCCCTGTCCCTCTGGTAAAACTGCTCTGATATCAACTCTTCCATAATGGAAGCTTTGTTTACCCATTGTGACTAATCTTGATGAAGTATAACTCATCCCACCAAAGCTCTCCTGTCTGGCCTCTATTGTTAAATAACCATCACTAACAGAAGTGTTCTCTTCACGATAATATTGTAACTCATTATTACCCCAGCCATTATAACCAGTTCCTATTTCATAGGTCCAGAATGAACTATTTAATAAGGACCCGCTAAACTCATCCTGGAAAACAAGATGCATGCCCGGATAACTTAGCGGAGTGGAATATCCTCCTTCTGGATCCGGAGGGTCATCATTGAGTGTTACAGTAATTCTGATCTCTTTCTTCATATACCTACCCGATTTCCCATAAGCTCTCACTTCAATAAGATAGAGACCCGTTGCAGTGTAGGTATAACTGAACAAACCATCAAAATTTACAACAGGATCCACTGTTGTATAATCACCAGGGTAAAACTGGTATTCCATTGCATTATCAGCACTAGCAACAATCTCAATCATTCCAGAACCGTCCTCAAGATTGTTTACTTCAACAATTAGGTTTTCAGGATCAAGCTCTGACCCAGTATCCTCTTTCTGACATGAAGCAAGGCTTAGAAAAATAAAAAATGCAAAATACCGGTAGTGTTTTCCAATCATCTTAACAGCGCTTTCAAACAATATTGAATTTGACTAAAATCGTCTGCATACTCAGTCAAAGTTTAAAAAATAGGGAGCTCGACTTTTTCGAACTCCCCATTTATTAACCAAGTAAAATATTAATTGAATAGAAGATTCCTAATATAGAATTCGGCACCAACTTGATGGCCACCGCCACCTATATTAATATAAATCATATCAAGATCGTTCCTGTCTTTAGGTGATGCACCATTTTCAGGCTTATTAACAAAAGTAGGGGTAATGATGTCGTATGTTAACGTAACCCAAGTGTCTTTTGCAATACTTTCTGTTGTATACTCAATGTTGTCAGTCCACCAGTCCGGAGGGCAAGTTGTTTCGCCAAGACCAATGATGACATTATCATTTAAGAGTCCAGTATAATCATTAGTAGATGGAAGATAAACTTCCAGGGATATTGTAGTAATATTTTCAAAATTTATATCCTTAGCCTCAGGTGATACCTGAAGTTTTAATTCCTGATAATCTACTCCTGCGTTTCTAATAAACTTACCAACTTTTGTTCCTGCTGCATTAACTGGATCATCTTCACCATATAATATACCAGATCCTGATTCTATTGTATCAATCAACACATACTGATCTGCGGCAGCAGAAGCAAATGTGCGTGATAATTCAGCAGGCGATATAACTGTTAAAGGACTGCACCCTGGAGGTTCTGTAACAATATCGGGTTCTAAGTTTGAATCTGAATAATTTACATACATGGCTGTCCAGAGTCCGTCGCCGCCATTATCAGCATCACCAAGGTCATAAGTTAGTGTCATTAAATCAAAGCCAGTTTCTTCGGTAATACTAATATTAAACTTTCTTGTTACTGTAGGAACATTTGAATAGTTTTCGGTCGCACCTACTACATGCACAAAGCCCATCCAGGCTCCCATACCGTTAAGTACTACCTCACCAGTTGATGCATCATATGTAAACGCATGAGTACCTGAACCCCACGCACTAACATCAGCACCATCCTTATTAATCATTGTTGACGCATCAGGAACAAAGCAAGTTTCATGTTGAGCTGTACCAGCAAAAGGGTCATTCTCACCCCAGAAGACGTCCATGTCATCAAATACAAAAGATCCGTCTAAATAATAAGTAAAAGTTTGCTTAAACAGGCAGGGTCTAATTCCCTGATCATTCGACATTCCAACCCACCATCCAGCAGGATTGGCAGCATTTGGTCCTAACATAAGAGCAGTACCTACCCTATATAACTTCCAGGTCTTAGAAACATCACCAGTTAAAAGCTTTAAGGCCTTATCAGGATCTGTAATAGTGATTGATTCACTAAAGGAAGCCTCAGAGACTGAATTTGTAGTCGTTAATTTTACAGTATAAGTTCCTTCTTCTGTATAGAGATGAGTAGGATCTTTTTCTGTTGAAGTAGTAACATCTCCAAAATCCCAGGCATATGTTGATTCTGCCGGTGTAGAGAAATTTGTAAACGAAACTTCCAGATAGTTTGTAGAGCTAATAGCGTACTGAAAACTTGCCACCACATCATCAGGTGGCTCAGGATCATCCTTCTTACAAGACGACACGATAATCAAGGAGCCCATTAATAAAATAGACACGAACAATGACCAGGAAAATGGTTTCATGGTATTATTCTTTGCTTTAAATGAAATCATAATAATTTGGTTTTGGTTAATATTTTATCGATATAATTCTAACTGAAATTGTATTTGCAAGTAACGAACATCGTTACTGATAATCAAAAAAACAAACACAACAATACTACATCAGTATGCACATAACTACTACATCAAAAACACATCACCAAAAAATAAATAGCGCTAAAGCTTACATTATTAGAAGATTATCGTATTTTTAAGAGTTTTACATATTTCACTGTTACTTAACAAGCTTTTTCACAAAACCATGAATTCTTATAAAAGATATTTCATTATAATATTTCTGATATCAATATCTTTTACTGATATATTAATCGCTCAGGCTGGATATGGGCATTCACTTGGATTACCATTCTCAAAGTATATAAGCTCATCTGATTATAATTCCGGGATGTTAAACTCTTCAATCACTCAAGACAAAAGAGGCTTTATGTACTTTGCCAATAACTTCGGGCTACTTGAGTTTGATGGCAATCAGTGGAGGACATATCCGGTTAGAGATGGATCGAAGGTAAGAGATCTTACTATTCCACCAAATGGTAAAATATATGTTGGAGCTCAGGGCGATTTCGGCTTCTTTATGCCAAACGAAATTGGAAATTTATCTTATTATTCATTATCATCAAATTTACCTGAAGAAGAAAGAAACTTTGATGATGTCTGGAATGTTTTTATTGGTAAAGAAAAAACGTATTTCTGTACACTGAATAAGATCTTCATATACAAAAATGATGTATTTGCAGATGTTATATCAATCGAACCAACAACCAGATTCTTTTACTTAAATAATAGAGTATACTTCCAGGTGGAAGGTGGCGGACTATATGTATTGAAAAATAGTGGAATAGATCAGATAAATTATCCTGAGCGATTAGAGGATTTAAATATTGTCTCAATATTACCGGCCCAGGATAATAAGTTTATCATTGTCACCGCCACTAATGGCTTCTATGATTTTATGGCTAACAGGCTAAGCACTCCCTTCAGTTCGTCCGGATACCTGGATAATCCTACAATTAATTGTGCCTTAAGACTAAGAAATGGAAATATCGCACTGGGAACTCAGAACGACGGACTCCTTATCTATAACGATTTGGGAGACCTGGCAATTCATATGACAAAAGGATCAGGGCTGGTCAATAGAGGAGTCCAAACCATGTTCGAGGATAAACAGGGGAACCTTTGGCTGGGGCATAACAATGGTGTATCTCTTATCGAATTAAGTATACCTTTTACCTATATTAATGAAAATTCAGGGCTTCCTGGGTCAGGATACGATGCATTCAGTTCTGGTAATAATTTGTATCTGGCAACAAACAATGGATTATTCCGGGGCTCATTATCCGACAAGAATCTTAAGCTAACCAAGATCTCAAATACCACCGGGCAAACTTATTATATTAATGAGTTTAACAAGAAAATCTTAGTAGGTCATCATAATGGAAGCTACGAGCTTTCAGGCAACAAAGCCACCCAGATTAATGATGGGACTGGAACATGGACGTTTCTATTATCTCCGGAAAATCCGGAGACTCTTATCGCTGGCACATATACAGGACTGCAACTTTATAAATTCAATGACACAGCCTGGGATTTTGTTTCGAAAATAAAAGGCTTCGATGAATCATCAAGGGTAATGGAATTTGATGAATATGGAGATATTTGGATGACTCATGGATACAAAGGAGTATACAGGTTAAAGCTGAACAAAGATCTGGACAGTATTATAAGTGTGCAATTTTGGGGAGATGAAGCCGGTCTCCCCAGTCAGGCCTTAAACAATGTATATTGTATTGAGGATGAACTCATCTTTTCTACAATTAACGGGCCTTATATCTTCGATTATGATGAAAACAGATTCAAACCTGAGCCAAATTTATCAGAACATTCTGTTATGAATCAAGCCCTGAATTTTTTAGTAAATGATGCAAAACTTAATATATACTTCCTCACCCAGAATGATATTGGAGTATTAAGTAAACAAACAGATGGATCTTATATTCCTCATCTTGATGTTTTCAATAAGGTTATACCGTTACTTAATGATGACCTGGAGAGTATATCAGTTATTAACTCAAGTAGTGTACTGTTTGGTGCTAAGGAGGGGTTTATTGTATACAATCCCTTAGCACAGGAATCCGAAAGAGATCAGATCTTCAATACTTACCTGAGGAATGTTACGATTTCTTCACCGTCAGACTCACTAATTTTTGCAGGAAGTTTCCGAGACGGTGATAATATAACTTTTGAGCAAGCAGAAGATAGCTCTCCTGTATTAAAGTATAAGTATAATTCGATCCGATTTACATATTGCGCCAATTTTATGAATGATTTTGATCAAACAATGTATCAACATATGTTAGAAGGATTTGAAGATCAATGGAGTATTTGGTATTCTCAACCAGAAATTGGATACACAAATTTAAAAAAGGGGAATTACACCTTACACATTAAAGCAAAAGATATTTATAATACAGAAAGCTCTGTGACAAAGTATTCTTTTACCATCCTGCCACCCTGGTATGAAACGAAAGTTGCATATATTACGTATTTAACCCTGTTTGTAACGGTCTTTCTTTTAATTTTCAGATATATTGACCGACGATACAGGAAATCAAAAGAGTATTTTGAATTCATAAAACAGAGTGAGGTAGATGAGATAAGTGGTAAACTGGATTCGCTTACCCAGGAGAAAGAGGAAGAAATCGAGAGATTAGAATCAGATAAACACCAAACAGAAATTGAATATAAGAATGCTGAGCTAGCCTCATCCACAATGAATCTGATTAATAAGAATATTTTTATAACTCAGATAAAGAGCAACTTAACTTCCATTTCCAAAAAAAGCAAGTCTGATGAAGTAAAAGATGAGCTAAGCAGAATAAAGAAAGAAATCGAGAAAAATATTTCCAATGATGAGGACTGGGATCAATTCACATTCCATTTTAACAGTGTACACGGCGACTTTACAAGAAGGCTGACCTCAGATTTCGAGAATCTGAGTGCACAGGACCTGAGACTTTCATCCTACCTCAGATTAAATCTGTCAACCAAAGAAATTGCCCATCTGCTGAATATTTCAGTTCGGGGTGTTGAAATTAGCCGTTATCGCCTGAGGAAAAAATTGAAACTTGAAAGAAACGAAAACCTTGCAGAATTTATTCTCAACTACTGATAGCAAAAAGAAAGGGCCCATGCGGGCCCAAACTAATTCAAGTAACTTATCTGCAAGAATCTAATAACCTTCATTCTGGTTAAATTTTCCACCGGATAGGTCGACCTCCACCTGTGGTATTGGGAGGAAACCCTTCGTTGCCGGATCGAACGTAACATCAAATATTGCCTGGTCTCCTTCATAATCGGGCCCGCGTTCACCTTGCATAGTTAATTCCTGACTGGCATAGGACATACCTCTTCTTACAATGTCGAAATACCTTATCCCCTCCAGAGCCAATTCCAGCCTTCTCTCAATATAAATATTGTCAAGCGTAACCGGAACACTCGGAAGTCCAACTCTTGCTCTTACCCTGTCAAGATAAGTCTGTGCGTTAGTACTCCCAAGCTCAGCTGCCATTAATAGTACGTCAGAAAATCTTATCACACGATAATTACATGTACGGTTGAGTTCAAACTGGCCATCCGCACCCCAATGTTCTGCATCAGATGTATATTTCCTCGAATAATAACCAGTATGTTGATATCCTTTCACAAGGTCTCCATCCAGATCAGATTCAAGTAAAATTGTGGCTGAAAATCTGGGATCACCAGTCATTGCTGCGGCAAGACTTTGTGTAACAGGTGCATAACTCCATCCTCTATTCCAATTAGTGGATCCCGTTACTCTTGGCCCTTGCATCTGAGCTGCCAGATTACCTTCACCTCCAATAGTATATTCCCAGTCCCACCAGGGCGGTGAATCTCCATGTGAAATCTCAAATACAGACTCTTCACTGAATTCAAAAGCTGCTCTGAAATTATCACTATAAATACTTAGTAAGTCATGTCCGCTATTATCAATTACATCTTCAAGGTATTCAATAGCCTTAGCCCTATCCACAGTTACAGATCCAGCCACCAGGTCATTATTATAAACACCGTTGTAAAACAGGTAAGCTCTTGCTAATAACGATTCTGCAGCCCATTTAGTGATTCTTCCCTGCTCCTGTGAAGGAAGACTCTCAGGTAATTCCGGAATTGCTTCTACCAGGTCTTTAGCTACCTGATTATAAACTTCTTCGGGTGTGTTTTGAGTTTGGGAATACTCGCTTGGGCCTTTTATTGTTGCAGTTAATAATGGTACATTTTCATAAAACCGAACAAGCTCTAAGTGGAAATAAGCTCTCAGAAATTTACATTCAGCTATAACCCTTGCCTTAAATTCATCACTTGCATCAATATCATCAATACGTTCCAGCAACAAGTTTGCACGGTATATTCCTATATAATTCCTTGCCCATATGCTATGGACCATTGTATTGGTTGTTTGGAGTGTGAAATCATTTATTTCAATTGCTAATTCTCCTTCATTTGCATCAGAACCCCCTCCAAAAGAGTCGTCAGAAAGGATATCTGAAATCATCTGGAACGGAGCCCATGCTTTCACAGACTGATACCCCAGAACGTCGTATACAGACACAAGAGCCTGAGTAGCATCAGTCTCAGTAAAATAAAAATTCGATGACACCTGTTCATCCAATGGTTTGAGATCCAGGAAATCTTCCGAGCATCCAAAAAGGGCAGGAATAAGAACTGCTGCCAGATATATAATTTTCATTTTCATAATTTCCAGATTTTCAATAATTAAAACTTAATTGTTGTACCGAACCTGAAGGTTCTGGCCTGAGGATATATGCCTCTGTCAATTCCGATATCAGTTGAAGACATTGCACCGATTTCAGGATCAGCACCGGAATAAGAGGTTAATGTAAGAAGGTTCTCAGCTGATATATAGATTCTTAGATTCTTAGCTCCGATTTTATGTAAAATAGATGACGGAATATTATATCCGAGCTGAATATTTTTAATTCTAACATAGCTGCCATCTTCGATATATAAATCTGAAATCCTGCTATTTTTATTTATATCTATCCATGTGAACCTGGGCTGTGTATCGCTCGTCCCCGGACCAGTCCACCTATCAAGAATATCCGATGAGCGATTAGTATATCTCAGGTCGCGTCTTTGCATTCCGTTGAAAATATCCTGGCCCAGGGCACTGTTAATTAACACTGAAAAGTCAAACCCTCTATATTCCAGAGATGCATTTAGACCAAGTATCCACGAAGGAGTTGGATTACCAATCATAGTTCTGTCATCTTCATTGATAACACCATCTTCATTATCATCAACAAACCTTACATCCCCAGGTACTGCATCAGGCTGAAGGACCTCACCCTGCTTATTAATGTGTCTGAATACATCATCCTGATTCTGAAAGATTCCATCTGTTTTATATCCCCAAAAATAACCTATTGGCAATCCCTCTTCAATTCGTGTGACAAACCCGGATGTTGCCCAGGTTGCGCCCGGCAGAACCTTATCATCATTCCCAATATGAGTAACGGTATTTTCATTCTTGGAAACATTGAATCCAACTGAGTAATTAATTAAGCCTCCACTATCTCTCCAATTTAACCCAAGTTCAACTCCCTTGTTTTCAACACTCCCAACGTTCGCTACCGGAGGGCTGTTACCTATATGAGCAGGGATAGGTATGGTCTCTAATAAGCCTTTAGTAGTTTTTACATAGTAATCAAAAACGCCCGTAAGCCTGTTATTAAAGAATCCAAAATCAGTTCCTATATCCAGCTGTACTGATTCTTCCCAGCGAACATCTGCATTTTCTATATACGATGGAGATGCACCAAATGCATATCCACCTCCAAAAGTATATCCTCTTACTGAATTATTTATTGTTGAAACAAACCTGTAATTTCCAATCTCCTGGTTACCATTTACGCCCCAGGAAGCTCTCAACTTGAGGTAGCTTACATTCTCAACATTACTCAAAAAGATCTCATCACTAATTACCCATCCTATTCCGACCGAGGGAAAAATGCCATACCTGTTATTTGCCCCAAACTTAGATGACCCATCCCTCCTTACAATTGCTGTAAACAGATACTTATCCTTGTAGTCATAAGTTACTCTGGCAAATTGAGAATAAAGGGCTGAAGAATATGCTCCTCCGCCAGCCTGATCGACAGTATCAATTGCCATATTAAGGTATACATTATTCGGATCATTAACTGGCACATTAGCATTCCATCCTGACAGACTCTCAAAGTTAGTCTCATTGGCAGTTATCCCTACCAGACCGCCAATATCATGATCACCTATCTCCTTTTCATAAGATAGTGTATTTTCCCATTGCCATGTTGAGTACCTGTCAATAGCTTTACTAACTGACGTTTTTTCAGTATTAAGCTGGGCGCCATTCAGGTAAAATAAGGGCCTGAAACTATCGTTCATAATATACGCTAGGTCAATGCCATAATTTGATCTGAACTTAAGGCCCTCTACAAGCTCCAATACACCATAAAAATTTCCAACTAACTTATCAACTCTTGTTCCGGCATTCTCATTAGAAATAAGGGCCAGGGGATTAACTATTTCAGCCCCTATATATTCTGAGATACCATACACATCACCATTATCCTTAACAATAACCGGCTGATTCGAGTAAGGAGCCTGACCTAGTATCGTAGGATCCGTTTCATATATGGGGGTAAGAGGATCCAGATTTAATGCACTGCTATAAGCACCATTAAATGATTGATTAGACCCAATGCCCCTGCGAATAATATGTGTATAAGCCAGGTTGTTACCAAAGGTAAACTTGCTGTTAACTTTATGTACTGAATTAATTCTTGCTGTAATCCTTTCAAACTGTGATTTCTCTCCTCCAATAATTCCCTGCTGCTCAAATGCAGATACAGACGATGCAAATGTAGACTTATCATTTCCTCCAGATACAGAAAGTTGATGTTCAGAGATTGGAGCATTTTGCTCGAAAAGAGCATCCTGCCAGTTGGTATTGTATGTTGGTACCTCATTCAGATCGAATGGTTCTGTAAGCATGCCATTTCTTGCACCCTCATTCATCATCATTCTATAATCTTCAGAGTTCAGCCTATCTAACTTTTTCCATGGGTTCTGGACACCGTAATAACCATTATAAGACACACTTAATTCACCTGATTGTCCTGATCTTGTAGTAATCAGCACAACACCATTTGCAGCTCTGGCTCCATATATGGCAGCGGAAGCTGCATCTTTAAGTACATCAATAGATACAATATCACCAGGGTTCAGATAGTCAATACCTCCAACGGCCATCCCATCTACGACATATAATGGTTCTGCATTACCAGTTGTACCTGATCCCCTGATTCTAACAGTCGGAGCTTCTCCCGGCTGACCTGAAAGGTTTGTTACCTGAACCCCAGCAGTCCTACCCTGAAGGGCCTGTTCTACTCTTAGAATAGGTGCAGAAGTTATCTCCTCAGAAGAAATGCTTGCAATTGCCCCTGTTACAACTTTCTTCTTCTGAGTGCCGTAACCTATTACTACAACTTCATCGAGCTGTGTCAGAGAACCCCTTAAGCTAACATCGATAACTGACTGCCCCTTAATCTCGATCTCGCTTGCTTCATAACCCACAAATGATACAATTATGAATTGGTCAAGATCGGTAATGTTAATAACATACCTGCCATCGAGGTCAGTTGCAACACCATTCGTTGTCCCCATTACCACTACAGTTGCTCCCGGTATAGGCTCACCGGTGGTTTCATCTTTCACAACTCCACTAATCGTGGAAGTTTGTCCTACTACAACTGATGATAAGAGCAGTAGAGTAAGTCCTGTAAATAATTTCAAAAATAGTTTATCCATAGATGATTTTTTTATGCCATTAATCCTTTTGAAACCGGACAATTATAAAATTTATGCCCCGTCATTAGTATCTCCTTTTCAAATAGTTAGAAATCTTCAAATTTTGGTATCCGGTGTTTTCAAATCTATTTATTTGATTTTATTCCAAACAATTCTTTACTGATTCAAAAGTAGATATTAAGATGACAGGTGTCAAGAAATATTGTACATCAATAGTACATCAATTAATACTTTAGGCTACATCAAAAACACATCAATAATTTTTAATCACTCATTATTGAATAAAGAACCTTTGCTCGCAGCTTCAACAAGCTAAAAAGTGCTGAGAAAACCGAACACCCCCGCAGCAACTTAAAGACCGAGGGGGAGAGCGGGAGAATAAGAGAATAAAGATTTGCCTTTTTTCTTATCCAATTAAGTATTTACTTTGCCTTACCTAAAAATTTATTGTTATGCATTTCTTTTTTAGGACTTCAATCCTGAGGAAGAAGTTATCAGAGCAGGTTTTCCCATATAACAATAACAACAAGGAATAATGAAAAAGGAAGTAATACTACAGAAATCAATCATCTCAAGAGTTGAGTATAAACGAAAGTTCAATTTATGGGAACTGTATAGAGCTTTTATTTTCGTTCCGGGAGCAATGTCAAAACTGATTGGAAATAGT
>RCND010001218.1_pt1 | contig 14581 bp, 8 predicted proteins | sample 2041351 | NCBI WGS metagenome assembly RCND01 (sample SAMN09708230, study PRJNA481090) | Marine sediment metagenome, whole genome shotgun sequencing project. | biome: marine sediment; feature: ocean; material: sediment; isolation source: Sewage treatment plant 12B marine sediment (STP12B) ...
CTTTCACCATCTACAAAGGAAATGGTTGATAGTGCTGTAGATAGTATTGTCACTGCAAAAAAGAAAGGTGGCAAAGTAGTAGTTGTTACTGGCAGTGGGCCAAATCTTCATGAAGGAGTTACAACACTTATTGCGGAATTAATAAACAAAGGAATTGTTGATGGTGTCACATCTAGTTCTGCAGTAGTAGCACACGAGATGGCTGGTGTATTGGATGATGTGAAAAGAGTAGATGGAGTGGAATTGGGATTCTCTGAAAATAAATTGCCTCGAGGCAATATTTTCGAAATAACAAAAATGTCTGATGAATTGTTAGAGAAGATAAAACAAGAGATGATGGTTGATACTGATTTAATGGAGAAGGCTCTCTCACTAAAAGGTGACGTAATTACTAAGGCTGCTGGAAATATGGGATATCCAATGGGATTACGTTCAGAGAATCTTTCGAAAGAAATTTTGTGTATCGCAAAATCAAAGGGGCTTCCATTCGAAGTTGTTGCTGGATCTGGAGCAGATGAACGAACAATGTTGGGTGCGGCCAAAAAGAATAATATTCCATGTCTAGTTTCTGTTCCACAATTGATTGGAGGGGGAATGGTTGGAATAGCCTTGGCGGATTCAATTTCAATAATGGAAAGGACAACAAAAATTGCTGAAATGATGGGTGGTGCAGATGTAATAGTTGAATCGGCAGTTGCATTAACTCAGGAGATTCACGATGGACCGTTTGAAACATATACTGGACATGGTGTGTGGGCGGACTGGGACGGCTATCCGACGTATAGTTTAGCAGAGAAGACTTTAATACGAATTGATCTCGATTCAAACTTAAAAAAAGCATGTGATTTTGAAAAAAATGATAGCACGGTGCAAGAAGCAATTGATAAAGGAATGCCAAAAACAAAATTAATGAGTATCCCATTTCGAATGGAAATGTCAGGGTTTGCTCGATTAGAAAATAGCATTCCTGTCGTGGGTGATATTGGCATTATCTGGCCGATCATGGCTTACTTTATTGAGCAAAAGCTAGGAATAGAATTAGATTTTATTTCGTATCCTCAACAAACAGAACAAGGAAAGAAAATGAGGAAATGGATAGTTGAAAATATCCAACCAGTTGTTAAAGAAAAACTATTTCTCGTTTAAATAAAACTTAATAGATACAAATAAACTGGAGTGTTAAGGAATGATAGAAAAATTTAACGCAAATATTACATGCTCTCTATTTGTAATAGTTACTTTAACTGGATTATTCATATTTGGATGTGGTGGAAACAAAAACCAAATTGATAAAATGCCAGAGAGTGCTTTAGTTGTAAGCGAATTTATTTTTGACAAAGCCCCATTTGCTTCGTGCCATGCATCAACAATTGTTGAGACAGAGTATGGATTTGTTGCTGCATGGTTCGGTGGAACAGAGGAAAGTGAACCTGATGTCAACATTTGGCTGTCACGCTATAATGGCGAAGAATGGTCACCTGTAGAAAAGGTAGCAACTGGTTTTGAATTGTCTGGAAGGAATGTTGCATGCTGGAATCCTGTTTTATTCCAACCGAAATCTGGCCCATTGATGTTGTTTTATAAGGTTGGAGATGATGAGCCTGAATGGTGGGGCGAATATAAAACATCCACCGACGGAGGCAAAACATGGTCAAAGGCAATTCGTCTTCCGGATGGTTTTCTTGGCCCAATTAAGAATAAGCCAATTCAACTTAGTGATGGTTCTATTCTTTCTCCATCAAGTATTGAGTATTATAAAATTCAAAATAATGATACCAGTGAAGTATGGATAACTCATCTTGAGCTTACTTCCGATATGGGAAAAACTTGGAATAAAATAGGCCCTCTTAATGATGGTAAAGATTTCAATGTTATTCAGGGTTCACTACTTAGTTATCCTAATGGAAAAATGCAGATACTTTGTCGAACAGAATATGCCGGACGAATCTATCAGTCCTGGTCTGATGATCAGGGTAATACATGGAATTCATGGAGCCCGACTGAACTACCCAATCCAGATTCTGGAACCGATGCTGTAATGCTTGATGATGGCAGGGCTTTATTAGTTTATAATCATACTATTTCCGATGGAAGAGATCGCGATTATTTAAACGTTGCTGTGTCTGAAGATGGTAAGAAATGGTATGCCGCTTATGTTTTGGAGAACCAGAAAGGAGATTATGAGTTTTCATATCCAGCCGTTATCCAATCTTCTGATGGGTTGGTTCATATTTCCTACACATGGAACCGTGATAACATAAAGCATGTTGCTTTAGATCCGAAAAAATTTGTTTTGAAGGAGATTGTTGACGGTGTTTGGCCTGAGTAATCATTCTATTGTGAGGTTAAAGGTAGCTTGTTAAAAAAAGTATCTTAGAATCTGGATTTATGAACAAATCAAGAACTCAAACATTTTATACAAAATATTGGAAATATAGAAAATGAAATTATTTATGACATTGATTGCATCTAGTATAGTTTCTGTTTTACTACCAGGTTGTATTTCTAAAACTAAAACTTTATCCAATTTGGATTATGTTGACCCACATATTGGTGGTGTTGGGCATTTACTTATACCTACGCGCCCTAATGTACAAATTCCTAACCAAATGGTTCGTATGCATCCAATTCGTGCAGACTACTTAGATGATCAGATTAGTTTTTTCCCTCTTACTATGAGATCGCATAGGAACGGAGAACTTTTTGGCATTATGCCTTATGCGTGTTCAGTAAATGATGGAATGTGGAAGAAGAGAGAGACGTATGATCATGATCTTGAAACGGTACGTCCATATTATTATTCTAATTATTTTATTGATTCTGAAATAGGTGTTGAATTTACACCAGGTAGTAAAACAGGGTTCTACAAATTTAAATTCCCACAAAAAAGTAAGAAATTGGTAAAACTACAAATTAATTTTAGTGGTAAATGGAAAATTATCTCTGGTACTACCATTTCTGGTGAAGAAATTTTTAATGGAATGAAAGCTTACGTTTATGGAAAATTTAATATTGAAGGAAATGCTACAATTAATAAACAAATTCGTGTTGATACTAGAAGAAAAACAAGTAAAACAGAACCTGTTGTTTTATTTGAATTCTCGAAAGAAGAAAATCAGCTTATTGATTTTAAATATGGAATTTCTTTCATAAGTGTAGAACAGGCGAAAGCTAACCTTAACAAAGAAATATCTGACTGGAATTTTGATGTTCTGAAGGCCAATGGGAAAAAAGCGTGGATGAATAAACTTAATCGCATTCAAGTGAAAGGTGGTACTGATGCTCAACGTAGAACGTTATATACATCGTTATACCGTTGTTACGAACGCATGATAAACATTAGAGAAGATGAAAAATATTATAGTAGTTATGATCATAAAGTACACAAAAGTTATCGCGATTTCTACGTTGATGACTGGGTTTGGGATACATACCTTGCACATCATCCATTACGTATGTTATTGGACCCTGAAGTGGAATCAGATATGCTACAATCTTATGTAAATATGTATGAACAATCTGGTTGGATGCCTCAATTTCCCTTGCTCCACAAAGATGATCCGGCAATGAACAGTTTTCATTCTACAATAGTTTTCTTGGATGCATGGAGAAAAGGTATTCGCAATTATGATGTAGATAAAGCTTATGAAGGAATGAAGAAAAATGCTGAAGAAGCAACAATGCTTCCATGGCTCAATGGACCTAAAATGGAACTTGATGACTTTTACAGAAAAAACGGATTTTATCCAGCACTTGAATTAGGTGAAAAAGAAACTTATAAAAAAGTTGATAAGTTTGAAAAGCGTCAAAGTGTAGCAATAACTCTTGGTCATAGTTATGATGACTGGGCACTTGCCGAAATGGCAAAAGAGATGGGTAATCAAAAAGATTATGATTATTTTATTTCTGAGGCAACAAATTACCGTAATTTATATCGTACTGATAAAAAATTATTTTGGCCTAAAAATGTAAAAGGAGAATGGATTGAGATAGATCCAAAATTTGACGGAGGTCCGGGTGGACGCGATTACTATGATGAAAACAATGGTTATACTTATGCATGGCAGGCTCAACACGATATACATGGGTTGATAAAATTGATGGGTGGACGAGCAGAATTTATAAGTAATCTCGACCAACTTTTTCGTGAGGATCTAGGTAGAACTAAATACCAGTTTTGGGCAAAATTTCCTGATGCTACTGGATTAGTCGGTCAGTTTTCGATGGGGAACGAACCTAGTTTCCATATACCTTATTTATATAATTATGCAGGTGAACCTTGGAAAACACAAAAACGCATTCGTTTTCTGTTGGACGTATGGTTTAAGGATAATATTTTTGGAATTCCAGGTGATGAAGATGGTGGCGGAATGACAGCTTTTGTTGTCTTTTCTTCTCTGGGGTTTTATCCTGTTACTCCAGGGCTACCTATTTACAATATTGGAAGTCCGCTATTCGAGGAAGTAAAAATAGAACTTGATAATGGAAGCACCTTTACTATTATTGCTAATAATTGCTCGAAAGTGAATAAGTATATACAATCTGCAAAACTTAATGGTAAAGTTCTAGACCGTCCCTGGTTTACACATGAAGATATTTTGCAGGGAAGTTCGCTTGAACTCGAAATGGGGAGATACCCCAATAAGAAATGGGGTAGATCTCCAGAGTCGGCTCCACCTTCTTCTATTGATTCTCAATAATCTAAAATTCTATGGATGATATGAAAAACTTAAAACATTATATTTATCTATTTCTAAAAACTTGCATATTTGCTTTTCTTGTAGTCAATTCATTTACATCTTGTAGCGAGCAGAAAAAGTCTGTGGATTATGTTAATCCGTTTATTGGTACTGATGCTGGAGGCCATACTTTCCCTGGAGCTTGTGTGCCATTTGGAATGGTACAGCTAAGTCCCGATAATGGGTATCAGGGAGTAAAGGCTTACAGCTATGCACAAAAATCAATTCTCGGTTTTAGCCATACTCATCTAAGTGGTACTGGACCTTACACTAAAACACATTATAATAATGTTCTTATAATGCCCACCATTGGTGATCTTGAAGTATTGCCAGGGGTTGTAAAAGAATTGAATTTTCTGGCAAATAAAAAATTACAGGAGAGAATGAATAACATTTCAGATGAAGAACGAAAAGAATGGGATAAAATGTCAGAAGAAGAGATTAAAAAGAAAAAACATGTAATTTTAAATGAAGAAAAAATGAAAATAATCGACGACAATAATATGGAAGAGGATGGCTATTATAGATCGCAAACTTTTAATGGATATGAGTCAAGCTATAGCCATAATGAAGAAGTAGCTAGCCCTGGGTATTATTCGGTAAATTTGAAAGATTATGGTATTAAAGCCGAGCTGACATCTACAGAACGCGTAGGGTTTCACCGATATACTTTTCCTAAAACGGAAGAAGCTCACATTATAATTGATGTGACTCATTCATTAACTCCCGGACGAGAAACGCATGTCAAAGTACTAAATGAAAATCAAATTGAAGGCTATGTTACGGGTGATATGGAAGGCTCACATAATCTGCCGCTTACTTGTTACTTTTTTGCAGAATTCAGTAAACCATTTATTTCTGTTGGTACTTGGAATGGTGAAAACATTAATCATAATTTGAAGGAAATGTCCGGCAACGAGGGTGTAGGTGCCTATGTGAATTTTGCCACTTCGGAGGGTGAGCAGGTTTTAATCAAACTTGGAATATCGTTCGTTAGTATAGAAGGAGCTAAAAAGAATTTAAAAGCGGAGTTACCAAACTGGGAATTTGATAAAATTAAGGAGCAGGCCAGTGAGGCATGGAATAAGAAACTTAAAAAGATCGAAGTTAAAGGAGGTACTGAAGACGACAAGATAATTTTTTACACGGCTATGTACCATTCTCTTATGTTTCCCAGGGTATTCTCAGATGTAGACGGAAAATATTACAGCCATTTTGAAGATAAGGTGCTTGGAACAGATGGCGAGCGGTATTATGTAGATTTTTCCTTATGGGATACTTATAGAGCACAACACCCGCTGCTAGCTTACCTTGAACCAGAAAGACAAAATGAAATGATAAAGACTTTTTTAGCCATGTATGATCAAGGCGGTAGACTTCCTCTTCATGTGAGCTATAAAAATCATTATCAAGCGGTGATGATTGGAGATCATGCTACTTCTGTAATTGTGGATTCTTACATGAAAGGGATTCGTGATTATGACATTGAAAAAGCGTACGAAGCGATGCGAAAAAACGCTATGGTTCCAGGCGAAAGACCGAGTAGTAGGTATGGTTTGGAATATTACAAGAGCCTGAAATATATCCCCGCTGAAAAAGTTCGCGAATCGGTTTCAGTTACTTTAGAAGATGCATACGATGATTGGTGCTTAGCTGAGTTAGCAAAAGTGCTAGGAAAAAATGATGACTATCAGTTATTTTCAAAAAGAGCTAAGTATTATGAAAATTTATATGATCAACAAACTGGTTTTATGCGTCCACGAAAAGCTGATGGGTCATGGCTAGAAATGTGTGATACTCTTCCGGACATTGTTCGCACTGACATTCATCCGTATTACAGTTGCTTTGATCCTCTGTGGGTTGGAGTAAGCCCAAACCGTCATTTTACTGAATCCAGTGCCTGGCAATATCTCTGGCATGTTCCTTATGATGTTAAGGGATTAGTTGATTTAATGGGTGGTCGAAAAGAATTCTTGAGCAAATTGGATAGTTTATTTACAATGACCCCCTATGAATCCGGCAAGTCCCAATATGCACCACTGCGTAGCAAAATTGGTCAATACGTTCATGGAAATGAGCCTGTTCATCATGTAGCTTATTTATTTAATTATGCAGGTGAACCATGGAAGACTCAAAAGTGGGTAAATCAAGTGAGAAATGAAATGTACGGAACGGGTCCGGATGGACTTTGTGGTAACGATGATATGGGTCAAATGTCTGCTTGGTATATATTTAGTTCTATAGGATTTTATCCTGTAGCTCCTGGGCAAAACGTATTTGTAATAGGAACTCCACTTTTTGCCGAAATTACATTAAAACTTGATGATTATTTTGATAGTAAAGAATTTACTGTAAAAGCAGATGATATTTCTTCTGAAAACATTTATATACAATCGGCAACACTTAATGAAAAACCCTATACTAAAACTTGGATTACACACAATGACATTGTAGATGGTGGAACGTTGACATTTAAAATGGGCCCCGAACCTAATGAACAATGGGGGATCAAGCATGAAGATGCACCTCCATCTATGAGTAACAAATAATTATAGGGAAAGCATATAGCAGTGTAAGTTATTTTTATTAAATTAATTGTCATAATTAAAAAAGGAGCTAAAATGGGAAATATTTTATTAGGAATTAATCTTGAGTTTGTACGTCATGAGGATAAACCATTCGAGTGGGGAGTAGAGAAAGCTGCGGAAATTGGTTATGACTATGTTGAACCAATGGTTCATTGGGGAAGAGAATTACTGAGTGAGGCAGGATATTTTCATAGTGTATCAATGCTTGATGATCCACTAAGAATCAAAAATGCCTGTGATAATGCTGGTGTAAAATTATCAGGTCTTTCTACTCATACACCACTTTGTAAACCAGAGATCAGTGTTGAATATTTAAAACAGGCAATTCGTTTTGCTGCAGAGATTGGTGCACCAGTTGTCAACACAGACGAAGGTCCTAAACCTGATTGGACAACGGAAGCGGAAGATCATGTTCTAATGCGCTATGCGCTTATGGAAGCTGCTAAAGTTGCAGAACCCAGAGGAATTAAAATTGGATTGGAAATGCACCAGCAGTATAGTAAATCTCCAAGTGGCTTTGATAGAATTTTAAATCTTGTAAACTCACCAAGTATCGGAGTCAACTTTGATTCAGGGAATAGTTATCTTGGTGGTGAAGATCCTTATAAATGGTTAGAAGATTGTGTTGACCGACTTGTTCATCTGCACGCCAAGGATATTGCAATTGAGCAGTCAGATGCAGAAAGAGGAAAAGTGACGGGAACTCCAGTAGGTTGTGCATGTGGTGAAGGAGTGATTGACTGGAAAAAGACAATTGATATTTGTCGAAAAGCACCTCAAGATGTTGTGTTTTCAGTTGAATGCGGTACAGTTGAACAAGCAGAAAGGAGTTATGAACATTTAAAGGCTCTTATTTAATCAAATATTTGGAGATAAACTATCATAATGTTATCACTTATTTTTAAAAGAATTAAGTTATTTCTAACTCGAACAAATTTTTGCAAACAATTTTTGTTTTGTTTCCTTATTATTCCCTTTTCAATGCGGGCAGGTATGAATGTTGTGGATCACGACAAAATTGAAGTCCTAATTTTAAGTGGAAAAAATAATCACAAGTGGCAATTAACAACACCAGCCATTCAAAATATACTGGAGGAAAGCGGCAGATTCAATGTTAAGGTTACGAACAATCCGGAAAATCTTAATCCCAAAGAATTAAATCAATTTGATGTAATTCTGAGTAATTGGAATACATGGCCCGACGTTACTGGAGCAAGATGGAATCCAGATCTGGAAAAAGCCTTCTTAGAATTTATTTCGGGTGGAAAAGGATTTGTTAATATTCATGCCGGTAGTTCTACACTTCAAGATTGGCCTGAATTCCAGCAGATTGCCGGAGGCACTTGGGGAAAAGATGTTACCGGGCATGGCCCAATCCATACTTTTAAAGTAAGTATTAAGGATCAAGAACATCCAGTAATGGAAGGGTTAAAAGAGTTTTACATAAAAGATGAGCTTTGGAACAATACAAAATTCCAAGATAATATGCATGTTCTATGCAGTGCTTATTCATCACCCAAGTGGAAAGGAACAGATAAAAACGAACCTATTGTGGTGACAACCCAGTATGGAAAGGGACGTGGTTTTTACAGCGTACTGGGACACAATAAAGCAGCCATGCAGAACGCTGCTTGGCAAACTATATTTTTAAGAGGGACTGAATGGGCGGCAACTGGAAAAGTAACTATTCCAGCTCAAGAACCATGGCCAGGAAATTCTGAAATTGCTGAAAGACAAAGTAAATATTGGGAGCAATCAGACACAACAATTACTTTGATGAACGGTTATAAGATAGTCTGGCAATTTAATTTCCCAAAATTAGGGAAGCCTAATTTTCATCCACTTAATACTGTTGATGGATATACTCTTACTTGGCTGAGTCCCCCCGATCATCATTGGCATTATGCTCTTTGGTTTTCATGGAAATACATTAATGGAATAAATTACTGGGAAGAAGATAAAATAACCCATATTGCTAAAGGATTAACTGAAGTAACTAAGCAGACTATTTTATTAAATGATGATCTTTCAGCTCAGATTATTTTGGAGCTTTCTTATCATCCACCAAACGAGGATGCTATACTAACCGAGAATCGGATAATTTATGTAAGTCCTGCGAATGAAAATGGTGAATATTATATCGATTGGAAAAGTGATTTTAAAGCAGGAGATGTACAAGTAGTCCTAGAACGGACTCCTATTGAAGGACAGGAAAGCGGAAGGCGTTGGGGAGGTTATGCGACATTAGGATTACGTATTAATACGGAAACTCTTACTGGAATTTCATTACTAAATAATGAAGGAAAGAGAGAGCTAGATATTCATACTTCTCCGACAAAATGGACAGATATCAGCGGAATAATTAAAGATGACTCGACAAAATCTGCTGGGATAGCAATTTTCGATCATAATCAAAATCCTCGTCATCCTGTTCCAGGCTATGTTATTAATTCTGAAAACAAAAATGATTGGCCTCGATTTGTATATACTAATCCAGGATTTCTTTACAATAGTGGTTATACAATAAAAGCGGGGGAAAGATTAAAATTGCAATATCGAGTGTTAGTGCACGATGGTATGGGCAAACTTAAAGAGTTAAATGATGTTTTCAATAACTATATAAAATAATAATTTTAATTTTTATGGAGGAATGAAGATGGGAATTTCAAGACGATCATTTATTAAGGGCACAGCAGCATTTGGTGCATTAGCCAGTTTTCCAACAATAATACCTAATAGTGTGTTGGGTAGAAATGGAATTACACCTCCAAGTGACAAAGTAAATATTGGACTTATTGGTTGTGGTAACAGATCCGGCGCTGCAATGGATTATAAAAAGTATGAAAAATCACAAGTCGTTGCTGTTTGCGATCCAATTAGAGAGCGGCGTTTGGTTAGAAAAAAAGAGTATGATAATTGTGCCGATTATAGCGACTTCCGGGATTTATTAGCTTCTAAAGATGTCGATGCGGTTCATATTGCAACCTCGGATCATTGGCACGTACCTTTATCTTTAGCAGCCGCTAAGGCTGGTAAGGATATGTACACCGAAAAACCTTTGAGTATAAGTATAGAGCAGGATATTGCTGCGAGAGCAATTGTTGATAAATATGATCGGATTTTTCAATATGGTGCTCAACAACGTTCTCAAGTTCAGGTTCGAATGGGAATTGAGTTGGTTCTAAACGGTCATATTGGGGATGTAAAAGAGATATACGTTTGGGCTCCTCATGGAGAGGCGGGCGGTTCAGCAACACCAGTAATTCCAATTCCCGATGGATACGATTATGATCTTTGGTTAGGACCTGCACCTGAAGCCCCGTTTTCTTACGATAGATGCTTACACCAAAGTGGTAGAAATGCAATATTTCATGTTTATGATTATGCTATCGGATTCATGGCTGGTTGGGGCGCACACCCGGTGGATATGTTGCAATGGTGGGCTGATAATGCCGGATTGGAAACAATTCCAGCTTATTACGAAGGTTCTGGTGAGATAGGTATTGGAGGATTATTTAATACTCTTACAAATTGGGATGTAATGTGTACTTATGAAAATGGGATAAAAATGAGGTTCATGGATGACCAAACTGCAAGCAGACTTAATCTCCATCCAGGAATAGAACCTTATCATGGAACTCTGTTCGTCGGGACGAAAGGATGGGTGAAGGTAAAGCGTGAAGGTTGGAAAGTTTCTGATGAAAAACTTTATAAATTAGGAAAAAATCCTGGGTCAAAGCGTTTAGATGTGAGTACGAATCAGCGTTATAATTTTATTGATTCTGTAATAAGCAGGAAACAGCCTGTGGATAATCTTCACTCAGCTGTAAGATCAGATATTATTTGTCATCTTTCTGATATATGCATAAGAGAGGGGAAACCCATAACTTGGGATGCAGAAAAAGAAACAATAGTTGGAAACCCTGCAGCGGCTAAAAGGATGCACCGCCCTATGCGTGCACCATGGACTCTTTAGATCAAATTATTTTTTCATAAAACATCTGATAAAAAAATGAGGAAAACAGTATTTAATAATCGTTTATTTATAGTTGGATTATTTCTTTTCTTTGGCATATTTTCAAATGGGTGTGGAGAAAGCAAAAATCTAAATCAGTATGGTTCTGATAAAAAACCAAATATCATCTATATTCTTGCTGATGATCTAGGATACGGAGATTTAAGTTGTTATGGGCAATCTAATTTTCAAACGCCTAACATTGACAAGTTAGCAAATAATGGAATGCTTTTTACACATCATTATTCCGGATCAACTGTTTGTGCACCATCACGTTCAACCTTAATGACCGGGCAGCATACGGGAAAAACTTTTAGTCGTGGCAATAAAGGGGTGAAACCAGAAGGGCAGTATCCAATAGCTTCATCCGTAGTAACAGTTGCGGAACTCCTTAAAGAAGCTGGTTATGTAACCGGCGCTTTTGGAAAATGGGGATTAGGACCTCCGCGTTCTGAAGGTGATCCAAATATGCAGGGATTTGATCAGTTTTATGGTTATAATTGTCAAACACTCGGTCACAATTATTATCCATACCACTTGTGGAATAATCAGACAAAAGTAATACTAAATGAAAATAGTGGAAGATCAACTGGCACTTATGGACCTGAAATAATTCATAAAAATGCCTTAAAATTTATTGAAGAAAATAAGGATACAACTTTTTTTCTCTATTATCCTTCAATAATTCCTCATGCCGAACTTTTTGCACCCGAAGCTTACTTGGCTAAATTCCGTGGAAAGTTTTTGCCAGAGAAAAAATATCAAGGTACAGATGAGGGAAAGAGATTTAGGAAGGGGGGATATGGAAGTCAAGATGAAGCACATGCAGCTTTTGCCGGCATGATCAATCTTTTAGATGATCAAGTCGGTGAGATTTATGCAAAACTTAACGAGTTGGAAATAGCTAATAATACACTAATAATTTTCACATCTGATAATGGACCTCATAAAGAAGGCGGTGCAGACCCCGATTATTTTGATAGCAACGGAAAATTAAAAGGTTATAAAAGGGATTTGTACGAAGGCGGAATTCGTGTGCCGATGGTTGCTACTTGGCCTGGGAAAATAGTTGCTGAAACTACGTCAGACCATATTTCCGCTTTCTGGGACTTTTTACCAACAGTTTGTGATATCGCACAAATAGTTAAACCTGAAAATATTGATGGCATCTCGTTTTTACCTGAATTATTAGGGGAGAAACAAAAGATTCATGATTTTCTTTATTGGGAGTTTCATGAACAGAATGGAAAACAAGCTGTGCGGTTTGGTAAGTGGAAAGGAATTCGCCTGAACATGCACGCAAATCCAGATGCATCAATTGAATTATATGATCTATCAATTGATGTTGGAGAGCAAAATAATATTGAATCGGATCATCCTGAGGTCGTAAAAAAGATCTCCGAAATTATGGAAAATGAGCATACATATTCAAAAGTATTTAGCTTCACCTATGAACGAAAAAACTAAATTGAAAAATTAAATGTGTGGCAATACTATTAATTGTTTGAAAGGAAGTTGTGTTTCCTAACATAATTGTTAACCGAAGGAATAATTTAGATGAATAAAAATCCAATCGCTTTAAGGAATTTTGCAAAACTTATTTGCTTAGCAATAACCTTTCTGTTTTGTGGAATGTGGATGCAACCAATTAAAGGGCAGCCTAATACTAAGCCAAACATTCTTCTGATATTGTCCGACCAGCAGCATTGGAAAGCAATGGGGCATATGGATGCTTTCTTTGACACACCAAATCTTGATTCATTTGCAAAATCCGGGATTGTATTCGAAAATGCTTTTTGTACGACCCCGCAATGCTCACCTAGTCGATCATCTCTTCTTACAGGTCTTTATCCAAGTTCAACAGGTGTTATTGGTAATATTGGCGCCGCTGGTGGTGACTTTCTTGCTCAGCGTACGATTGCGTCGGAATTGCAAGCAGTTGGATATTATACCGGCTACTTCGGGAAATGGCATCTAGGAAGTAATGAAGCCGCATTGGAAGGATGGGACCAAAGAAAACTTAAGCGAAATGATTCGCTCGCAGAGAAAAATGCTGTAGATTTCTTGAGAAAAGTTAAGGATTCTGGTCAGCCATTTGCACTATTTGTCTCGATGGTAAACCCGCATGATATCTATCATTTCAAGAAGCATGAAGCAAGTCCCAAGGTTAAGGAGGTCCCTTTACCTTTGTCATGGGAGAAGGAAACATTCGAAAATAAACCTTTAATTCAAAAACAGTTTATGCTCGAAGACCAGGGGGAAACCATTGAAGGGATGCCTCGTATTGAATGGCAAAAATATAGAGACTCATACCGTGACTACACAAAACTATATGACAATAATGTCGGTGCTATTCTTGATGAACTGAAACGACAGGGTAAATGGGATAATACTATAATCATTATTACCTCAGATCATGGTGATATGGATACTAATCACAAACTAATTTACAAAGGTCCATTTATGTACGAGCATATGATGCGTGTTCCTTTGATAATGTATATTCCGAAGAAGTATAATTCGGAACAGCCCCGGCTAATAAGCGATGTTGATATTGTAAATGTTGACATTGTTCCAACTATCCGGGATTTCTGTGGACTAGATGAAATGGAATCTCATGGAATTTCTCTTATGCCTCTTCTGGTAGGATCAAAAGAGTACAAAGCGCGTGATTTTGTAATTGGGCAATACTACAGTAAACAGCGCTGGGTGAATCCAATCAGAATGATTCGTACAAAAGAGTTTAAACTTAACAGACATATTAGATATGGAGACGAGTTATACGATCTTAAGAATGATCCTGATGAATTGAGAAATCTTGCCAATGAACAAGAATATGCTGAAATTAAGGAACAGCTTTCTCAGAAGCTTAACCAATGGATCAAAAATCACAAGGACACATTTTATTCCTTAAAAACAACAAACAGATCAGGCGAGGTCTTTGATTAAAAATACTATGAATATGTAATTATCTTCTGCCGCCTCTTCGGTTATCCCGTTGTGGTCTTGCCTCATTTACAATTATTCTTGTCCCCCTGAGTTCAGCAGTATTTAATTCCTTCATGGCACTATTTGCTTCCGTATTGTTCATCATCTCAACAAACCCAAATCCCTTAGATTGTTGAGTAAACATATCCCTAATAATTTTTGTGGTTTTTACTTTACCATATTTTGCAAATGCTTCTTCAAGTTCTTGATCACTTAAATCAGCTGAAAGATTTCCAACATAAATATTCATA
>RCND010001219.1_pt1 | contig 14581 bp, 14 predicted proteins | sample 2041351 | NCBI WGS metagenome assembly RCND01 (sample SAMN09708230, study PRJNA481090) | Marine sediment metagenome, whole genome shotgun sequencing project. | biome: marine sediment; feature: ocean; material: sediment; isolation source: Sewage treatment plant 12B marine sediment (STP12B) ...
ATCCGGACGGAGCTGGTTTTGCTTCCACTCATCCAAGTCCCGAGGAGCGAATCCGAAAAGTCCGCAAGACTGTTGAGTCCCTCCCTGAACCGGAGCTGAAGACCACAGCGGAACGAATTGAACGATACGACTGGGGCCTGTCCGGTGTTATATGAAGAATAAGAATCTGATGGCCCTGGCGATCGGTGCCGTTTCCACCGCGCTGATGCTCATTCTTTTGTTCCTCGGTGCCCTCGATTCCTGGGATTGGCGAATAGATGATGCGCTAACCCGGATAACGGCCAGAACGGGAGAGGCTACCGACACCGTGGCCGTGGTGCTACTTGATCAGGCGTCCCTCGACTGGGCTGAGGAAACCATGGGTGTTCCCTGGCCATGGCCCCGGGAGTTTTATGCCCTTGTTACTGATTTTGCAGCTCGCGGCGAACCACGGGCTCTGGGTTTCGATGTCATTTACAGCGAGGAATCATTCTACGGTCCCTACGATGATGAAACCTATGCCCTTTCACTCGAAGCAAACGGCAACGTCGTCGGTACAGTATTTCTTTCTGAAGACGGCCATGGTGAAAGTACCTGGCCGGCAGCTTATCCTGCGCCGCTTGCCGTGAGCCCTCCACCCCCGGATGTCCGATCCATGGGTATGCCGCCGGGCATGAATTATGCCCAGTTCCCGGTTCCCGATATCGGAACGGCATACGCTGCCCTTGCCAATGTTCAGGTGTCAGCCGATCAGGATGGTGTCTTTCGCCGGGTTCCACCGGCATTGTTTTTCGACGGCATGGCAGTTCCCTCGTTGGCTCTTGCCATGTATCAGGTTGGAGGTGTCGGTGAGGGCCGGCTTGAATGGAAGGGTCGGCATACCTACCTCGATGGTGAAAAATTGATGACTGACCGGAACGGAAACCTTTCTCTCCGGTATAGGGGCCCTTCGGGAACTCATCCGACCTACAACGCCGCAGAGGTTCTTCGAAGTGAAATCCAGATCCTTTCCGGTGAAAATCCGCAACTCGATCCGGAAGTTTTTCGGGACAAGTTCATCCTATTCGGATTCTCTGCGCCAGGCCTTAAAGACCTTCGATCTTCACCGATTGATCCATCCTATTCCGGTGTGGAAATACACGCCACAATGTTGGATAACCTGTTGTCTGATGACTTTTATCGCCCGGTTCCGGGCACCGGACTCGCCTGGAATCTGATACTGATAACCCTTACCATGCTGCTTTCACTCAGTGCAGCGCGGAGTGCCATGGCCGTCTTCGGATGGTGGCAAAGTGCATTGGTTTATTTAGCATTTATTTCGGCTTCCCTGGTCTTGCCCGGATTACCGTGGTTGGGAGGTGTTAATCTGCCCATCGTTCCTTCGATCGGAGCGATACTGCTATCCCTGATTATCGCCGGAATCATAAACTTTACGACAGAGGGCAATCAGCGGCGAAAGATAAAGGGCTATTTTACCCGCTACATCAGTCGCGACTACGTTGAACAGCTTGTTCGAAATCCCGAGCCGCCGAGACTTGGCGGCGAAAAGCGAAATCTTACGATATTTTTCTCCGATCTCCAGGGTTTTACAACAATTTCAGAAGGCCTGGATCCCGAAGCACTCACGGCTCTGCTCAACCGATACCTCACTGCGATGGTCAATGTCATCAGAGACGAGGAAGGCGGCACCATCGACAAGTTTGAAGGCGACGCCATTATCGCATTCTGGAATGCGCCTCTGGATCTTGCGGATCATGCCGTCCGGGGCATCCGGGCCTCCCTGAGATGTCAGGAAGTGCTGGACCAGATCCGACCGGAATTGGCTGAGATGGCCGGAGGAAAAGACGTTCTTATGCGCATTGGTATGAATACCGGCCCGGCTATAGTGGGTAATATGGGCTCTGAGGACCATTTTAATTACACAATGCTCGGTGATGCGGTGAATCTGGCAGCCCGGCTCGAGGGTGTGAATAAACAATTCGGTACTTTCACAATGGTATCCGAAGCCACTCTTTTTGCTGCCCGGGATCACGGATTTCAGGTTTTTGCCCGGGAGTTGGCGCGAGTAGAGGTTGTGGGTAAATCTGAACCAGTAACAGTCTACGAACCTATGACGAACGATTTATGGAACCAGGGCGAGGGCCTCTGGCGTGCCTTCGCCGATGCTCTGTCCCTTTTCTATGAAGGACGTTTTAAAGAGGCCGGAACGGCATTCGCCTCTCTGGCTGACAGGGACCCCGTTTCAAAAAAGTATCTGGCCAAGCTCGAAGCAATGGGAGACCAGCCACCTGCGGATTGGAATGGTGTTTGGGTGATGACCAGTAAGTAGCCTGAATCACCGCATCATATCCCGGAGAGCCCTCATACCGACGAGTTGAATACCTTCCCAGGCGAGTACTCTGGCATCCCGGGGGAAACTCATCCTTGTACTGTTTCGCAGCCGCCTTTTACCCGGCTCAAGCCCAGGGCATTGATTATGAAGTTCGGGAGAGCTTTGCCTTGAGGCCGCTTGGCGAGGTCGAGATACCAACCCCATTTCTTCATAACAGGCAGCTTTTTGGTTTCGACGAACTCGATGAGAGTGCCATCATGGTCTTCCACGTAGGTGAATCGGCCGGCGGCTTCGCCCATGTCAAAGGGAGTACCGGAATCCACTGTGAAGGGATGCCCGCAGGAAGCGAGTTTCTCTCCCAGCTTATCCATTCCCTGAATGTCGAAGCAGAGATGAATGAATCCGGCGTCACCCCATAAACGGTCTTTGAAGATTTTCTCCGGTTTGCGGTCCAGAGCCTGTACCAGTTCAATGGCGCTGGGTCCGAACATCGCAGAGAATGGTCCTGAAGGTTTCTCGCTTCTGGTAAGCAGAATCCGTCGGAATCTTCCGCCCCCTCCATTGATTGAACTCCATTCGGCGAAGCTGCCCTCTTCATCATATTCGACGCAGTCATAACCCAAACCATCCCGGTAGAGAGACATTGCTTTGTCGATATCACTCACGCCGATTAATGCGCCGGCAGGACCGCCTGTCGGATGACCTTTTGTTTTGAACCAGTCTTCAGAACGGACGATCTGGAACAGATTGCCCCAGGGATCCCTGACAAAGAATGTCGGTTCACCATCAGGTCCAACGGCCGGGTCACCCAGCACCATAGCTCCGGAATCGACAAGAAACCGGTGGGCCACAACAGGGTCGTCAGCCTTGATACGGGCCGCATAGATGCCGGTATCTCCCAGTACGGGAGGTTTGGCGGGAAACACAGTTTTCCGGCTGGTATATTGCCAGATTTCGAATCCACCGCCTCCGCGAAGATTAATGGCCAGAACAGCATCTCTGGATTGGACTTTGCCGCCGGTATAGTCAGTCATATAAGGGGCTTCTGCAGCTTCCCGGAAGATAGGGACGTCCATACCGAACCGGCATCGGTACCATTTCCAGGCCTCTTCGACGTCAGGAATACCGATTCCAATCTGCTGTATCCCGCTGATGATGTATGACATATGAACTCCTTGATGCGGCGACGGCCGGACTATAACCAACTATAACCCGACGGGGCTCAGGGAAGGGAGTCCCCCGCTTGACTAGAGCGAAAGCCGCCTCCTCTGGTGGCGGTTCCGGAAGGGCTTTGCCTCAGGCTGTATGGCCGAGCAGTTGCAAAGCAACGACCAGGCCTTGGATCTTGTTTCTGAGAGTTCGGCGGCTTTTGCAACACCTTAAGCCCCCGTTGGGGGCGCAACCCCAAACCCACCTGCTTTGCAGGTGGGTGGTTGACTGTGGCAGTCGGTGGATTTGATAATGAATCAATGTCGAAATTGCCGTACATCCTCCTGATTATCACTCTGATACTCCTCATCTCCTGTGACGACGACCGGAATGTTTCAGCCGCACTCGGTGAAATTCCCGATACTGTTTCGGAAAATTTTCGCCAGGTAACGGTTTCATCAAAAGGACGGGTGGAAATTGAGGCCAGGCGGGTGGAAAACTACAGCAAGAACGATATTACGGTTTTCTCTGATGCAGGGATGCGGGAATTCAATGCAGATGGGGAAAAGACTCTGGAAGGCGAAGCAGATCGAATCGAAATAACCGGAGACCGGGACGGTACTGCCGAAGGCGGTATCGAAATCCAGGATTTCTCGGGAGACTCCCGAATCGAGGCCGAATACCTTGAGTGGGACAGCAAGAACAGGCTGCTAACCGGAGACGGTGTTGTGAGGATCGAATCGGGTGATGGTTTGACCATATCCGGTGAGGGTTTTATCGCCGATACAGCCCGGGAAAGCTACCGGTTTACCGACGGCGTAGAAGGATTTCTGGAGTTGAACGATGAGGATTGATTTCCGGTTGACCCCGATAATATTTCTTTTTCTTTCAGTCGGGCTTGGAGCCGAAACCTGGCGATTCTCCGCAGACCAGGTTTCCAGTACTCAGGGAACAGCAACTTCGAAGACAATCCTCGACGGCAGCGCCCGGGTTGAATCCGATAACATGTTGATTACAGCGACTCATCTGGAGCTCGGAGGTGTGGACTATACTCAAATTATCGGGGCCGGTGGCGTGTCTCTGACGGATTCAGAACGGGGGGTTACCGTCACTTCCGGACGATTTGAATACGACCGGGATGTGAAGATAATCAGATTCCGGGAACAGGTTACCCTGGTTGATGAAGAGGAAGGCATTGTTATCAGATGTGAATCCATGGATCTTCAGGAAGCTGATGATCTGATTATCATGCAGGTATCGGTCAGATTGATTAAAGAAGACACAATCTGCCGTGGTGAGTTTGCCACTTTCCAGATGGAAGAAAATATTCTGGATATATCCGGGCGTCCGGTTGTCTGGAGAAAGAATGACGAATATAAGGCCGATCGTATCCGGGTAAATCTGGATACTGATGAAATCGTCATGGAAGGTGCGGTCGCCGGTGAACTGACGACTGCCAATGAGGATGAAGAAACGGTAGATGGATAATCATGTGGTGAATGAGACAGATATGAGAAGCCCGGATAAGCTGGCAGTTCTTCATGCCGAGGGTCTTAGAAAGCAATATCGTGCAACACTGGCCGTGTCCGATGTGTCTTTCAGTATGAAACAGGGCGAGGTTGTGGGCCTGCTCGGACCGAATGGTGCCGGGAAAACCACGACTTTTTATATGATCGCCGGGTTTCTCAAGGCCACCTCGGGGAAGGTGTGGCTGGACGATCGGGATATAACATCGGAACCCATGTTTCGTCGTGCCCGGCTGGGAATCAATTACCTGCCCCAGGAACCGTCGGTATTCCGCAAGCTGTCCGTGTCACAGAATGTTCAGGCCGTACTTGAGGCACGTACCGATCTTTCCCGTCAGGATCGCAAGGAACTGCTGGAAGGCCTTCTGGTAGATCTGGGTATAACTGATCTGGCCAAGCGTCGGGCCGATACCCTCTCCGGAGGCGAACGACGGCGCACGGAGATCTGCCGTGCCCTGGCGACAGATCCGCGCTTCCTGCTTCTTGATGAACCCTTCAGCGGGATCGATCCAATAGCTGTAGGTGATCTCCGGGACATCATCGGCCGACTGGCCGGGCGAAACATCGGGGTGCTGATCACAGATCATAATGTCCGGGACACGCTGGCGATTACCGGGCACGCTTATATAATCGACCACGGTGAAATTCTTACCGGCGGCAGTGCATCGGAATTGATGAATGATGATCGGGCGAGGGAAATATATCTGGGCAGAGATTTCTCCATGTAACAGGATTGGCCCGTTTCTTGCTTATATCCTTGACGCAGGGCGTTGATTGAGAGAGCATGGAAGCGGAGGGTCTCATTGCCTGCACAAGGTCAGCGGCTGTCGACTCATCAGAGTCTCGCCCAAAAACAGGTTATAACCCAGAAACTCATTCAGTCCATAAAGCTGATGGCGATGCCATTATCGGAACTCCGCGAGACTATTCAGGAAGAGGTGGACAAGAATCCGGCTCTGGAAGTTGTCCGGGAGGCCGGCGAGGTGGATGCGCCTGCTCAAAGTGAAACTCTTGTCCGTGAAAACCAGGTAACTGAAACCGATCCCTTCGTAAACAGTTCCGACCCCGGTTACCAGGCGGCGCCCAAAGGGGATCCTGACAGTAAACAACGATTTCTGGAGGGAGCGGTGTCTCGTGAAGCCTCTCTTTACGACCGCCTGATCGATCAATTGCGCCTTATGGACGTTTCCGATGAGGTTGCGGAGCTTTCTGAACGAATCATCTGGAATCTTGACGGCGACGGTTTTAACCGGGAAGCTCCGGAACTGCTTATGACGCTTCCCGATTCAGATGTTCTGAATGAATCACTGAGCCTGGTTCGCGGCATGGATCCTCTGGGCTGTGCCTGTTCCGATTGGAGGGAATCCCTCCTGGTTCAAGCGGAAATTCGGGGCGACGGCCCCGATAATTTCGAACATTTTGTCAGGGACGCTCTGGTTCTGCTTGAAAAGAAGCGGTCTGAGGATGTCCGGTTATACATGAAGATTTCCCGGGAGGACTGGGATGATTTTGAGGAGTATATCCGCACCCTCACTCCATTTCCAGGTCGACTGTACTCCACTGAGAAACCCCAATATGTCATCCCGGATCTGGTTGTACGAAAGATCGAAGGGGAGCATGTGCTCATTCTCAACGATGAAGTTCTGCCGGTATTACGAGTGGATCCTGAATTCGAAAAAATAAAAGAAGAAGCTGTAGGTGACAAAAATGCCAAACGCTTCATCTCCGACCATTCCAGGGAAGCAAGATATTTTATCAACAGTCTGGCACAAAGAGACAACACTTTATTGAAAGCGGCACACTCCATCATTGAGTTCCAGCGGGATTTCTTTTCAGGTGGACCTCGCTTTCTCAAACCTCTCACTCTGAAGGATGTTGCCGGGGAGATCGGGGTTCATGAAGCAACAGTTTCTCGGATTACAACCAATAAATATGTCCAGACTGACTGGGGATTGTTTGAACTGAAGTTCTTCTTCACAAATTCCATTTCGGGAGCCGGATCATCCGGATCGAGGGTTTCGAAGGTTGCAGCAAAAGAAGTGGTTAAGGAAATTCTTGCCGAAACCGGTCCTGACAAGCGGATATCGGATCAGAAGCTCAGTGACCTGCTGGCCCGCCGGGGGATCAATCTTGCCAGAAGGACTGTCGCCAAGTATCGAAAGGAACTTGATTTGCCCTCTTCCTACCAACGATAATTGAGGTGTTACCATCTACATCACAGGAGGATGCGATGACGGTCGAAGTCAAAGGAACCCACGGATATGCACCAGGTGAAAGCACTAAAGAGTACGTCGACAGAAAGTTGAAACGACTGGATCATGTAAAGGACCATGTGGCAGATCTGCACATCACCCTGGACAAACAAACGAGTGGGGAATTCAATGCGGAAGCGAATATTCATTTCCGATGGGGTAACATGGGACACATCAAAGTAACCGACCGGGATTTGTTTAAGGCTCTCGATCTCCTGTTTGATAAAATCGAGACCAAAGCTACCAGAGAAAAGGAAAAGAAACAGGATCACTAAAGGGGCACGGGACTCACCCGAGTCCCGCAATCCTGGTGTACAATATCTGCAATGAGTAAGTTCACAATACTGGATTTAATAGATCTCGAACCCGAACGTCCCAACGCGTTGGATCTCCGCTGTCTCTGTGGCAGAAAAGGCCTCTCTAAAGAGATCTATTCCACAGATATCAACAGGCCCGGAATGGCTTTTACGGGTTTTTTCGAGAAATTTGTGGGTGAGCGCATTCAGATAATCGGCCGGGGTGAGTTTGCATATATTGAAGAAACCCCTGAAGAGCTGTTGTCACCCCAGCTGAAGAGGCTGCTCGGATACGATATTCCCTGTTTCATATCCTGCTACAATCTTGAACCACCGGAGTATTTCCGTGATGCTGTTGAAGAGGCCGGTATCCCGCTGCTGGTGACGCCGCTGGAATCTTCTCCTCTTTCAATCCGGCTTCTGCGGGCTCTGGACGATGTCTTTGCTCCTAAACAGACCATTCATGCGGTTTTTGTTGAAGTTGAAGGAATGGGCGTCCTGATTCAGGGTGAGAGTGGCGTCGGAAAGAGTGAAACAGCATTGGAGCTCCTGGATAGGGGGCATCGCCTGATTGCCGATGATGCGGTACTTCTCAAATGTCTGAACGGCAATATGTTATGGGGGCATGGTACCAGTAAGGTGATGGGCCACCATATGGAAATTCGGGGAATGGGCATAATCGATATTGCTCAGGTTTACGGGATGAATTCTGTGAGAGACCGGAAACCTGTAGAGATGGTCTTTCATCTTGAAGAATGGGACAGTGCCAAGAATTATGATCGATTAGGAACATCCGGCGAGACGACGACGATATTAGGTGTTAATATACCTCTGATTACCTTACCGGTGAAACCGGGGCGAAATATTCCCATCATCATCGAGGCAGCGGTACTTAATGAAAGATTGAAATCCCAGGGCGTTCATGCCGCCAGGGATTTCAATAAAAATCTGATCCAGTGGACCGAGAGCGAGAACGCACGGAATCTCTGGTTCGACAGGTTTGTCAACAGACGGGGTTAGTAATGACGACGCGCAACGTGACGATACTCAACAGAGCCGGGATTCATGCCCGTCCTGCATCTTTAATAGTACAAACCGCTCAGCAGTTTGACAGTTCTATATGGATAGAGAAAGAAGATGTGAAAATCAATGCGAAATCTATTATGAATATTCTGACACTCGGTGCTACTTATCAGACAGAACTTACTATCTCAGCCGAAGGATCTGATGAAGATGATGCCGTAGCTGAACTCTCACAGTTATTCGACAATAAATTCAAGGAAGAGTAACTTGGCCTCCCCAGGGAAGCTGACCTGGACCCTGCTGCTGTTGCTGTCGGCCCGAGTCCTCCCTGCGCTGGAAATTTCACTCGACGCATCTGTTCGTGATGGAACTGCGGTTGTCAGCAGCAGGATAATTGATTTCCAGGGTGACGAGGTTATCAGACTGCTGGATTCAGGTAAGACGATACGCCTGACATGGGTATTCCGATTAGCCGGTATTGAGGAAACGGTGGTCCGTTACGTGCATCGGGATCTTCTTGGAGACGGATATCTGATTTACCGGTTCGGCCCCGAGGGCGACCCGATTCCCCTCGACGTTACCAATCTGCTGAGGGAACTTCCTGTTCTTGATAATATTGAACTACCTGAGCTGGGCTACTGGGAAGAGGGAAACTCCCTTGAGTGCCGTCTATACTTTGACAAAGACCTGCTGATGCCGCCAATGTCCATCAGGTCTTTTTTCGGTCAGCAGCGTGATCGCAGTTCCTGGAAATTGGTGACATACTCCCTGGCGGCGGTACCGGAATGAAACGCTTATTCAAGGTATCTTCCCAACGTTCGGTCAACTTCATCATCCTCGTTTATTCCATAATTATTGTGCTGGTACTGTTTTGGGCCGCACAAATGCTTGGAACTGTTGCCCGCGACGATCCCAGGCAGACTCCGGTTCTCCTGCTGCTTTCCGGTATATTCCCGATTGCTTTACTTGCGTTGTCTATTGTCAACCTGACCCGTGTTTTCACTCAGCGCAGGGCCGGGGTTCCTGGGAGTCGGCTTCGAATGCGGCTCATCGGAGCTTTCACTCTTGTTGTAGTGGTAACGGCATTACCTATAGGCCTGCTCTCAACCTTGTTTCTGAGAACTGCTATCGATCTGTGGCTGGCTCCGGACAACGGCCGGGCTCTTGAAGCCGGTGAGCATCTGGCCCTGGAGTACCATAACGATGCGCTGAACCGCCTTAAGGCTATGGCAGAGAGCGATTACCTCTCGAGTCTGCTGACCGAGGGGAACAAAGATGTCGGTGAAATCTGGCGGGAACTGAACGATGTGGCGCCATACATCAACGCGATTCAGATTTCCGACGATGAGGGCGGCCGAATGATGGGTAATCCTGAATTGTTCCTTGTACCGGAAGATCTGATAGAATATTCAACGGAAGGACCCCTTCCCAGACGAATTATGAACGGCAGAACCATCCTCTCCTGGCAGCGGCAGGCCGGAGGGCGCAGGGTGATACTGTCCACGCTTCTCGCCGGAGAGTTTGAGACTGACGTTAAACAGATTTCTCTGGCTCTCGATGCCTGGCGGCGATACGACCGCATGGAGGGTACTGTCGGCGGCTCACTGGCCATCTTCGGCCTGTTTCTTTCCGGGCCGCTTATCATGATGGCGTTTCTGACTGGTATGGCGTTAAGCGACAGAATAATACGGCCGCTGGTTGCCCTGGGTGAAGCTACGGGGAAGATATCAGAAGGAGATTTCAGTTTCCGGGTTCTGGCACCGAGAGATGATGAGTTGGACTTTCTTACCGAATCCTTCAATCTCATGATAAGTGAGCTTGAGGTAAGTCGAATTAAAATCGTTCAGACAGAAAAGCTTGCAGCCTGGCAGGTTATCGCACAGCGGCTGGCCCATGAATTACGGAATCCCCTCACACCCATCAAATTGTCCGCTCAGCGTGTTCAGCGCAAAGCCATTGAAGGAGCTTTGGACAAAAAGATGGTAAAGAAGTCAATTGAACTCATCCTCCGGGAGGTTGACGGCCTGGATAAGCTGCTTCAGGACTTCCGGGAATTCGCCGGCGGAGGGCTGGCGAAAATGGAACCGATTTTTTTGAGGCCGCTGCTGGTGGAAACTGTGGAGCGTTTCAGGGCGGTTGATTCGGCCATTGACTGGATAATAGTTCCGGGTGACGATAAATTACCGATTTCTGCCGATTCCATGCAGATTCGACAATCATTGGTCAACTTGTTGAAAAATGCCATGGAAGCGGGATCCACCAAGGTGACCGTTCGCGCCGACATGGTTCAAAGGGGTACGACACCTACAGTCAGAATCCTGGTGCGGGACGATGGAGAAGGAATCACCCCGGATCGGGCAACCGCGGTATTTCAGCCATATGATTCCACACGGGAGCGGGGAACCGGCCTTGGACTGGCGGTTGTACAGCGTATCATTTATGATCACCGGGGTCGGATCTGGTTCGAGTCCGAACCGGGTTCCGGAACAGTTTTTTATATTGACCTGCCAGCCAGGGAGGATACATGAGCCGTATACTTATCATAGATGACGAGCCCGCAATTCAGGATGTCCTGGGAGACATTCTTCGCGATGAAGGCTATGAAGTGTTCATCGCCGGGGACGGAATTGAAGGTCTGAGGCTGATGAAAACCGAGCCCATAGATGTCGTCTTTCTGGACGTCTGGCTTCCCGGGAAGGGCGGAATCGACGTACTGGAAGAAATTAAGGCTGAATGGTCTGATGTTGAAGTTGTTATAGTTTCAGGTCATGCAACTGTGGAAACCGCGGTGCGGGCTATCAAGCTCGGCGCCTATGATTATCTGGAAAAGCCCCTTGATCTCGGGCGGGTTATTACTATCGCCCGAAATGCGGTCCGGTTGGAGGTTTTAAGGCGGGAGAATGCTGCCCTGAGGCAAGGGCAGTTCATGGAAGATGAGATGATAGGTGACACCGAGGGCATGCGCAAAATCCGTGAAATTGTCGGCCAGAGCGCTCCCTCTGATTCCAGGGTAATGATCCTTGGAGAGAATGGTACCGGCAAAGAACTGGTCGCCAGGATGATTCACAGTCACAGTCGGCGGTCGGCCCGCCCTTTTGTAGAGGTAAACTGTGCCGCTATTCCCGCCAACCTGATCGAAAGCGAGCTTTTTGGCCACGAGAAAGGAGCCTTTACCGGAGCTGTAGCCCGTCGCAGGGGAAAATTCGAAATCGCCGACACAGGAACTCTTTTCCTCGATGAAGTGGCTGATATGACTCTGGAAGCTCAGGCAAAGGTACTGCGGGCTGTACAGGAAATGACTTTTGAACGTGTCGGCGGGGAAGAACAAATCCATGTCGATGTCCGAATCATCTCCGCCACCAACAAAGATATACGCCGTGAAGTGGAAGAGGGTCGGTTCCGGGAAGACCTGTATTTCCGTCTGAACGTGATTCCCTTATCCGTACCTCCCTTAAGAGAGCGACATGATGATCTCCCTGTACTCATCGACTATTTCCATAGGAATCTTGCCGCGGGGAGCAATGACACCAATGTACATGGGTTTTCGAATGACGCCATGAAACTTCTTACCGATTATTCCTGGCCAGGGAACATTCGGGAGTTGAAGAATTTCATTGAGAGAGTTACCATTCTGGTGGATGAGGCAGAAGTTACCGAGGAAATGGCTCGATATTACCTGGGAGAAGCGGGTTCCCGTCCATCCGGCAGCCGCTCGAATCGTGAATATGACGGTATGAAACTTGGTGAGGCCAGAGATTTGTTCGAAAAGCGTTTGGTTGAAAGGCAGCTTGAAGAGAATGGATACAACATTGCGAAGTCCGCGCAGGCCCTCGGAGTTTATCCCAGCAACCTGCATGGCAAGATAAAAAAATATAGTATCGAGATAAAAAAATGAAAGCTCCGACGAGACGGCAGACAGAAGTCCTCGATTTTCTCAAGTCGTTTTTAAGCGGGCATAAATATCCTCCTACAATCCGGGAAATCGCCGCTCATTTCGGCATTTCGGTAAAAGGTGCCTACGATCATGTCAAAGCCCTCGAAAAGAAGGGGCTGATTGCCTGTGATAACAATCGGTCCCGGGCTATCGAAATTATCGAAACCCAGTCGGATTCTGATGATATACAGAGACAAGTTCCACTTCTCGGTCATGTAGCGGCGGGTATGCCGCTATTTGCTGAAGAAAACAACGAAGGTTCGTTATCATTGCCGGCTTCCATGGTTGGCAGCGGCGATGTCTTCGCCCTGCGCGTTGAAGGCGAAAGTATGATAGGTGCCGGTATCATGGATGGTGATGTTGCAGTTTTTTCTCACCAGCCCAATGCCGAGAACGGCCAGATTGTTGTTGCCATGGTGGACGAAGCTGTGACATTGAAGCGCTTTTACAAGGAAAAAAATCGGGTTCGGCTCCAGGCCGAAAACCCAGCATATCCACCGTTGTACACCGCTGACGTCCGCATTCTGGGTCGTCTGGTTGCTCTGGTCCGTTCTTACTAGGCCGGAACAGGGATGGCTCAGAAGTTTCAGCCCGTCTATTTCTTTCCCGGTCCGGAAGTGGGAAAGAAAAGGGATCGAATTGCCGGGTTGAAACAGGGTTTAACCGACCAGGACAAAGAGGCCCCGGAACAACACCGATTCTACCCATACGATACCGAAACGGTGGAGATAATCTCTCTTCTGAAAAACGGGTCTCTTTTCTCTTCCCGGCGTCTGGTGATTATCGCTGATGCTCACGCCCTCAAAGCTGCGGATATCAAGATATTCAAAGAATACATAAAATCGCCCTCACCTGAGGCTGTGCTTGTTTTTACCAGCGATGAAGGTCCCGGTTCCAGGGACTATCCCCGCTCTCTAGCTGATGCTCTTCCCAAGAATGCTGTAGAGGTTTTCTGGGAGATGTTTGACCGGGACAAACGGGGCTGGGTTATGAAATTCCTACGGGACAAAGGTCTTCGAGCAGATAACTCGGCGATCGATCTGCTTCTTGATGTTACCGAAGGAACCACTGACGCCCTTCGAGAGGCATGCGACCTGTTGGGGTTCTCGGTGAATGCAGACCAGATTATTTCTGAAGCTGACATCGATAAGGTTCTTGAACACGGAAGGGAAGAAACGGTTTACAGCCTCTTCGATCGCTTCTGTCGAAGAGATCTCAGTGGAGTTCTGGAATCCTACAGAAAGATGATTCAATCGGATCCCGGGGTGGTTGACCGGGTTCTGTCGATGCTCGCCGACCCCATGGTGCGTTTACGGGATTTTGCGGCGTTGGTAACCAGAGGATTTCCGCCTGATGACGCCGCCCGGGAGCTTAAAATGCGCGGAGGCAAAAGAGCCGTTCGTGCATATTCCGACGGTGCACGCCATTTTAATGAGAAAGAACTCGCTTTGGCCGTCATGCGATTGATTGATCTTGAGGCCTGGCTTCGGACTGCCCCCAGGGAATTACGTGCACCCAAGACTGAGTTATGGTTCTGCAGTGTTATTGGTCCGGCACTGTGACCGGTACTTCTTCCGGATCGTAATAAAGTATCCTGATGGTTTCGGTTTTAACCCGGTGCCTGATTTTCACATACAGGGTCTCATTCACTTCATCGTAGTACCAGCCGGCATAATATCGTTGGAAGTTAGGATCTCCGTTCCACCGTATTCCATTCATATAAAGAACATTGAAACTCTTGATACCTTTGATCGCCAGATGATGATTGGAACCCGCAGGAAAGTCCATTGTTATGGTTGTTTCTCTCGGTGTGCTTCTCAGTGTGAATCGTTCCGCTCCGGTTATCGCCCAGGATCCCGATCCGAGCTCTTTAGCCAGGGATACATGCCTGGGATAGGCCGGAGAATTGACGATTAACGGGTACAGCGACTCGGGGGGAATCGAACCTTCTTGCACTACCTCGCCATTACCTTCAAAGAAAAGCTTTGCCGGTATCATCCCGTTTTCGTCCGCATAGCTCAGGGCTGAGAGGACCAGCTGCCTGCCCACCGCCGCCATTGCTATGGTTCCAGAGATAAAACGCGTCGAGC
>RCND010001220.1_pt1 | contig 14575 bp, 9 predicted proteins | sample 2041351 | NCBI WGS metagenome assembly RCND01 (sample SAMN09708230, study PRJNA481090) | Marine sediment metagenome, whole genome shotgun sequencing project. | biome: marine sediment; feature: ocean; material: sediment; isolation source: Sewage treatment plant 12B marine sediment (STP12B) ...
GGTTCTGTTTGGTGCGATTTAACCGAAGATGGCTTGGATGAAAAAATAGTATTGCGTAGTGATGGTACAGCTGTATATATGACTCAAGATATTGGTACAGCGATACAACGTATTAAAGATTACCCAGATATTGGTGGTATGGTTTATACCGTTGGTAACGAGCAAGATTATCATTTTAAAGTCTTATTCTTAATCTTGAAAAAACTAGGTTTTGATTGGGCTAAAAACTTATTTCATTTAAGTTATGGTATGGTAGATTTACCAAGCGGAAAAATGAAGAGTAGAGAAGGAACCGTTGTTGATGCTGATGATTTAATACAAGAAATGGCGGATACAGCTGAGGAGATTTCTAAAGAATTAGGTAAGCTTGAAGAATATTCAGAAGACGAGAAAAAAGCACTCTATAAAATCATTGGTTTAGGAGCTCTAAAATATTACATTTTAAAAGTAGATCCTAAAAGACGAATTTTATTTGATCCTAAAGATTCAATCGATTTTCAAGGAAATACGGGTCCGTTTATTCAATACACCTATGCTAGAATTCAATCGATACTAAGAAAGGCTCATAGTGATGGAGCTTCATTTTCTGATTTACAACTTCATGAAAAGGAAAAACAGCTGATAAAAAAAATAGAACAATTCCCCGAAGTGATTCAAAATGCAGCAGATCAGCGAAGTCCTGCATTGATCGCAAACTATACTTATGATCTCGTAAAAGATTTTAACTCATTCTATCAGAACGTCTCAATTCTTGGGGCTGACACTACTGAAGAAAAAAGCTTTAGAGTCGAATTATCTAAAACCGTTGGGCAAACCATTAAAAATGCATTTAGCATTTTAGGGATTGAGGTGCCTGAGCGGATGTAGTTTTGTTTTAATAAGTCTTCTCTTACAGTGCCAGAGTTTTAACAAATTTTTGGATAACAAACTTTCTGTTTATACTTACATTTACTTTCGGTAGGTGTAGTTCTACCGGATATTTTGCTAAAAAAAAGTTATGATGAAAGAATTTATATTTAAACAAAAAAGGGGTGTTTTTGCGCTTTGTTTGCTGCTGTTTTTTTCAATGTCTTCCCTTGCTCAAAATGATTTCACAGAATACAGCGGAAAAGTAATTGACGGAAAATCTAACAAAACTATAGAGGCAGCAAGTCTAAGTATTAACGAGACTAATATTAGTACGATAACGAACTCAGAAGGTGAGTTTACGCTAAAAGTGCCTAATTCATTTTTAGACTCCAAAATTGTAGTATCTATATTGGGATACAGTACGCGTGTTTTACCATTGTCAGAGATGACTAAAGATAATAATGAAATAGAGATTTATGAGGCCGTTATAAAGCTGTCAACGGTAAGTATTTCTGCCTACAAAGATGCACAAGGATTAGTAGAAAAAGTTTTTAAGGAAAAGGCTAAAAACCTGCAAAGCGAGTCTGTTTATATGACGGCATTCTACAGAGAAACAATTAAACGACGCAGTAGAAATGTTTCTTTAACTGAGGCTATTGTAAATATTTTAAAACAACCATACACGTCTTATCAGCAAGACGTGATACAACTCGATAAATCAAGAAAAAGCACTGATTATAGGCGCTTAGACACCCTTACAGTCAAACTTCAGGGTGGTCCATTTTCAGCCATATATTTAGATGTAATGAAATATCCAGAATATATATTTACTGACGAAACTATTTCGAATTATAAATTTTCTTTTGGTGAACCTACAACAATTAACGGTCGAAATGTTTATGTAGTAGACTTCAAATCTAAGACGACTAATTTAAGTTATAGAGGTAAACTTTTTATCGATGTTCAATCTTTGGCTCTTGTAAGTGCTGATTACGGGTTAGATGTTAGTAATCGCAAGAAGTCTAAAAACTTATTGGTCAAAAGAAAACCTAGAAACGTTATTGTGTATCCTCTAGAGGTTGAGTATAAAGTAGATTATAAAGAGAAAGATGGTAAATGGTATTATAGTTATTCAAACTTAAAATTAAAGTTTAAAGTCAATAAAAAGAAAGATGTTTTTAATAAAGTTTACACCTTGTCAAGTGAAATGGCTGTAACCGATTGGCAGATTAATACCACCTACAAAAAAATCAGGGCTAAGGATCGATTGAAACCAACAGTTATAATTACGGATGCAATTTCCGGCTTTTCGGATCCAAATTTTTGGGGGGAGTATAATTTAATTGAACCAGATAAATCTATTCAATCCGCCATAGATAAAATAAGAAAGAACATTGAAAAGCAAAAAAAAGAAGGGAAAACGGCAAGTGGTAGACCTTGATTTATAAATAAAACTCGTTTGATACAAAACCCTGAATTTATTTCAGGGTTTTGTATTATATAGGTCTTAAATCCTAAATGTTGCTTTTACTTAATGCTATTACTGTTTTAAATTAAAACGATAAACATAACCAGCACTGAGTTCTGTGAAATCTGCCTGGCCAAGGTTAGAATTGATATGCACACCAATAAAAATATTATGTTTTGGTGCGTTATTGGTAGTCCATAAATAATACTTTAATCCCAATCTTGCAGATACGGTACGTTTTATCTCATAATACCAGTCTAATTCTCCTAAAGTTTCAATGGTTTCACCATATCCATTTTCAAAAGAATACCCTTTGTTTAGTTGCCAATCTATTTTATAGAATGGTTTGTATATATTTAGTCCAAGGTCAAATTCAAAACCAAAGTGATCCATTAATAGCTCTGATGTAGCAAATAGTCCAAAATTAGTAGCATAACCAAAAGGGTTCTCTTTAAAATGTGGTAATTGTTCTTCAACTAAAGTTCCATTACCTTTTATGTAATCATAGTAATGCTCATAAAACCGATAATAAAATCCACCACCAAATTTAAAGGTATTATTCAATATCTTACCAGCAGAAGCAGATACTGTAAAGACCTCCTTTTTAGTATTTAATTTTTCTGATAAAACATTTTGACCTAAACCAAATCTAAATGATAAATAGGTTTGTGATTTGGATGTGAAAGCTGTTTTTTCGAAATCATTGACTTTTTTAGGCTTAGCATCTATTTTAGTAGAGAGACTAGCGGCTAAGGAATTTAACCCTTGATTTGGTAAATTTGTATGCCCATTAGAATGGTGTAAGTATCCCAACCCAAATCTCCAGTCTATTGAACTCGATTTAAAAATGTCATAATATAAAAAAGACCTGAAGGACCAATTAATTTTGGTCGTAATAGCTTTATTAAATGGATTTGTAATGGCATTATACTGGGTGTCGGTATAAGAGGCGCCAATACCAATCTGCAAATTTAAACCCTCAATCTTTTGTTTAAATATAGAAAATTCCATAAACGGCATTGCAGAGTAGGCGTGTCCTACTTTTTCAGAATTCCCAAAATCTGTATACCCTATTGATATTCCAGTTTTAGGGTGGTTCAATCTTGATGCCCATTCTTTATCTGTGTCAAAGTTATACTTTCCAACACTTAAAAAAAGGTTCTTTTGTAACTTGGTTTCAGGGAAAAAGCTATTCGCTTCTAGTGTTTTTCCAATAAGAATTTCAGGAATAAAAAATAGATCTCTTTTGTTAACGGCATCTTTTGTTTGTCCGAAGCCATTTTGATAAAATAAAATAAAAATGATGCTTACAAGAAGCCATAAATAATTTTTAGGATTCATTTATTAGAGTTGATTAGCCCTACAATTAACAACTAAAAATTGATTCTAAAACTTAAATTTGGAGTCAATTTTATAGAACGATTGTTTATTTCAACGATAGCGTCCTCAGAATCAATTAGGTAATACCGATTGATTGTATTTTTTTGGTTTAAAATATTCCAAATGGAAGCTCCTATTTCTGCTTTTACGTCTTTTGAAAGTGTAAAATTATAAAGCGCTGAAATATCTGTTCTAAAATAATCAGGCAATCGAGAACTATTTGGAGATTCATATTCTATCATAGAATTGTTGCCGTTTTGAAAATCTGAAGGGGGCGTATATGGTCTTCCAGAATGCCAATTCATGCCAAGGCCAACTTTGAAATTATTAATATTATAAGTTAAAGAAGCATTGGCGACGTGACGTAAATCTAGAGTGTTTGGAAATGGATTGCTATTATTTAAATTCTGAAATGTATAATCATTTTTACTATAAGAATAGCTTAACCATGTACTAAAATCACTAAAGCGTTTATTGATGAGAAAGTCTATGCCTTTAACAATGTAAGCGCCTGTATCGTTTGTAAACTGAAACTGGTTTTGAAATCCTTGACTCCGTGCTGTAATACCATTGACACCTTTGTAATAACCTTCTATTGAAACGAGTAAATTATTATGGTTATAGCTTGCTCCAACCGATATCTGTTCGCTCGTTATTAAAGGGACATCGTTACCATTAGCAAGTTCCCATCTGCGTTTTTCTATACCGAAAAAGTCTTGTTGCAAATCAATAATCTGCGTAATAGATTGACTTTTTAATTCCCCTAAAACTTCCAATCTGAAATGATCTAGAAATTTATAATTGATCGTAAATCTTGGTTCAATTAAAAACTCTGATAGTTTCCCGAAGTAACTGATTCTTGATCCCAACCGTATATAGGTGTCACCAGATTTAGAATGCCACTCGACCTCACCGAAAAGGGCATGGGTTCTGATAATTTCTTTTCTTAAACTTGTGAAATTCGGATTGACAACATCTTCTGAATTCGTTACGCCAACTTCATTAAATTGATAGCCACCAGTATATTTAAAATCTTCATTAAACATTTTTGAAAGGTCTAAACGAAAGCCATAATCTTCAACTTTGTTTTTTTGTGCTAAGCGTTGCTGATTTGTGACATCGTCGTTGTTAGCGTCCAAGGAATAGTTAGAGTAATAGGCTTGAGCTGAGGCGTTGATTCCGTTTTTTAATGCTTTTGAGTAAGAAACACTTGTACCGAAACTCTTCTGGTTTAGATTACTTCGAGTTTCCTGAAAATTATTTTCAGATGTCGTATATATGCGATTGTAATCTAGACTATTGTAAATGTTTAGCACATTAACGCGGAGTTTAGAGGTATCATCAATATTGTACAAAAATTTAGCGTTAAAGTCGTAAAATACAAAGCGCTCATCTAGAGCTAAAATAGTATTTACATCATTAGAATTACCTAATTCTGAATCTCTAAATATTCTATCAAAATAAGCATCGTATGTTGTAGATGGTGCAATATCAGTAAAGGAACGCCTTAGTGATAATTGCAATTCCGTTTTGTTTGATGTCGGGATTTTTGCAAATCCATCAACGCTTAGTAGGTTTCCGCCAAGTCCAGCATTAAATTTTTGGTCAATGGAATCATTGTTTTTTATTGAAATTGTGCTAGAAACACCATTGCCAAATTTAGCGCTAGTTCCATTCTTTGAGATCTTAACACTTTCTGTTAAATAGGGATTAAAGGCAGAGATTAATCCAAAGAAATGACCAGATTGATACATTCGTATCCCTTCGTATAAAATAAGGTTTTGGTCATTAGTACCACCTCTAACGTTGAGGTTAGAAATACGTTCATCTACACTAATAACTCCTGGTAAATTTTGTACGATCTGCAAGATGTCTGGCTCTATTAAACCCGGTAAAATAGTAAACCCTTTGGTGTCTACTTCGACCGTACCATTATTGGTTTTGGAAATGCCTTTTGTAAGATAATTAGAAACAACAACTTCTTCTAAACGCTGAACACTTTTAATTAATTCAGGGTTATTTTTAGGCGTTATCGCAATAAAGCGGGTACTTAATATTTCAAAGTTTAGAGGTGTGACTTGTCTTAGATGATTGAGTGCTTGTGCTAATGATAATTCAGGATATAAAGGACTTGTTGTTATGTTTTCAATGGTTTTAGTTTCAAAAGAAAACTTGATATCATACCGTTTTTCTAACGCTGTAAGGATTTGAACAAGTGGTTGTTCACCATTTTGATTCTGACTATGAGAGAGATTACAAAAGGCAATAATTAAAAAATAGAAAACTATACTCTTTAATAGTTTATTCACGCGTTAGTAAGATCGATTTTCCTGATATTCTATAGCCTAAATTTAAAGGTATTGTAACAGACTGCAATGCTAAATCTAAATTTTTGTGTGTAAAACTTCCGGTGAATAGGCGAGAGGTATCAATATTATCAATTATGATTTTCTGGTTGTATTGATTTTCAAATTCAGAAATCACATGTTTTAGTGGAACACCGTCAAAGCTACTTTCGCCGCGCAACCAGCTCGGTTGCGCAGTGTTTTCTCTTTCATTAGCAAATAGTTTCCCATCTATTTTTTTAAAGACCTGTTGTGGTTTTAATGTTCTGGTTTTTCCATTATGCGTGACGGCAACGAGGCCTTCGTAGCAGGTGACTTCGAAGTATGAGCCGCGTTGTTTTACATTAAACTGAGTGCCTAAAACACTAACGATACCATCGTTTGTGATCACATCAAATTTCTGTCCTTTAGCAACTTTAAAGTAAGCTTCACCATCTAATGCTACTTCTCTATTTTTAGACCAATGCTTTTTGTTAAAAGTTAATGTTGAATTCGCATTTAAATCTGCTGTAGAGGCATCTGGTAATTCAATGGTTGTTTGTTCTGCTATCTGCGTAATAATTTCAGAATCTAAGGCTGTTGAATAATAATATACGCTTAGCCCAATTGCTAAAACTGCCGCGATTTTAAGTAAAGGCTTAAGCCATAGGTCTCTTTTTTTAGAAGCTGGTTGCAGTTTTGGTTTTAGGGTTCCATAAGTGGTCTCAATGTTCTGGCTAGGGGCTTTAAAAGACTTTAAAGCGCTATCCATTTCCATTAATTTGTTATAATCTTCTAAGTGCTCAAAAGCCTTTTGCTCCTCAGCATTGAGATTATGATCCAACCATTTCTTTATGAGTTCCTCTCGTTTCATTTGTTTATACTACTATTTTTAATGGTCATCCCGATAGCTATCGGGACGGTTCGCTCTTCATTAATATATGACGTGTTAGGCGTTCAGTGTCCTCGATTCATAATACGATTTCATCTATATAACAGGTTTGTTTAAAAAACTCCTACCTAACTTTTAAAATTCTAATCTTCCGTAATTCGTAATTCGTTTTCTGTCATCTCTCTTCCGTTACAATTCTTCAATAGTCTCTCTTAATTTTTTTAAAGCACCATAAATTCGTTTTTCAACAGCTTTTGTCGATATACCCAATAGCTCTGCAATTTCTTTAAATCGCTTTCCTTCAATTCTATTGAGTAAAAACGCTGTTCTTTGAGCTTCGGTTAATTGGCTCAGTGCCTTTTGTAATTTTTCATGATACTCCTTTTCTTGCATCACAAACTCAGGAGTTTCATTTGTGAAATGTTTTTGAGGTTGCTTTGTGTATTTTAAAACCACTTTATTGTGGGCAACAGCATTAAGCATTAAGTTATTAGCAGTAGTGAATAAATAGCTTTTAGCTTTAGGTGGGGAAATTTTATCACAATTTTGCCATACCTTTATAAAGGCTTCTTGGACCTTGTCTTGTGGGTTTAAATGTTCACCAAATTTGTAGTATAAAAAGTCATGAAGATTTTTTGAGTGTTTTTTATAAAAACGCTCAAAAAATGAATGATCACAAATGTTATCTTTTAGGGGTTGGCTCATAATATTTTGTGCCCACAAATTATAAATAAATTTTTTAATTTCTGAGGTAGGAGATTTTTAAGTGGTACTGTTATATAATAAATGCACAAAACAACAACTTATGAAGTTTAGAATCAATCCTATACTCCTTTTTACTTTTTTTATCGTTTTAACATTCTTGTCTTGTCAAAATGAAGAAGTAGAAATCGTCAATCCAACAGATCAAGAGACTATCGTTGCAAACTCGACTTTGTCTAATCTTATGGGTAGAGCAACTGCAAATTACGGTGCGGCAGATGACCTCTTAGATGGTGCTAGTTGTTTTTCAGTAGCACTACCAGTAACCATTATTATTGATGATGTTACTATTGTTATTGCCACCTTGGCAGATTTGCAACAATTAGAAGATTTGTTTTCAGAGTTAAATGGTGATGAAGATCTTTTAGATTTTGTATTTCCGATTACACTAATATTTAGTGACTACACAGAATTGATTATTGAAAATGAAGATCAACTCGAAAATTTTATAGGTGAATGTGATGATGCAGAAGACGATGTTATTGAATGCGTAGATTTTGTGTATCCTATTTCATTTTCAGTATTCAATTCAGATTTTAATTTAATCGATACGGTAACGATTCAAAGTGATGAGGGTTTATATGCTTTTTTAGAGGCTTTAGAAGGTAATGAAAATGCACTCATTGTAAGTTTAAACTATCCAGTCACTCTAGAATATGCTAATGGTGAAACGATTGAGGTTACTTCTAATGAAGAATTAGCAAACGCAATTGAAGCTGCCGGAGACGATTGTGATGACGAAGACGATGAATGTTTTGAAGAGGACGTGGCCTTAAATTTAGTAGAATGTCCATGGGAAGTGTTTTTATATACTAATGATGATTTAGAGAATTTAGACGGTCCTTATATTTTTAATTTTAGTGAAGATGGAGTGTTAACGATCGCAGGTATTACAACCGTAATACATACCACAACTTGGGAACTTTCAGAAACCGATAATGGTTTAGAACTTAATATTGGTGCCTTCTATTACTACGAAGAGCAGTACGGGAATTGGTTAGTTGTAGAATGTGATAGCGACGAACTAGAATTTGAGCATCTGACAACTGATGGTACAGGTTTATTTTTTGAACAAGCATGCGAAGATGATTTAGATTGTTCTCTAACTGACATAAGCTCAATTCTTCAGGAATGCCCTTGGGACTTTACGGATGGTACTGATACTTATAATAATTATCAATTCGTATTCAATGAAAATGGTGAATTACAAATAACGGAAGGTGTAACAACATCAGCCATTGGTGGATCTTGGGATTTATTCTTAAGTGCTGACGGTTTGCTAGAAATAGTGATAAGTAATTTAACTGCTTTTTCAGAGGACTTAGAAGGCTCATGGTTAGTTCTAGAATGCGGTGAAAATGGTGAATTAACAATTATTCGTGATAATGCTATACTTGAATTAGATCAAGATTGTTATGATGAAACGGCAGTTTTTAACTGTTTTGGCGATTTTGAAATTGTAGAATGTGCAGGGCCTAATAATGTGCCTGTTTATAATCTAAGTGCAAATACGATTGGATTGGTCGATTGTACAGCGCCTTTTACACCTTCGTTTCATGCAACATTAATGGATGCAGAGACGAATACAAACCCAATTGCAAACACAGAAGCTTATGGAACTTTAACAGCTCAAGTTTATTTAAGAATCGAAGCAGAGAATGGTGAGTTCGAAATATTTACCATTTATCTGAATACGGAAGACTGTAATTTATTTGAATGTTTCCAAAGTTTTGATGCCGTCTTAGAAATATGTGATGAAGATAATGATGGTTTTGAAGTGTTTGACTTAACTAATGCATTTGCAAATTGTACACCTAGTGCAGATGTTGTTACTTATTATGAAACACTGATTGATGCTGATTCTAGTTCAAATCCAATTGCAAATCCTCAATACTACACAAATGGAGCTTTATCACAGTTGATATATGTTCGAGTTGAAATTGATAACCAGTTTGAGGTTTTTTCGATTCAATTAATAGTAACAGATTGCAGTAGTAGCGCTTGTTCAGAAGAAGACGTCGATGCCTTTTTACTTGAGTGTATTTGGAATGCGGTGAACTACAACGGTAGTGACAACTTAGCGGAATATAACTTTGATTTTGATATAGAGAATCAGGCAGTTCTTATTTATAGTAGTCAAATTACTATTGATGCACTATGGTCAACATCCCAATCTAATGATGGTGTGGTCATCAATTTTTCTAATGTTGATGGTCCAAATATTCAGGCAATAACGGGAGAATGGTTAGTTGTTGAGTGTAATGAAGAACGGCTAGAGTTACAAAGAGGAGATGATATTTTGGTTTTAGAAAGAACCTGCATATAATAAAGAAAACCGCTAAAAAGTTAGTAATTTTTAGACTGTTTAAGTTGGTAAAAAGAGTTGTCTATTCCTAGGCAACTCTTTTGTGTTGTAAAATTCTCAATCAATGTTAATTAGATTTATAGAACTCAACTTCGTTTATCCCTTGTAAATTCTTAAATTTGCGTCTTCAAAAAGAGATAAAGATTATGTTCAATAATTTAAGTGATAAGTTAGATAAAGCGCTACATGTTCTAAAAGGTCATGGCAGTATTACAGAAGTAAATGTTGCAGAGACTTTAAAGGAAGTAAGACGTGCGCTTTTAGATGCCGATGTTAACTTTAAAATTGCTAAGGAATTTACGGTAAGAGTAAAAGAAAAAGCACTTGGACAAAATGTATTAACGACGCTGCAGCCGGGTCAGTTAATGGTTAAGATCGTAAAAGACGAATTAACGCAATTGATGGGTGGTGATGCCGAAGAGATTAATCTTTCTGGTAACCCTAGCGTGATTTTAATGTCTGGTTTACAAGGTTCGGGTAAAACTACCTTTTCTGGTAAATTGGCCAATTATCTTAAGAATAAAAAAACAAAAAAACCTTTATTAGTAGCCTGTGATGTATACCGTCCTGCTGCGATAGATCAGTTACATGTTGTAGGAGATCAAATTGGTGTTGAGGTCTTTAGTGATCGTGGTAATAACGATCCTGTTGCGATTTCTCAAGCAGGTATCGCACATGCCAAAGCCAATGGCTTTAATGTTGTCATTATTGATACTGCTGGTCGTTTGGCCGTAGATGAAGCTATGATGGCGGAAATTTCTAATATCCACAAAGCCATTCAGCCAGAAGAAACCTTATTTGTTGTCGATTCTATGACAGGTCAAGATGCAGTGAATACAGCAAAGGCCTTCAACGATATCTTAAATTTTGATGGTGTTATCCTTACCAAGTTAGATGGTGATACAAGAGGTGGTGCAGCGATTTCTATTAAATCTGTAGTTAATAAACCAATTAAGTTTATCGGTACAGGCGAAAAGATGGAAGCTATTGACGTGTTCTATCCAACACGTATGGCAGATCGTATTCTCGGTATGGGAGATGTGGTTTCTCTTGTTGAACGTGCACAAGAGCAGTTTGATGAAGAGGAAGCTCGCAAGCTTCAAAAGAAAATTGCGAAAAACCAGTTCGGGTTTGATGATTTCTTAAAGCAGATTCAGCAGATTAAGAAAATGGGTAACATGAAGGATTTAGTCGGAATGATCCCTGGTGCTGGTAAAATGATGAAAGATGTCGATATTGATGATGACGCCTTTAAAGGTATCGAAGCTATAATCCATTCAATGACGCCAGAAGAACGCTCTAATCCATCAGTTATTAATGCCAGCCGTAAAAAGCGTATTGGAAAAGGTTCTGGTACATCCGTACAAGAAGTCAACCAATTATTAAAGCAATTTACTCAGATGAGTAAAATGATGAAGATGATGCAAGGTGGAGGTGGAAAGCGCATGATGCAAATGATGAAGGGTATGCAGTAATTTAGTATTCAGTCTCAGTTCACAGTGTACCCTTGTGAAAAATTAAATAGTTAGATATAATTGAGTATGGCTTTGCAACTTTGCGGCTTTGCGAGAAACCAATAATGATTATGACAATACTTGACGGTAAAAAAGTAAGCAACGACATTAAAAATGAAATTGCTGAAGAGGTAAAACAAATGAAAGCAAATGGTGAGAAAGTGCCTCATCTTGCAGCTGTAATTGTTGGTAATGATGGAGCAAGTTTAACCTATGTTGGTAGTAAAGTTAGAGCCTGTGAGCGCATTGGATTTGAGTCTACCATGGTTCGTTTATCTAATACAACGAGTGAAATAGAACTTTTAGATAAAATTGATGAGTTAAATAATAATGACGATATAGACGGCTTCATTATTCAACTACCACTGCCACCTCAGATTAATACTCAAAAAGTATTAATGGCTGTAAATCCAGATAAGGATGTGGATGGTTTTCATCCGATGAACTTTGGTAAAATGGCATTAGACATGTCCACCTTTATTCCGGCAACACCATTTGGGATCTTAGAATTGTTAGACCGATATGGCGTTGAAACCAAAGGAAAACATACGGTTGTGATCGGAAGGTCGCATATTGTGGGACGGCCGATGAGTATCTTAATGGGACGAAAAGGATTTCCAGGAAATTCTACAGTCACCCTAACACACAGTCACACTAAAAATATTACACAGATTACATCACAAGCAGATATTATAATTTCGGCATTAGGTATTCCTCATTTTTTAAAGGCAGAAATGGTAAAAGATGATGCAGTTATTATTGATGTAGGGATCACGCGTGTTGCTGATGATTCAGAAAAAGGTTATTACATTACTGGAGATGTCGATTTTGAAAACGTCAGTAAAAAAGCAAGTTTTATAACGCCAGTTCCAGGTGGAGTAGGTCCAATGACTATCGCAATGCTTCTAAAGAACACGTTAATAGCGAGAGAGCAACACAGGCAACGTAATTCGTAACTAATTAATTAAAGAGGCTGTCGAAAAGTGCTAGAGACTAATGCCTGTCACATTGAGCGTAGTCGAAATGCATTGATAATCAGTGTTTCAATTTTCTCGACTTACTAAGTAAGCTAACTTCTTTCAAAATGTCTTTTGAACTCGTTAATGCTCGAAATGACAGAAAGTTTCGCTTTTCAGACAGCCTCTTTTTTGTTTTCAAAAATTAGTCTTACCTTTTTGAAAAATATATGATCTTATGAAACCCTGTCAATTGTTATTTGTTTGTGCATTTGTTTTTTTATGGAATTGTAATACTGATAAAACGGAGAGATCTTCAAAAGTCGAAATTAATGTATCCATAGCCGATGCGTTAGCGCTAGACAAAATGCAAGGGCGCTTATTACTCATATTTGCTGATAATAATGAAACGGAACCACGTTTTCAAGTTTCCGAAGGTCTTAAGGCACAACCTGTTTTTGGGATTAATGTCAACGACTTTTCTTCTCATACTAAAAAGACCTTTGATGATGATGTTTTTGGATTCCCATATGAGCATATTTCACAAATCAAACCAGGCGAGTATTATGTGCAGGCCTTGTTGCACACTTATGAAACCTTTAATTTATCTACAGGACATCAAGTAAAGTTGCCAATGGATAATGGTGAAGGTCAACAATGGAAAAGTTCACCAGGTAATTTATATAGTACTCCAATTAAAGTCACGATTACCGATAAGGGAGTTGCGGATTTAGAGCTTGTTTTAAACCAAGTCATTCCAGAAATTAAAGAACCAAAGGACACCGAATGGATAAAGCATATTAAAATAAAATCTGAGCTGTTATCAGAGTTTTGGGGACGTGATATGTATTTAGGTGCGCATGTATTATTGCCAAAAGGCTTTGAAGCGCATCCTGAAGCGAAATACCCACTCATGGTCTTTCAAGGCCACTTCCCTGATGATTTCGGTGGTTTTAGAACCACTCCACCCGATGCTAATTTGAAACCAGAGTATTCAGATCGATTTGGTGTAGACGGTTATAATGTCACCCTACAGCAAGAAGCATTTGATTTCTATAAGCGTTGGAATGAACCCGATTTTCCTCGTTTTTTAATTATTGAAATTCAGCATCCGACACCATATTATGATGATTCTTATGCGGTGAATTCAGCAAACCAAGGGCCTTATGGCGATGCGCTAACGTATGAGTTAATTCCACATATTGAAAAACTATTTAGAGGCCAAGGTGAAGGTTGGTCGCGCTTTTTATATGGTGGTTCTACAGGTGGATGGGAAGCATTAGCAGTTCAAGTAAAATATCCAGAGGAGTATAATGGGTGTTTTGCAGCCTGTCCTGATCCTATTGATTTTAGTGCGTATATGTTGACTGATATTTATAAGGACGACAATGCATACAGTGCTAAGAGTAACCACAAAGTAGTTGAAATTCCAGGGCATCGTGACTATTTAGGTAATATTAGTTCTACTGTTCGCGAAGGCAATCACTTGGAATTGGTTTTAGGAGATAAGTCGCGCTCTGGTGGCCAGTATGATATTTGGGAAGCAACGTATTCACCGCAAGGGGACGACGGCTACCCGAAACGTTTATGGGATAAATACACTGGTGATATCGATCATAAAGTTGCTGAGTACTGGAAAGAAAACTACGATTTACGTCATATTTTAGAACGCGATTGGGATAAGTTAGGCGAGAAGTTGAAAGGAAAAATTCATATCTATTGTGGTGATATGGATAATTACTATTTAAACAATGCCGTGTATAAGATGGAAGACTTCCTAGAAAGTACTACAAATCCTTATTATGAAGGAGAAGTCGATTATGGTGATCGTGCTGAGCACTGTTGGAATGGTGATCAGGAAAACCCTAATTACATCTCTAGACTAAGATATAATAGTATGTACGTTCCCAAAATAATGAAGCGTATTATGGAATCTGCTCCTAAGGATGCAGATTTAACGAGTTGGAGGTATGAGTAAGACGTTTTACTTAGCAAACAACTGCCCCATATCCTTAAACGCTTTAAACTCTAAAGCATTACCAGAAGGATCTTTAAAAAACATCGT
>RCND010001221.1_pt1 | contig 14571 bp, 11 predicted proteins | sample 2041351 | NCBI WGS metagenome assembly RCND01 (sample SAMN09708230, study PRJNA481090) | Marine sediment metagenome, whole genome shotgun sequencing project. | biome: marine sediment; feature: ocean; material: sediment; isolation source: Sewage treatment plant 12B marine sediment (STP12B) ...
ATGGGCGGACCGGGCGGCGGCGGAGCATTCGGCAACCAGGGCGGACACGGCATGCTGCGAATGCTGCCGCGTCTTGCCGACAAGCTCGATCTCACCCAGGAACAGCAGGACGAAATTCACGCGATCGTCGATACCGGTAAGCCCGAGCTGGATGCTCTCAGGGAGCAGGCGCAGACCGCTCGTGACGAGTTCCGCGAGCTCTATCCCATGGGCAGCTTCGATGAGACGACCTACCGCTCCCACTTCGAGTCCCAGTCGCAGCTCCACGTGGAGATGCAGCTCATCGGCGCCAACATGATGTCCCAGGCATGGGCGGTACTCACCACCGAGCAACAGGAAGAACTTCAGGAGCTCATGGCGCTGTTCGGCAACGGTCGCGGCGGACCGCGCAACGGCGGCGGCAAGCGGCACGGCGTCCGCTAGGCCCTTCTTCCCCCTTGCATGGCGGCCCCGAATGGGGCCGCCGTTCCTTTTCCTCCAGGAGGAACCAACGGACCCTGTGCGGCTACTTCTGCTTCCGGTCTGCCTCATCCTCGCCACGGCGATTCCCACGTCAGCCGCTCACACCATCGAAAGCACAGTCCACCCCGACGGCATCTCCGTCACGACTCACGATAGCGAGCCACTCCCTTAGATGCCATCGCACCAAAAATGGTGTAAAAACATGGTAAATCTCATAAAAATGAAACACTTGCGCCAACCCTCCGTACAAGGCCGGGAAGGAGGAGCTGGTGGGAGCTCACGGTATTCGAAAGGACTGGAATACATCCCGGGTGAAAGGCACGCTCGGGGTTGTTTTTTTTCTCGTTTCCTCGGTCGGTGCGGTGGAGTCGACTCTCCAAATTCCCCGAGTCGATGAGCGGATCTCGGTCGACGGCGTCCTCAATGAGGCGGTGTGGGACTCGGCATGGTCCATGACCCTCGACTACGAGGTCAGACCGGGTGAGAACACCCCGGCCCTGGCCGAGACCGAGGTGCTGGTCTATCACGATGAATCGCGGCTCTATATCGGTTTCCGATCGTGGGACCCGGAGCCGTCCGCGATTCGCGCCCATCTGTCGGACCGGGACAACTTCGGGCCCGACGACGCCATCGGGATTGTGCTCGACACCTTCAACGACGAGCGCCGCAACTACCTCTTCATGGTCAACCCCATGGGTGTTCAACTCGACACCATCGAGACCATGAATGGAAACACGCCGTGGGACGGCATCTGGACCTCGGCGGCAACCATCACCGAGTGGGGCTGGTCGGCCGAGCTCGAGATCCCGTTCTCGACCCTGAGGTTCCAACGAAGCGACGGGCCCCAGATCTGGGGATTCGATGCCATCCGTATGTATCCCCGCAATCTTTCACACCAGATGGGCTCCTTTGCCCGCAATCGCAGCAACAATTGCTACCGCTGCCAAGCGCACAAAATCGAGGGTTTCGCGGGCGTCTCGCCGGGCCGCAACCTGGAGATCGTCCCCACCCTGACGGCATCGCGCACCGACATCCGTGAGGAGCTCCCGGATGGTCCCATGGAGTCCGACGATCCCGAGATCGAACTCGGCGCCACCGTCAGGTGGGGTTTCACCCCGAACCTGACCTTGAGCGCGGCCCTCAACCCCGATTTCTCCCAGATCGAAGCCGATGCGCTTCAGTTGAGCGTCAACCGCCCGTTTGCCATTTTCTTCCCCGAACTTCGGCCCTTCTTCATGGAGGGCGCCGACTTCTTCAACACGACGATGAATGCGGTCTACACCCGGATGATGCGCGACCCGGCGTGGGGTCTGAAGGTCACCGGCAAAGACGGCGATCACACCATCGGTGTCTATGTGGTTGAGGACGACCAGACGAATATCATCATCCCGGGCAGCGAGAGCTCGGACTTCACCTCCCTCGATCAGTCGAATCTGTCCACCGTGCTTCGATACAAATACGACCTGGGCAGTCGCTTCACCCTGGGTGCGCTGTTGACCAACCGCAATGGGAGCGACTACCTCAACCGGGTTGCAGGGATCGACGCCGATCTCAGGCTCTCGCCGCGCGACCGGATCGTCGCCCAGGTGCTCCATTCGAGCACCGAGTACCCGGACGAAGTCGTGGAGGACTTCGTCCAGCCGGACGGTGCCTTTGAAGATTTGGCTGCCGAGATCATCTACACCCACAACACCCGCACCTGGGAGTGGTGGGCGGTGTACTCGGACATCGGCACCGATTTCCGTGCCGATCTCGGCTTCATGCCCTGGGTCAACCGCACCATCTACGAAGCCGGTCTCGGCTACACATGGAACGCCACCGAGACCAGTTGGTATTCGAAGCTCAACCTCAAGAGCAAGATCGCCCACGTTGTCGACCAAACCGGGTTTCTGCTCTTCCACGAGGACGTGGTCCAGTTCACCGTCGAAGGTCCGCTTCAATCCCATTCGGTGATCCGACCCAGCCGTGTCCGCGAGGGCTACAACGGGCAGATCTTCGATTTCAACCGAGTCCGCCTCCACGTCTGCGGCAAACCCAACGGCCACAGCCATGTTTGGTTCAATCTCACGGGCGGCGGCCAGGTCGACTACGCCAACACCCGACCAGGAGACTTCTTCAACTTCGATGGTGGCTTCTGGTATCGGATCGGCCCCCATTTCTCTATCGAGCCCAACTACACCCGCGAACGGATGGAGGTGGATGAGGGCTGGCTCTACACCACCGCCATCGGTCAACTCCAAACCTCATGGCAGTTCAACCCCAGGTGCTTTATCCGTGCAGTCATTCAGTACGTGGACAATCAGTTCAATCCCGAGCTCTACAGCGACGGCCGCGATCCGGATTACCGTGGACTCTTCACCCAGTTTCTCTTCTCCTACAAACTCAACCCACGTACCGTGCTCTTTGTCGGCTATTCGGACAATTCGGCCGCAAACCAGGACTACGGCTTCACCAAGACCGATCGCACAATCTTCGCCAAGGTCGGATACGCCTGGGTGCTCTAACAATTCGTCGGACGAATTGTGGTCGCTCTCGCTTCGCTCGTGCGAATCATCTATGCGGCGGCTTCGTGGGGTCGGGCGCACTGAATAACCCAAGATCGCTGAATAGAGCCTTCAACTCAACACAGTCTCAGAGATTTCCGGGGAGGGAGCGAAGCGAGCCTCCACGGAAATATCTGAGTGCTCCCGGTGCGCGCTGAGGATTGAACACCGAACCAGACCTGAGAGCGTTGAGATCCTGTACCCTTTCAATGGACGTCGAGGGAGCATCATATGAAGTACTACTATCATCCAGCCTCAACCAACTGCCGCAAAGTGAGCACCGTGATCGAACTGCTCGGCATCGATGTGAAGTACGAGTTCGTCGATCTCTTCAAGGGCAAACAGGCGCAGTCGGAATACCTTGCCGTCAACCGCAACGGGATGGTGCCGGTTCTGGTGGATGGGACCCGCACGGTTGTCGAGTCGAACTGTATTCTCATCTATCTGGCCGAGAAGACCGACTCGGAGCTCTGGCCCGAAGAACACCGGCTCGAGATCCTCCAGTGGATGTTCTGGGAACAGTCGCACTTCATGTATGCCACCGGATTATTGTTCTTCCAGAAACTCATCAAACCCATGATGGGAAAGGATCCCGACGAGACTCGGATCGAAGAGTCGATGGCCAAGTTTCGTCGCCATGCAAAGGCCCTCGACCAGCACCTCAACGAACGCGATTGGCTTGTGGGGGAGACCATGACCCTGGCCGACCTCGCAGTTGCCGCCAATCTGACCTTCGCCAAACCCTGCGAGTTGCCCCTCGACGAGTTCCCCAACATCCAGCGCTGGTACGCCGCCATCGAAGAGCTCCCGGCGTGGAAAGCCACCCGCCCGGCCCTGGCGGGCTAGGAAAGCTCTTAGCCTTTAGCTGACAGGTGCCATGACCTCGTGGACCAATTAAGTGCCAACAGATCGTAGACCGCCGTCGTCGAGGCTGTGGTAGCTGTGGGAAACCCGGAGGGTTTTCCAAGTGCTTGCTGGAAACGAGAAGCGTTTTCCGCAAGCACGTCAGATTCCGCAGCCTGATGTGGCGGTGATGTGCGAGTTATCGCACCCGGTATGGGTGCTCGTCGATCTGTTTGTTGTCAAGGAAAAGGCTCAGTCGCTGCTGGCTGACATTGATGGTTGCACGGAGGTACTCGTAGACAGCCTCGGGCGGAACGAGGAACTTTTCCCCGAGGATGTCCAGCAGCCCATCGCTGCGAATGAAACGAACAAAGTGGTATCGCCCTGTTTCTGGTTTTGGCAGTGGGTGAGTGGGCGGTTTTTCATGGGGAGGGAATCGAAGCTGTCTGCAACAGTCCAGCGCAGATAATGGTGTCTTACCAGCAAGCGCGCTGTAGCGGTACTTGCGATTGTGTCGATCCTCAAATTTGAGGCTCTCTTCTCGGAGCTGTGGGGCTGAATCCAGCATGACTCGGCGCAGAAACTTGTAGCGCCAGTGGTCATTGAATTTTTCTACCACGGCATTGCGCCAGGGCTCTGCAGGGGGAATGAACCACACTTCGATTCCAAGCAACAGGCACAACCGAATCAAGCTGCCCATACCACGTGGATGCCGACGGCTACCGGCAAAAACGCTTTCATTGTCTACCTGTTGGTGTCGGGGAAGCCCCATGCGCATCCATGACGACCAGAAACCATTCACCGAAGCCTGAGCTCCTCTCTCTATCATTGGTTCCACTGCACATCGACGGGTCGCCAGATCAACGCTGTGGAGGCTGTAAAAGCGCACCGGGCCTTTCAGGTAACACGGGCCAACAAAGTCGCTCTGATGAACGTCACTCGCATGCCCTGGAACAAGGCTTGGATACTTCTTGCCCTTTGGCTGGTATCGCCCCTGCCGGCGCACCACTTGACCATTTCGGACCAGGATGCGTCCGATTGTACGAATTGACGGGGGCTCACTGATCTCGAGGTCTTCCAGCTCCCACAGAATCGCCTGAGCCCCAAAGAATATGCCCTCTTTCCGCAACCGATCGCGTACGGCAAGCACGGTCGCCTCGACGTGGCTGCTCGTCTTCGAAGGCTGACTTTGAGGACGACACGACCGGCTCCGATACCAATCATCCGTACCCGCGAGGTAGCGCTGAAGCCACTTATAAAACCATTGCTTCGAGTAGCCCAGAGACCTCCAAATCGATTCTGGACTCTCTCCGGCCAGACCCCGTTGAATCGCTACCTGCCGATCCTGCTCTTTGTCTTTTCGCATGCATCCTTCCCCCTAGGAAAGAATGCTCTAGTTTGATACCGAAGCTCAATTAGTCTACGAGGTCCTGGCACACAAACGGTCTACGACGTGTTGGCACCTGTCAATTAGGTTTTAGGTTTTAGGTATTAGGCATCGCAACATCGCATCCCGCCGTGGAATACTTACGATGAACCTAATACCTGAAACCTAATACCTTCTCAGTACGCAAACGGGTCATTTCCCTCGGGAACCGGTTCCGGTTTCGGTGCGTCGTCGGTTTTGGGCTTATTCGACCGTCTCGGACGCCGCCGGCGGGTCTTCGGCTTAGCTTCCGCGTCCTCCTCGGTCGATTCGCTTTTGGTCGGCTCAGCCTCGGGAGCAGGGTGATCATCCCCGCCATCCGCTCGTGCCGCACTGTCCCCGGCGTCATCGGTTTGAACCGGTTTCTTGCGCCGCCGTCGAGGGCGGCGCCGTTTGCGGGCGGGTTTGTCCTTCCCGCTGCTGTCGTCGTCACCGCCATCGTCGCTTCCGGCGGCGTCAGCCTCGGCCACCGGAGTTTCGGCGGCCTCGGGAGCAGGGTGATCATCCCCACCATCCGCTTCTGTCCCACTGTCCCCGGCGTCATCGGATTGGACCGGTTTCTTGCGCCGCCGTCGAGGGCGACGCCGTTTGCGGGCGGGTTTGTCTTTCCCGCTGCTGTCGTCGTCACCACCATCGTCGCTTCCGGCAGCGTCAGCCTCGGCCACCGGAGTTTCGGCGGCCTCAGGCGAGGCCGGCGCCTCGGGGCTCTCGTCGGCGGGAGCTGTCGGCTTTTTCCGCTTGCGGCCGCCGCGGCGTCGCTTGCGGGCCGGCTTCTCGGTCGTCGCCTCAGGCTCCTCATCGTCCTCGACGTTGCTCTCGGTCTCTTGGGTCGATCCAGATTGGACCCCGTCGGCGAGATCAGCGGCGGTCACGGCGGCGGTGGCGATCGCCACAGAGGGGCGGGCGGTCGATCGTTCAGTCCACTCGATTTTCTCCTCGGAGCGGTGAAGGCTGGTCGCGGCGATGATCTCGACCCGAATATCGAACTCGCGCTCGAGATCGGCAAGCTCCTTCCGAAGGTCGTTCTGGAGGGAGTCGGCGAGCTCGGGGTGAAGTGAGACCCGGACGTTCTCGACCCGGCCGGTGACGGCGCGGGTTTCGATGCGGCGCAGGATGCTCAGACCGACCAATTCGGGGCTGGCGATGGTTCCGGAGCCGGTGCAGGTTGGGCAGGGACGGTGTGTGCGCAGCTGGAGCGCCTTCTTGAGCCGCTGACGGTTGATCTCGAGCAGACCGTTGTCCGAGAGCCGGCTGGTGGTGTGTTTGGCCTTGTCGTCCTTCATGGCGTCGCGCATGGCCTTTTCGACGTCGCGACGGTGCTTCGCGCTGCGCATATCGATGAAGTCGACGACGACGAGACCACCGATATCTCGCATCCGCAGCTGGCGGGCGACCCCGACGGACGCCTCCATGTTGGTTGCGTGGGCGGTCTCTTCCTGGCTGCCGGCGCGATTGGCGCGGCCGGAGTTGACGTCGATGGCGGTCAGGGCCTCGGTGCCGTCGATGACGATGGAGCCGCCGGATGGAAGATCGACCTTTCGCAGATAGATCTTCTCGATCTGGTTCTCGAGCTGGTACTTGCTGAAGAGAGGTAGCCGTTCCTTGTAGGGGATGAGCTTCGATCGCGACCGCGGCATGAAGGTTTCCATGAAACCCTTCGCCTTGACAAAGGCGGCTTCGTCATCCACGAGGATCTCATCGATGGTGTTGTTGACGGAGTCGCGGAGAGCCTGAACGATGAGATCCTGATCGCTGTAGAGCAGACGCGGACCCTTGCCGGTGTTGGCTTCCTCGCGGACCTTTTTCCACAGGCGCAGAAGGGCGTTGGCGTCCCGGTTGAGGGAACGCTGGGGCTGATCGGCGGCGTTGGTCCGCGCGATCACCCCGCATCCCTCGGGGAGTTCGAGCCGATCGATCCGCTCGCGGATGGTGTTGCGGTCCTCTTCGCCTTCCACTTTTCGGGAAACTCCGCGGACATCGTCGAGGGGCATCAGGACGAGGTAGCGGCCGGCGATGCTCAGATTCGAGGTGACGAGCGCGCCCTTGTGGCCGACGGAGTCTCGAACGACCTGGACCAGAATCTCCTTGCCGCGTTCGAGGATCCGATCGACGCGGGGGTGTTTGGCGTCGGCGTTCGGTTTGCGGTGGTAAGCGCTGGTAACGACGTCATCGGCCCGCAGGAGGCCGTCCTTCGCAACTCCGAAATCGACAAAAGCAGCGTCGAGGGACGGCTGGAGGTTGGCGACATAGCCGCGATAGATATTTCCCCGGCAGAGGCCGGAGTCAGTGGCCGAAACCTCGTAGCTGTCCAGGGTGGTGCCATTGACGATGGCAATGCGCACCTCGTCGGTACGCTGGGCGTTGATGAGCATTCTTCGAGTCACGGCATCTCCGGATTGACAGCGGGCCTGGAGTGCATCAAGGGTCCGCTATGTCGTTGTGATTGGGTAGGTTTCTTCACTCGTGCCAAGGGTAGCACCGATCAGCCGGGAGGGCCAAATGGTTGCGGGCCGAGGGCATTGACATGCCGGCGATGAGTGAGCCGTTTGGAGGGGTGCCCCCATGTGGCACCCCCATGTCACACGCGATAGAGGATGGCGCCCCAGTTGAGTCCGCTGCCGAGCCCGACGAAGCAGACCAGGTCTCCGGGTTTCGCTCGACCCTGTTCGAGGGCCTCGTGAAAGGCGATGGGAATGGTGGCGGCGGTGGTGTTGCCGTACTTCTGGATGTTGTTGAAGACCTTCTCGTCGGGCAGATCGAGTCGCTTCTGCACGCCCTCGTTGATCCGCAGATTGGCCTGGTGCATGATCACGAGATCGAGATCATCGGTTGTGAGGTCGTTCCTCTCCAGGATCTCGAAGGTCACCTTCGGCATAAAGGTCACCGCCAAGGCATAGACCTTGCGACCATCGACGACGGGGATGTAGTCGCCCGAGTGGAACATGTCGGGGTGGAAATATGGCCGGAACGCCGATCCGCCGGCCTTTGTCCAGAGTCGCTCGGCCTGGTTTCCGTTGGTATGGAGCAGGCAGTCGATGACTCCGCGGCTGTCGTCATCCGAAGGCTCGACAACCACCGCGCCCGCACCGTCGCCGAAGAGGATGACGCGATCGCGGGTCATGGTGTTCTTGTCGAACTCCTCATCAGATAACGGTCCTGGATGCTCGCCGGTTGCCACCGCCCAGGTCTCGTCGCTCCAGGGAACCAGCGACGCGTGGGCCTCGGCACCCACGATCAGGACTCGTTTGCACTGGCTGGAGCGGATGAGCGCGTCGGCAATCTGCAGGGCGTAAACGAATCCTGCGCATTGTTGGCGGATGTCGAGACAGGGGATCTGCTCGAGACCGAGCTTGCGTTGGATGAACGGCGCCGAACCCGGGAAGAAATAGTCGGGCGTCATGGTGGCGACCACGAGATAGTCGATGTCGGACGGCTCGAGACCGGCGTCGGCGATGGCCTTTCTGGCTGCGGGGGTCGCGAGGTCGGAAGTCGCCTCGTTTGGAGCGGCGTAGTGGCGTTGTTCGATGCCGGTGCGGACCCTGATCCACTCGTCGGATGTGTCCATGATCTTGCTCATGGCGTCGTTGTCCACCCGCATCTCGGGGATATACATACCGGTTCCGGTGATCACTGCGCGCATGGGCGCCTCCTTCGTTGGCGCATCACTATATCTCAGCGACCTTCCGTACCCGTACCCGTACCCGTACCCGTATCCGTTTCCGTTTCCGTTTCCGTTTCCGTATGAACTGTGCCCGATCCCGATCCCGATCCCGTTCCCGTGATGGTCCTCACAAAGGAGGACCTTCCTGCTCGTCGCATGGTCTCGGGTGAGGATCCGCTCTCCGATCCGGTTGGAGCCCGGGTCGAGATTGCGATGCTTCGTGGGAGCCTTGTGGCTCTTCGTGCTCTTTGTGTTTCAAAACGAGGTGGCCGCGGTCTGATGCCGCGACGTCGGGCGGACAAACATGATCGATGCCGTCGCGCCCTTCGCGCCTGCGCGGTCCAACCCATTCTCCCCCATGATATCTTCTCGCCAGTGAGCGGAGGAATCTCGATCTCGTTTTCAGACGTGGCCAAGCGCTACGATCTGCGGGTGGTCTTTCGATCGGTGTCCGGCGAGGCCCGGCCCGGTGAAGCCCTTGTCATCACCGGCCCAAACGGCTCGGGCAAATCAACGCTGTTGGCGATCCTGTGCGGACTCCTGCGTCCGACCAAAGGCGTCGTGCGGCACCGCGGTCCCGACGGTGAAGACCTTCCCCGCGAAGAGTGGGGTCTTCACCTCGGAGTTGTCGCCCCCTCCATGGCGGTCTACGAAGAACTCACGGCCCTCGAGAATCTCCGTTTCTACGCCCGTGTGCGCGGGCTTGCCCTCGAGGATGCCGATCACCGCGCCTTGCTTGAACGGGTCGGTCTCGACCCCGATAGGAGCACCCCGGTTCGCGGATACTCGACCGGGATGGCGCAACGCCTCAAGATCGCCCAGGCGCTGCTGCATTCTCCATCGGTGCTGTTCTTTGACGAAGCCAGCTCGAATCTCGATCCGTCCGGCCAGGACTGGCTCGAGGATCATGTTCGATCGCTGGTCGACGAAGGTCGTACGGTTGTTCTGGCCACCAATGACCGTCGTGAGATGACCTGGGGGAGCCGGAATGTCACGCTGGTTGGCTGAGGCGCTGGCGGTTGCCGCCAAGGACCTGCGCGCCGAGTTCCGCACCCGGGTGGCGCTCAACTCCCTCGCCCTCTTCGCTCTGACCACCCTGGCTGCGGTGTCCTACACCATCGGGCCCTACAGACTGGCGACGGAGGACCGCCCCTTCCTACTCTCGGTCCTGCTTTGGATCGTGATCTTCTTTGCCGCTCTGGCCGGTCTCGACCGGAGCTTTGTCAAGGAGGAGGAGAGCCACACGGCGCCGTTGCTCCGCCTGGCTGCTGCGCCGACGGTGGTCTGGGCCGGCAAACTGCTCTACAACCTGGTTCTGATTTTTGTCCTGATGGCCATGCTGGCGCCGTTGTTCTGCGTCCTCATGGGGTTCGAGATCGCCATGCCGTGGCGATTCGTCGTGATGCTCGCGGTCGGTGGATACGCCCTGGCGGTGATCACCACCATCGTTGCCGCCATCATCGCCCAGGCGATGACCCGCGGCGCGCTCTTCTCGGTGCTGTCATTGCCGCTGCTGTTGCCGCTGCTCATCATCGTCATCGAGGGCACCAGGGCGGTGGCGACGGGTGATCTCGAAGCCTACTCCCAGAGTTTTCGGGCCGTGATCACCATGGCCGGGGCGATGACCATCGTTTCGGCCTTTCTTTTTCCCATCGTGTGGAGAGACTAGGGCATGCAATGGAAAGCGATGACGTTGTGTTGTGGGATCTAGTATCCTGTTGATCTGAAAAGCGACCGGGTCGCAGGTGGAGGTTTGTCTGGTGAATCGGGTTGGAATGGCCCTCAAGTGGTTTCTCTTTGTCTGGATGATCGTCGTCATCTGGGCTGCCTTTATGTGGATCCCATCCGCTCAGGGTTTCAAGGGGGAGTCTTCCCGAATCGTCTTCTTCCACGTTCCCACCGCGTGGGTTGCGACCCTCGCCTTCCTGGTGTCGTGTATCTCTTCAGCGTTGTACCTCTGGCGCCGGGAACCCAAGTACGATTTCGGCGCCGCCGTCAGCAACGGTCTCGGTCTTCTCTATGCGGTGCTGGCAACGGTGACCGGGGCGATCTTCGCGAAGATCATGTGGGGCGCCTACTGGAACTGGGATCCCCGCCAGACCTCGATCACCATTTTGTTGCTCATCTATGCCGCCTATTTCGCGCTGCGGTCGGCGGTGGCCGACCCGGAGAAACGGGCGACCCTCTCAGCCGTCTATTCGATTCTCGCCTTCGTCACGGTGCCGTTTCTCATGTTCATCGTGCCGAGGATTTACTTTTCGCTGCATCCCGATGTGATGACCAATGCAGACCCGGACAACAGCCTGGATTCGGCGCACCTCAAAGTGCTTTTGGCTTCGCTCGCGGGCTTTACGGGCTTGTCTGTATGGTTATATAGTGTTGGAACTCGGATCGAGGAGATCCGGCACCGACGTCGGCAGGAGGTACTGTAGATGACTGATCTGACCGGAATCATGGCCGTTACCATGATCATTTGGATTGGCCTCTTTGCCTACGTCTACCGGCTTGACCGAAAGGTCAGCCGACTGGAGGACTGATATGTCTGACCCGAAAAAACAGCGTCGCCTGTGGTACTCCGTGGGTGGCGTGATGATCGTGGCCTTCCTGGCCTATGGCGCTACGTCGTTCAAGTCCAATCTGACCCCGTATGTTTCCTTCGAGGAGGCGCAGAAGGCCCCCCGCAAGGTGCAGGTCGCCGGCGGGTTGGTCCCCGAATCCACCAGCTATCTCGAAGAATCAGAGACGCTGCAGTTCGGCTTGGTGGAAGAGGACGGTGACACGATGACGGTGCTCTACAAAGGCACCAAACCGGGCAACTTCGAGGAGGCGATTCAGATCGTCGCCATCGGGACCTACTCCGAAGGAGCGTTCCACGCGAACCAGTTGCTGGTCAAGTGCCCGTCGAAGTATCAGGGTCTGGAAGAGGCGCCGAGAAGCTACGGATCCGAAACCTAGTCCCGAGCCCCTCCGGGGCGCGGGCTTTTCGATGTGATTGCCGTCGAGCCCCGGCCTGTCCGCAGGGCTCCAGCCGAGAGGAGAGCTGATGTACGTACCCGGCACCGCACTGCTGTGGATAGCGTTTTTTCTAGGCCTCGGTTCGACCGTCGCCTATGCCCTTTCCATCCGTGATTCGGAAAAATGGAGACCCATTGCCCGCCAATCGTATGGTCTGATGACCGCGGCGGTGGTGGTTGCCTCAGCCATTTTGATGTATCTGATCGTGACCCACGACTACAGGTTGCATTACGTCTGGGCCTATTCAGACAACCTGCTGGACACCAAATATCTAATCTCTACCTTCTGGGGTGGTCAGGAGGGCAGCTTCCTGCTGTGGATCTTCTGGGGCGTCCTACTCGGTCTGCCGCTGATCCGCTATGCCAGGGCCTACGAGTCGCGGGCCATGATCTTCTACAACCTGACGCTGCTGTCATTGATCATGTTGCTCCTCAAGCAGGACCCCTTCCGCTTCCACGAAGGTCTCACCGCCGCGATGATTCCCATGGACGGGCAGGGGCTCAATCCGTTGCTGCAGAACCCATGGATGGTCATCCATCCACCGATCATGTTCATCGGCTACGCATCGCTCGCCGTGCCGTTCTCCTTTGCCATGGCGGCGCTGTGGATGAAGCGGTATGACGAGTGGACCAAGGTCTCGATGCCTTGGGTGCTCCTGTCCATGGTGAGCCTCGGGACCGCCATCATGCTCGGCGGATACTGGGCCTACGAGACCCTCGGTTGGGGTGGCTATTGGGGATGGGATCCGGTGGAGAACGCCTCTCTGGTCCCGTGGCTGGCCACCGCGGCGCTCACCCACGGGATGCTCCTACAGCGGGGGCGGAAGCGTTTTCGACGCCTCAATCTGGTCCTCGCTGTGGCCGCGTTCCTTCTGGTGGTCTACGCCACCTTCCTGACCCGCTCCGGCGTGCTCGGGGACTTTTCGGTCCACTCCTTTGTCGATCTCGGGATCACCGGGTGGCTCGTCTTCAATATGGGCTTCTTCCTCGTTGTCTCCATCGCCCTGCTCGCCTTCCGGTGGCGGGATATCCCCTCAGAGGTCGGCGACGAGCCCTTCATGTCGCGGACCATCTTCTTCGTGGTCGGCATCCTGCTCTTCATCCTCATCGGTCTGGTGGTTCTTTTGGGAACCTCGGCGCCGCTGCTCTCGCGCATCTGGGGTGAGCCCGCCCAGGTCGGGCCGGAGTTCTACAACGCAATGGGCTATTGGATCGCGGTGGCCTTCGCCGTCTTCCTTGGGGGAACGCCGTTCCTAGCCTGGAGCCGCGCCCGCAAGGGTGCCGGCAAGGTTCTGGGAGGGACCCTTGCGGTCACGGCGGGCTGCATGATCGTCGCCGCACTCCTTGGGCTCACGGGTGTGAAGGCGTACGTTTATGTCAGCGCCGTGGTCTTCAACATCGTCGCCAACGGCTGGGCGATTCTCGACTATGGCCGTGCCAAGCGCTGGCGTCTCGCCGGCGGGCCGGTGGCCCATGTCGGCATGGGTTTGATGATGTTGGCCTTCCTCACCACCGGCTGGCTCGATGAGGGCATGAAGATCAGACTCCATCAGGATCAACCGGCCGAGGTTCTGGGATACACCATGACTTTCAAGGGCCATGAGAAGCTGACGCCCACCTCCCGAGATGCGATGGTGGTGGAGATCACCGATAAACGCGGCAAGAACTTTGTTCTCAAACCCAAGATGTGGGTCAACCAGAAGTCGAACCAGCTCATCGCCAACCCCGACATCAAGGTGTTTCTCACCAAGGACCTCTACCTCGCGCCGGTGGAGTTCGAGCCCGGCAAGGAGCCGGCTCCCAGCGCGCGGCTCATGTTGGGAAAGGACGAGCCTCAGCAGTTCAACGACTGGACTCTGACCTTCCTCGGGTTCGATATGTCCAAGCAGGAAACGGTGCCGGGGGCACTCACCGTCGGTGTTGCGGTCCAGCTCGAGCGCCCCGATCACGAGATGGTGGTCCTCGAGCCGACCATGATCTCCACCGACCAGGGTGTCCAGGCCATCGGGGTGGACATCCCGGGGATTGCGGGTGCGAGGCTCCAATCCACCGGAATGAACGTCGACTCGGGAATGATCCGGGTCGAGATCCTCGGCCTTGGCGGCGGGATCGGCCGTACGGCCACCATGCACAAGGGTGAGATCCTCGCGTACGAGAACCTGCGGATCAAGTTTGACGACTTCGATATGTCTGACTTCGATCCAGAGGCCGGAAAGATCAATTTCGGAGTGGTCTTTGACGTCGAACTCGACGGAAACCACATCGAGGTCGTGCCGACCTATCGCGGCGGTCGTGGCGGAGAACCGGTCATCACTCCGGCCATGATTCCGGGAACCGGCGGCATCACGCTGAGCCCGGGACGCATCGACGCCGAAAACGGCACGGTCCAGGTTGAGGTCTATGACCCGAGCATGCCGGCGGTTGGACCCGAACCGGCCAGCCTGGTGATCGACGCCTCGACCAAACCGCTCATTGGGCTGGTCTGGGTCGGCACCCTGATGGTCATGGCCGGGATCTTCGTCGCCATGGCGCTGCGCGGTAAGGACGTCGCCTCGATCCCGTTGGAGGGCTGATAACCGCTTCCGTGCCCGTGCCCGAATCAACAACTCCACAAAGCCGCCG
>RCND010002519.1_pt1 | contig 14571 bp, 19 predicted proteins | sample 2041351 | NCBI WGS metagenome assembly RCND01 (sample SAMN09708230, study PRJNA481090) | Marine sediment metagenome, whole genome shotgun sequencing project. | biome: marine sediment; feature: ocean; material: sediment; isolation source: Sewage treatment plant 12B marine sediment (STP12B) ...
CCGCGAATGCCCCAATAGCTGCAATACAGATACCAGTACGGAACCTACCGAACAGAAAGATTACGCGTTGTTATATAGATGCACATCCTGCTGCGGGAACGGGAATGAAATTCCGTCTTTGTCGAATCGCTTCTTGATCGCTTCGGTCAGGTCAAACTTGACACCCCAGTAGTCCGCGCTGTTCACCCACGGCCTGACTGTGAAATTAACGCTGCTGTCAGCAAGTTCAGAAACGGCGATCAGGCATTCGGGATCTTTGAGAATACGATCATCGGCATCAATAAGTTCCTGAATCGTTTTGCGGACTTTGTCGATATCGTCTTCGTAGCTAACGCCAATCACCATATCCACGCGGCGCGTTTCGTGCGCCGAATAGTTGGTGATAATGCCACTCATGATTTGCCCGTTAGGGACGACGATAAGTTTGTTGTCTGCGGTCTTTAGCATGGTTGTCAGTATCTGTACCTGTAAAACAGATCCGGCAATACCGGCTGCCTCGACATAATCGCCGACCCGATAGGGCCTGAACATCACGATCAACACGCCGGCTGCGAAATTCCCCAGCGCACCCTGCAGTGCGAGTCCGATTGCGAGACCAGCGGCACCTATAACAGCAATCAATGATGTCGTTTGTATGCCAATCTGGCTCATGGCGGCGATGATGATGAAGATCATCAACATCCAGTAAACCAGGTTGCAAACAAAGGTCTCGAGAATCTTGTCTACTTCCCGGGCCTGCATCAGGTTGCGCATTCCTTTGGTAATCAATCGAGCGATCATGCGCCCGACATAAAAAATGATGATAGCGACCAGCGCTTTCAGACCGAACCCCATTCCTGCGGTCTGGATCTGTTGCCAGAGACCCATCCAGTCGAAATTTGCTATGCCGGCGATTTTCGAATCATTCATTTTCTATTTCCTTTTCTTTCCAGTAAGTGCGAGCCAGTTGCCGGCAATGATGAAACCAATTCCGGCAACAGCCATAGTTGACCATTGATAACCTTCGACGAAGGTCGAGATCAATAATGCGACGATCGGGAATAATACAGAACTATATGAGGCACGTGTAGAGCCTATTGTTCGTAGCAGCGCGAGGTAACAACCGAACGCAATCGCGGAACCGAAAACAGAAAGGTATGCCAGGGAAGCGATGTACTCGAATTCGAATAAAAAATTGAACGGTCGTTCTAATAAAATTGCAACGGTAGCGGATAGCAATGCCCCCCATGCCATGGCATGTGCGTTAACGGCGACCACTGGCAGGCCGCGCCTGGTATTGACGATTGCCGACATGTTGCCGAGTGCCGCAATAACTACACTCGCTGCGACCAGTAAAACGCCGACAATCGCCTGATCCTGCATACTGAATTTCGATATTTCCGGCCAGAAAATTAAAGCGACACCAATTACGCCAAGCAAGGCGGCAAACAACAGGCGCCCTTCAAACAATGTCTTGAAGAAAATTCGTTCGAATAGCGCATTCAAGACGACGATCAGGCTGAAAATGACCGCGACCAGGCCCGATGGGATGTAGGCGGCGCCGTGGTACACGAACAGGTAGCTGACGGAGAACAGCAACGCGCCCATAAGCATCACGAAACCGTATGACTTCCAGGGGATGTAGACTTTTCGCCCCGACAAGGCGGCATAAATGAATAGCGACGCAGATCCCAGCGCAAACCGGTACGCCACAGATACTTCTTCGGCGACTACACCGATCTGAAAGGTAATTGCGATCCAGGTCGTTCCCCAGATCAGCACAACGATCGCGTACAGGATGGCAACCTGCATGCATGATTTCCTTTTACGCTATTGGCCTGGGATGCCGCTAAAACCTGGTTGAAATCGAAATATAAAGTACGGGCCGGCAGCACCGATGTGTCCCTTTGATTGCAGGATCTGCTCGGGTAACGCGCTGTCAGCCAGATAAAGCCAGCCATCCGGCCCAAACGACAAGCCGTCTGCCCAGCGGATTCGCGTCGATTTAACCATCGTATGCAAGGCGCTTTGCCGGTCGGCCAGCAATACAGCGCCGTGTTCGACATCCGTAATGTAGATGTTGCCGCTCAGATCCGCACTCAGACCGTCACTGATTGGTTTGTCGCTATATCGTTCAACTACATTTGCTAGTTGCCGCGAGGCGAGGACCGGGTTTTTGAGATCACGGACCGGCACCCGGAAAAGACCGCCATGATTCATCGCTGCAAAATAAAGCCATTTGTTTTCGACATCGAGAGCAAGTCCGTCAACACCCGTCCTGAGATTGACCAGGCCATTAAGAAATGACATATCCCGAATTGGGTTGCGAATGAGATAGTTTTGCGCCGACACAGAAACGTGTGATTCCAGTACGCGACGAGCATCACGTGTCGCGATGTCATAAACAATGATAGCCGCCCGTTTACGCCAGAGACTGGCATCGGCAATAAAAACAGTGTCACCGTCAGCGCTTACCTGAAGATCCTGCAGTAGCGAACCAGCCGGTGCGATGTCGGAACGAAATTCGTGATCGTGCACAATATTTCCGCTTGCAAGGTCGAAGGCCAGCAAGCGCGCTGTGCCGAAACCGTGATTGCCGTGATCAATGGTCCACAATCGATCCTGGCGATCAATGACCAGGCCAAGCACGGTCTGGAAAAGATGTGGTTGCACGGTGCCGTTCGGGTACGGGATGGCGGCACCGTCAACCCACTCAAGCAACTTGTTTCCCCGCGGCCTGGACTCGGGATGCACAGTAAAAAACAATCGTCCTTGTCGACTGACGGCTACGTTGCCAATCGGTTCCTTGTAACTCAGCACTTGCTCGAGTTGACTGTCGTCGAGTAGTGGTGTCGTCGACAAATCCTGATACGGGTCACCACCGCCATACCGAACACGCAGCGTTGCGACCACGACAATTGCTAGTGCCAGCAGGAATAGAAGGAAATTTCTCAAAAGTGTCGGGCGCTCCCCGCGCGGTGACATGACACGCGGATTCTACAGCTACTACAACCTTGAGGCCCAGTTTTGAGGCGTAAACCGGGTATTCCTGTAATCGATGCCAGATAGAAGCATTCGCGGTTGAAGCCGCTCCCACAGTTGGCCGCAATCTGTGGGAGCGGCTTCAGCCGCGAATATTTTGGTGTCACGGCAGATTTTGAGTATATGGGCAGCGGTGCCTCAAACCCAAAGCTTTAGCGCCGCAGCCCAGGCGAACACAATCAACGACACAGCGGCTACACCCGCAGCACGTTGAATGTTCCGTTGTGGCAGGTAGTAATGAATCTTTGTCACGAATACTCCGGAGAAAAACCCGCACGCAAATCCGGCAAGATGCGCTCCGATGTCTGTATTCTCATCGCCTGTACCGGTATAGGCGAGTAGTGCGATGCCACCAATGATAGGTCCCAATCGCCTTGGCCAGCTATCCTGAGCCATAAGCTTCGCGCGCCAGGAATATCCGGCTACCAGCCCCAGTGCTGCGAAAACCGCAGTCGATGCCCCGATTGAGCGATGGGATGACTCGAGCAGCACAGTGTTGAGAATATTGGCAGCACTGCTGGACAAAACAATGGCTAGCCAGGCGATACCCGGGCCAACGAGCGCGCCTGCCATAAGACCGAACAAAATGCCAAAGCCGATATTGCCCATCAGATGTCGCAGGCCAGAGTGTAATGTCAATGCGGTGACGGAACGCCACCACTCACCGTCACGAATTAAAGCACCATCAATACGCCCCGCTGCAAACCAGTCGCGATTGAATGTTGCCTCAGCGGCGAGCCAGGCGACGATAGAAATCACGATAACGTAAACCGCGACGCCCCAGGTGCCGTTTTGATACTTTGGTATCAATGCCGCACTGCGCCGTGCCGGCGGGTGGTTTTCTGTATCGTATTGCCACAACTCGTACTTGGCTTTCTCCGCCATATTCTCGGGCACGATCAGCGCGCAGTTATTTTCGTTGGAGATTATCTCGCAAGGAATGCTGACGGCGTGCAGCACCAGCGCCCTGTCGGAACACTCGCGTTTAGAGCTACTTTCGAAAACAAATTGCCAGCCGTCGGGAATGATCTTGAGTCTCCAGATATTCAGGCAGCGAGAATGTCAACGGTCTGCGACAGGACATCGGCACAGTCGCCAGTCATTTTGTAAGTTGCCAAATCATCGGCACGAGTTGTGCCGCGATTAACAATAGCAATCGGTTTTCCGTTCTCGTCTGCACTGCGGGCAAATCGATAACCGGAAAACACCATCAACGAGGAGCCAACGACCAGTAGCGCGTCAGACTGTTGTAAATACTGCTGTGCATTTGCGACTCTTTCTGCCGGCACTGGTTCGCCAAAGAACACGACGTCCGGTTTGAGAATGCCGCCGCACAGTGTGCAATCCGGAACATTGAAAGACGAAAAATCCTCCCGGGAAAGCTTTGCATCACCATCTGGTGCAACGGTAGAGAGTTTTGCATCCCAATCTGGATTTGCGTCGCGAAGTTTTTGCTGAAATTTCTTCCTTGGTTCCGTCGAATCGCATTTCAGGCAACGAATCTTGCGCAGTATCCCATGCAAATCAATAACGCGCTGGCTGCCGGCTGTCTTGTGCAGGTCGTCAACATTCTGGGTAACGACGCCGGTGACAAATCCCAGCTGTTCGAGTCGCGCAATTGCCAGGTGTGCACGGTTGGGCTTTGCGCTGGCTATCCTTGACCAGCCGGCAAAACTTTGTGCCCAATAACGGCGCCGCTTGCCCGCGTCAGAGACGAAATCAGAGAATTGCATGGGTTGCCGGTGTTTCCATTTGCCGAGGTCATCCCGATAGTCAGGAATTCCGGAAGCCGTGCTGCAGCCGGCTCCACTGAGAATCGTCAGCCGCGGATGTTCGCGAATGAAACCGGACAGATTTGTAGCAGCAGTTTCAGACATCGAAATAATAATAACTCTTTAAAATCAATATGTTGAAAATCATCATAAGACCTTCAGGTTATGTTCAGTTGGTAGCGCCGACAATGACTCCCATCGACATTGAAACGTATGGAGCCTGACGTGAAAACTTTAAAGAGATGCTATTTCAGCTCTGCAGTCCTCTGCACGCTGTTCCTGCTGGAAGCATTTCTGCCAATACAATTATTCTGACATACATCCTGCATGCGGGTTTGAGTTAAGCTTCTTTCCCACGGACGCTGATTCAGGTATGTGTATGTGGCACAACAAAATCAAAAACATATTTGTGACCTGCATAATCTGCATTATTTCAGTTTTTTCAACGACCACCCTGGCAACGGTTCTCGATGCGGACGCCAACGGTTTCACCGTTGCGCACAAGACTTCTATTTCTGCGGACCGAATGGCCGTTTACAAGGCCGCGATTGAAAATGTCGGTGCATGGTGGAGTAGCGATAACACAGTGTCAGGCAACGCCGCTAACCTGTATTTTGATGTCAGCTTGCAGGGATGTTTCTGCGAATCGCTGGGGCAGGGAGCAGGTCTTGTACACATGACAGTCACGTTCGTAAATCCCGGCGTGATGATGCGATTAACTGGCGGGCTTGGCCCGTTAGGTCTGATGGGTGTGGCAGGCAACATGACCTGGGAATTTGACGATAGCGAAGAGGGCACAACAGTAACTTCGAATTATGCGGTAGGCGGCTACATGCCTGGCGGACTCGACAGCATTGCAAGCGCTGTGGATGGTGTACTGATCGAGGCAATGACGAGATTGAAATCATTTGTTGAGACCGGCAGCCCGGATGAGCCTGCGTCGCAATGAGCAACGATAAAGTCTCGCTACAGGACTCTGAAGCCGTACTTGAGACAGGGGTGGTTACTGAACTTGCGCCCGGCGTGCGACGCCTTATTGCACCCAATCCCTCAATGATGACCGGCCCCGGCACCAATACCTATTTGCTGGGTGATGATGAAATTGCTGTAGTGGATCCGGGTCCCGATATTGACGAACATATCGAGAGGATTCAGGAAGTAGCCGGTGGTCAGATCGCATGGATACTTGTCACACACACACATCCCGATCACTCGCCAGCTGCGGCCAGGCTCGCATCTGCAACCGGTGCCGAGCTAATTGGCCATGCACCACCGCACGGCCGACACCAGGACCTGACATTCGAACCTGACCGTATTCCGTGGGATGGTGACGTCTTCGAGGCCGCGGAATTCAGTTTGCAGATAGTGCATACGCCGGGCCATGCATCGAATCACCTTTGTTACTTGCATACAGGGCTGAACTGGTTGTTCACCGGTGATCACATTATCAATGGTTCAACCGTCGTCATCGATCCGCCGGATGGCAACATGGGTGATTACCTGCGCTCACTTGATCGATTGCGAGAGATCGAGATCGACACCATTGCCCCCGGACATGGCGACCTGATCAGGGAACCACGTGCTGTGATCGATTGGCATATTGATCACCGTCTGGAACGAGAGGCGAAAGTTGTCGCGGCATTGGAAGGCAGTCCGGATTCAACCTCACGAGAACTGGTGGAGCAGGTTTACGCAGACGTTGACGAGAAATTTCACGAACTCGCCGAACACTCACTCCTGGCTCACCTGATCCATCTGGAAGAAGAATGCCGCGCGACAATGCTGCGAGGGCGTTGGCGGCTTTCCTAGCGGATACAGCAAAGTATCTCGGGGACAGTTTTATTACCTGGTGTTGCCGGGCGCTGACGACAATTAGTCAAGCTGCCCCGCAAAATCCCAACAAAGACGAGGAAAGAAGAAATGAGGCAATTGGATCGTTTCCTTATTGGGGCTCTCGTGGCTGGTATTTGGTCGTTGGTTGCACTACAGATGAATTCTGTCAGCTACGCTCAGGAGATTTCGGCTGTAAAGAAGGACCCTCAAACTGAAATCACGGTAATACATGCTACCGACATTGTCGGCTTGAGCGCCATGGTTCAACAGTCTGTGCGGGATCATCAGTTCAGACCCCAGTCGATGCCAGGTCTGGATCAGTACGTAAAATCCATAGTGCGAAATTGCAGAATCAGTGGCTCAGTTACGGGAGATCGAATAACGTCCACCAATATTTCGTGCTAGCAACCATTTGGGGGACCAATTGCCAGCGTTCGCATTGGGTCATTAGCAGACGAACCGCAATCGATCGGCACTCACTTGTCAGGCGTAATGTGCCTTAACGAAAGTGCCTGTGTATCTGTGGATCTTCGTCCTGAGCTTGATCCAGAAGCTATCTTGCACTGATTCACGTGGTATTGATCATTCGACGTAACGTATCGCTGTTGCCTGTATCTGAAATACCTGAATTCCACCACCTCCACCTGTCCCGTATGCGTCACGTCCACCCGCGACTGTTCCCTTGTTGCTGATGGAGTGAACTATTATTCCGTCGGCACCTAGTTCCACGGCACGCCTAAGAATCGTGTCTAGCGCAGCCATGGCAGTGTTGCCCCGACTCGTCGCGTCAATGCGGTCCAGATTTTCATAGTCAATTTTTGGCTCCTCGTAAAAGACTTGAATATCTCTTTCTTCTTGTGTCAGCTCTGTTGGCTGACTGACGCAACCACAAATAACTAACCCAAGCAAAATCATGTATATCTTCATCATTTACGTTCCTCGCCAGAATCCGCATCGAACAGCCATGCATTCCATGCTATTGGTCGGAAATATGTCCGTCACATGCGTTGCCCGACGTCCGCTTTGGGCCATTGGCGGACCTTATTGCCAAGTTTAGCTTAATGTCTGCTTTAGAGCGGAAAGCGGACGTCAGGGCAGGCAAAAATCTGCTGTTCCAGGGGCTGCTACGGAATCAGTAGCGCAGTGTCCACTTTTCCCGAAAGCGGTCGTTCAGATCAATGCAGTTCCGGGAATTTGAGAGTCCGCTTTCGGCCATAAGCGGAAGTTCGCCTGAATTTGTCTGAACCATTCGACCCTCAGCATTAATAAATGTCGATTCTGACAACGGGTCCTGACACAATTAATAATTATTCCGTTCTGGCTCATCTATGAATACTCATGCTGCCGCAGGAAAGCAGTGGACAGATAAGGAACTGGACGACCTCACGGTCGAAAATCAATTTCGGCTGAGGGGCCTGGAAGTAACGCGCCTGGACACATTTGTTGACGCTGCTTTCGCATTTGTACTTACGCTGCTCGTTATATCGTTCGACGATATTCCATCGAATATTCCGGAAATGCTGGCGGCCGTAAAACGGATTCCGGGGTTTGCCGCCAGCTTCGCTATGCTGATGGTGTTCTGGCTTCAACATCGCAAGTGGAGTCGACGCTATGGTCTGGAGAATCACAGAACGATTCTGCATAGCCTGGTACTTATATTTGTGATGCTGGTTTATGTGTACCCGCTAAGAATGTTTTTCGAGGGAATGTTCTCCAATCTCACTGGCGGTTACCTGTCTACAAGCTATCAGATTGAGACCTACAATGACCTGCGCTTGATGTTCGTATTCTATTCCGCCGGATTTCTTGCCATGTCCCTGCTCGTTAGCCAGTTATATCGTCTGGCAATGCGCAGCTCGACTACGCTGGGACTGAATTCCATTGAACGGCGAAAGACCAGCATTGAAATGCACGTATGGGCGCTCGCTGCGAGCTTCGGATTGTTGTCAATTCTGCTGGCACTCACATTACCGGACGCTTGGGTACTATCTGCTGGATACATGTATTTCGCCCTGTTCCCTGCAAGGCGACTTCCTGCGTTTCTGGACCGGCGTCGCATTGCAGATGCGTCGTAAATAATACCTGCGAATGTCCGCTACGGGTCATTAGCGGACCTTATTACCAGGTTTAGATGAATGTCCGCTTTTCCCGAAAGCGGTCATTAAGAGGTCGGAAAATCAGGATGATTGAGGGTCCGCTTTCGGCCAGATGGTTTTGCCCCGGTTTAATGGACAGTTTCATAAAGACCGCTTGTCCGCTTTTCGAACTCCACCGGACTGATGTTACCAAGATAACCATGGCGACGTTTTCGATTGTAGAAACATTCAATGTATTCGAACACATCGGCCCGTGCTTCTTCTCGAGTCCGGTAGCGTACCCGGTTGACCCACTCCCGTTTCATGAGTCCAAAAAAACTCTCTACCACCGCATTGTCGTAACAGTTTCCACGAGCACTCATGCTGCATTCGATGCCGTGCTTTAAAAGCTCATCACGAAAGTCATCACTCGTATACTGGCTGCCTCGGTCGGAATGATGGATCAGTTCAGCCCCTGGTCGACGAGCTCCGATTGCCATGTTCAGTGCATCAATAACCAGGTGCCGATTGATCCAGCGACTCATCGACCAACCAACAATACGCCTGGAATAAAGATCCATCACAACCGCAAGATATAGCCAACCCTGGTGGGTTGAGATGTACGTGATATCAGCTGCCCAACACTCGTTCGGGCCCTCGGCCGTGAAGTCTTGCTGCAGCAGGTTCTCTGCCACCGGGTGGCTTGGATCCCGCTGTGTCGTGACCCTAAAGCGCCGCTTGGGACAACCTCTAAGACCCGCTAACCGCATCAATCGGGCCACTTTGTGACGGCCGTGACCGTAGCCTTCGTCCCTCAGATCAGCCGTGATCTTGGGACTGCCATAGACACCCTTACTCTCAGTGTGCAGCCGCCTGATGGCACCGGTTAATTGCCGGTCCGTCTTCGCCCTTTGACACTCAGGACGAACCCGCCAGGCGTAGTAACCGCTCCTTGATACCTTGAGCACCCGACACATCATCGTCACCGGATAATGGCTGCGACGTCGATCGATACAGATGTATCTCATTTCGACTCCTTGGCAAAGAACACCGCCGCATCTTTTAAAAAATCCCGTTCCTGTTTGACTTTGGCCAGTTCGCGCTTGAGCTTAGTCAGCTCCTCGTCCCGACTTTTACCCTGACCCGGAAAAGCATCATCACCTAAAAGTCTGAACTCATCTCGCCAACGACGCAGTTGCCGGGCACTGATCTCGAGCTCTTCACAGACGATGACATCTGTCACGCCTTCTTCACTCGCACGCATCAACGCTTCGCGTTTAAACTCAGGGCTATATCTCTTGTATCGCTTCTTCTTCGTCATAAGACACCTCCTCACGCATTATCGCGCACATTTAAAGGTGTCCACCAAACCGGGGCAGGACTAAGAAAGCAGCCACTCAACAACTACTGAACTCAGCTGCCTGAGTGTCCGTTTTTTGGAAAAGCAGACTTTCACGCAAAATATACGCACATACTCGAATCACGCTCATCTCCGAATCGAGGACCCCTTGTCGCGAATCTTAATTTTTGAGGAAACGTTGGGAGTTAGCCCTTCCCAGTTCGCTTCCCACTAACTAGCGATAGTGCCGCATCTCGATGGTGCGAAACTGGCTCCATGAACTGCACCCGGTCTGGTAGACACTTCCAAACTATGAATTAAGCATTGGAAGAAGTGGAATGATCAACCTGCCAATAGCGAGCGGCGTCAATTTCAGTCTGGCGCATTTGACATCCTTTTGAAGTTAAGCAGGACTACGCCAACCAAGATCAGCGCGGCGGCAAAACATTCAGATGCTCCAATTTGTTCGCCAGCTATTACCGCGCCAATGCCCAATGCCACTACGGGTGGAACATAAGTAACCGACGACGCTGCAATCGCGCCCATCTCGCCGACGATGTAGTAATAGATGATGTACGCTAAACCAGTGCCCGCGAGACCGAGGCCCAGTACCAACCCGGCTAAAGCTGCACCACTTTGGGCGATGCTTGAAATGCCACCAAAATCCGTTACAAGGGCCAAGATGATAGTTGCAAATCCGAGTTGATAGGTCGTCAGCGCCGCTGTCGGAAGTTTGAGAGGCACGACGTACTTCTTCGCATAGACAAAGGATACGCCGAGGCTGAACGAGCCAAGCGTCATGAACAAGACCCCTTCCATTGATGCTCCATCTAATCCGGACTCAAACGGACGCGCAATCATTAGTATGCCAATGAAGCCGACACTCAATCCGAGAATCATCGCTTTAGTGAGTCGCTCGTCGCGCAAAAACAAGGCGGCCGCAATTACCGAGAACATCGGGATCGCACCGCTTAGTGCGCCAGCGATACCTGATGGCAATAAAGACGTTCCGCGCGCGAATCCATAATAGTAGACAGCCGCTGCGAGGCATGCCATGACGACGAAGTGTCCGGTGTGTTTGAGATGGATCAGTTTCAGTTGGCCCTTCACTGCCGCGTAGATGAATACAGGGCCGAATCCGAGCGCGACTCGTGCCAAAACGACCTGTTCAGGAGAGATGTAGTTGGTCGCCAATTTCATGAAAATGAAGTTGCTGCCCCAGATGATCCCGAGCGTAAGCCAAGCGATGATCGACGTGATGTTGTACTGCATGTTTTGTACTCACCTTACGCATAAGGACAGCGCACATTTCCTCAGAATCCTGAATGATGTGTATCTCAACGTCCAAGCCTTTGTGACGAGTTAGCTTGAGGCGCCGCGTCATCGCCAGCAGGCCGTATTTGGATATACTGCTATCCGTGCCAGCGGAGCCGGTGGGCGAGTGCCGGTTACACATCAACTATCGGCTTTTTCGCGAGGTATATGCCGATTACCATCAGTCCAATTCCAACGATGCGAGCGATTGTAGTTGGAGCCCTGGATACATTTAACAACCCAAAATGATCGATTATTGCCGCGGCGACCAGTTGCCCAAAAAGGACAATAAATATCGCATTTCCGAGGCCAATTTTCGGGGCGATCCAGGTAATCGACAAGACATAAAACGCTACAAACACGCCACCCAGGTAGTAGTGCGGGGGTGTGGCAATGAATTCAGCTTTCGAAGGCAATGGGCTGGTCAACGTCAATACGGCCGTGATTGCGAAGGCGAGCAAGAACAACACGAACACCGCGGGAATAGGGCTTCCGAGACGTACGCCTAAATCCGCATTAACTGCGGCCATTAATGGGATACCGGCACCCGCGATGAACAAAATGACGCCGAATATAAATGCTTGCGAAAACCAGCCCATCATTGTGTTTTGGCCAGCAGATCAGAAAAATACTGGACAAAGAACTCGACAGAGTTAGCACCTGGCACTAACTCTTTGTCGTTGATGACAAACGTTGGCACGCTAGACACATTAAAACTGTTTACGCGGGCTTGTTTTTCCAGCACTTCAGCAGCTATTTCCGGCGATGTGAATGCAGCTATCACATCATCGCGATTGAGGCCGACAGAGCTCGCTATATTTGCGAGATTTTCTGTGTCATCCACGTTCAACCCTTCCGCAAAATACTGCTGGATTAAAATTCGATTAACCTGCTCTTGCTTATCGAATTTTTCCGCATAGTGGATCAGTGTGTGGGCTTTTGCGGTGTTCCAATAGTGTGTGCGTCTGCCGAAGTCATATGTCAGTCCCGCCTGAATCGCTGTTTCAATCAAGTTATCACGATAGCGAAGCAGCTCTTCTGTATTCCAATTGTTACGGCGTTTCAGGTGATCTTCGAATGATTCACCTTCTTTGGGCACCTCTGGGTTTAATTCGTAGGGCAGGAACTTAAACTCGACTTCGATTTGCTTGTCGAATTGCTTGAGCGCAGCTTTGATGTTGCTGTATCCGATTGGGCACCATGAACAGACAACGTCGTGTATCTGTTCGATCTTGATTCTTGTCTTGGTCATTGTTCTTTTCCTGTGTCCTTGTCAGTTTTTCTATTGGCGGCCAAATATCAAACCATGCGGCGGTGAGGCGGTTTGATATTTGGCACTTGCCGCCCTTTAGGGCTTAGATAATCGTGTACATCTTGTTAACAATCTTCCACTGGCCGTCTTCTTTCAGCAGACCGAGGAAATCAATGAAGTGTGCTGCCAGCAATGGAACGTCAACTTTGGCCATGGCTTGGTCGCCAATGATCTCAAGCGACTGAATCTTGAAGTTGTACTCCATCCCTTCATCACGAGGGATCGGCCGGCTGGCGACAGCCTCTAGCCATTCATTGAGTGTCTTGCGGTAGTTATTGCCTTTGAGCCATGCATCGTCATGAAAAATGGTACGAAGTTTTTCTACGTCACCCTCAAAGAGCCCATCAAAATATTCGTTCAAAAGTCCGACAATAGCTTCATGGTCTGACTGGTAGCTTGCTACAGGCTTGAGTGTTGCTTGTGCGGTCATTGGTCTGTTCCTTTTCTCAAAAACTGAATTTCGGGTTTGAATTCGTTTGCTGTTTTCTCTGTTCCTAGCTCTCGGCTGACTTTCTGGCTCTGATGTCGGTAACCAGTGCGCCGCCTACGCCCCAGTTGTCGGTTGGAACTTCTTCGATCACGACAAATGTTGACGAGGGAGTTTTACCGAGCACGTCCCGGAGCAGATTGGTAGTTGCAGTGATTAGTTCTTGCTTCTGTTCGCGGCTGACACCTTCGTCTGTGACTTGAATACTTACGTATGGCATTGATTTTTCCTTTAGGTCTAGTGAGTTGGATGTTTATTCAGGGTCGTGATCAGCCGAAGGCGTGCCCAGCAGCATGACCGCCATCTACGCGAAGTGTGGTGCCGCTGATGAAGTCATTGGTGGCAAGCAAAGCTACAGCGTTCGCAACGTCTTCGGGTTTACCGATTCGGTTTACCAAGTGCAGGCCAGCCAAGCCGCTTGTATCGTCGATGCCGTGTTTAGCGTGCAGGGGTGTATCGATAATGCCCGTCGCAATCGTTGAGACGCGGATGTTGTCGCCGCCGAATTCGGCTGAAAGCTGCTCGGTCAAACTGTGCAGGGCGGCTTTACTGGCAAGCGCCGCTGAAGCAGGGAAGCCTGCGATGGCATGCTCAAGAAGCGTCGTGCCGATGTTTACAATCGCGCCGCCACCACGCTTCTGAAGAGCAGGAACCGCCGCTTGTGCCGCAAAATATGCGCCTTTGAAGTTGATCGCATAGAAGCGGTCAATATCGCCTTCTTCAGTGTCGAGGAAAGGCTTAGCACTAAAGACACCTGCGTTATTCACCAGGATATCAAGGCCGCCAAATTCTGTTTCCGCGACACGCACCAGATCAGCACCAACTGATTTGTTGGCAATATCACCAACCAGGAAAGTTGCGTTTGCCGGTGAGCCAAGCTCTTCGTAAGCGGCTTCAAGGTCAGCTGCTGTACGAGCATTCATGACGACGTTGATGTCGTCGCTGAGAAAACGCTTGGTAATGGCAAAGCCGAGACCTGTTGACGCGCCTGTCACGATTGCTGTGAGAGTTTGATTGTTTGTTGCTTGTGTCATTACTAATCCTTCGTTTTGAATGTTTACGTTTTCAGTTCCGAGCTTTCGCTTCGGTCCGTGTGTCCCTTGATACTTACGGTATTCGGAAAAACATCTTGTGATAAGATCACTAATACGCAATTTATTATTGCGCTTTATGAACAAATAGATTTCATTCAGGCAAGGCCGGAGTTCAGCCATGGATCAACTGGGCGCGATAGTGCTATTCAATAAAGTGGTCGAAACGGGATCGTTCTCGGAAGCCGGTCGGCAATCGAATTTGGTGCCATCCAGTGTTTCGCGTCGGATTGTTGACCTTGAAGGTTGGCTGGGGGCAACGCTGTTTCACCGCACCACCCGCAAACTGAACCTGACGGAAGTCGGACGACTATTTCACGAACGTAC
>RCND010001224.1_pt1 | contig 14558 bp, 9 predicted proteins | sample 2041351 | NCBI WGS metagenome assembly RCND01 (sample SAMN09708230, study PRJNA481090) | Marine sediment metagenome, whole genome shotgun sequencing project. | biome: marine sediment; feature: ocean; material: sediment; isolation source: Sewage treatment plant 12B marine sediment (STP12B) ...
GAAGAACTGACTTTAGTGGCATCTGGAGGAAAGGATTATAGTTGGAGTAATGGAAAGACCGCCTCAGAGATCAAGGTGAGTCCGGATAAAACCACTACTTATAAGGTCACTGCAACAGATGGTATCACCAAGGATGAGGCTGAGGTAACAGTTACAGTAAAGGAAGTTAAAGTAAATGCAGGAAAAGATGTAACGATCAAAAAAGGAGAGGAAGTTACCCTTACGGCAACTGGAGGTGATAGTTACTTATGGAGTACAGGGGAGACCACGGCAACTATTATTGTCAATCCTGCGGTTACGGCATATTACACTGTGACGGGGACGAAAGGTGTTTGTGAGGATGATGACAGGGTAAAAGTGACAGTTAATTCTGCTGTCGTTGGAGGAACGCCAATTATTGCAAATGCAGGTTCAGACACTGAAATCTGTAAAGGAGATAATGTGACCTTAATAGCATCAGGAGGTTCTTCATATGAGTGGAGTACAGGAGAGACAACTCAAAATATCACAGTGACGCCTGATAAAACTACAGCTTATACAGTAACAGTGATAGAGGATAGCGAAAGTGATACTGATGAAGTGATCGTTACAGTTAATAATTTCACGGTCAATGCCGGAGTAGATAAAACGATTACAGAAGGTGAAAGTGTTTCTTTAACCGCGATAAGAGGCGATAGTTATTTATGGAGTACTGGGGAGACCACGGCAACTATTATTGTCAATCCTACGGTTACGACATATTATACTGTGACGGGGACGAAAGGTGTTTGTGAGGATGATGACAGGGTAAAGGTTACAGTTAATCCATCAATCGGTGGTGGGACTACTGTTGTTGCCAAAGCAGGTTCAGACACTGACATCTGTAAGGGAGATGATGTCACTTTAACAGCCAACGGAGGATCTTCTTATGAATGGAGCACAGGAGAAAACACACAAAGTATTATAGTAAGCCCTGACAACACCACTACCTATTCAGTAACAGTGATAGAAGGTAGCGAAAGTGATACAGATCAGGTTATTGTAAATGTAAACCAAGTTACAGCTAATGCAGGTTCAGATCAAACAATTACTGAAGGAGAGGAAGTTATCCTTACTGCAACTGGAGGTGATGCTTATTTATGGAGTACAGGAGAGACTACATCAAGTATCAATGTAAGTCCAGAAAGCACCGAAACCTTTTCTGTAACGGTATCAGAAAATGGTTGTGAAGCTACTGATAATGTAGTAGTAAATGTAAATGCGAGTATTGATTTACCAGTTGTTGCGACAATTAGTGAAGATGTGATGCTTTGTAAAGGAGAAGAAGTAAGCTTAGTGGCCTCTGGAGGAACAGCATATAGTTGGAGTAATGGAGAGACGAGCTCAGAGATCAAGGTGAGTCCGGATAAAACCACTACCTATGATGTTACTGTAACAGATGGTCTTACTACAGATCAGGCAAAAGTTACGGTTACCGTAAATGAAGTAATTGCTGATGCCGGAGAGGATACTAGTATTAAACAAGGTGCAAGTATTAAATTAACAGCTAGTGGAGGTGATTTTTTCAAATGGAGTACAGGAGAAGTATCAAAAAGTATAATCGTTTCGCCTTTAATAACCACAGACTATGAGCTTCAGGTAGAAAGAAATGGCTGTGTTGATTTTGACATGGTTAGGGTAGTTGTTTCAACTCCGGAAAATTCAAGTTTTACTGTTATTGCAGGAAATGATGTTACGATTTGTACAGGTGAAAGAGTAACACTTAAAGCTTCAGGTGGATCTATTTATAAATGGAATAACGGTAAAACAACCAAGAGTATTTCAGTCACTCCTGCTATTACAACAACTTATTCAGTTGAAGTCTCAGATGGGAAAAGATCAGGTGTGGATGAAGTAACCGTATATGTGGATCAACTAGAAGCAGATGCTGGAGAGAATTTAACTATTATAGAAGGAGAAAGCGTTACGCTTACTGCACAAGGTGGTGAACGTTTTGAATGGAGTAATGGTGAAAACACAAGGTCTATCACAATAAGTCCAAAAGAAACAAATATTTACACAGTAATTGTCTTTAAAAATGGTTGTCAGGATTCTGATAGTGTGCAGATTACGGTAAATAAAAGAGTTGAATTAGATCAATTACCTCCAATTGCAAATGCTGGTAAGGATGTCAATATATGTTTAGGAGAAAGTGTTGCGCTCAGCGCAAAAGGTCAAGGCTCCTATCTATGGAGTACAGGTGATCATGGGGCTTCTATAAAAGTAAGCCCTAAAAGAACAACCACTTATATACTTGAGGCTAGTAATGGTGATGTCACCGTCAGTGATAAGGTCGTGGTATATGTAGATACGTGCCAGGAGAATCTGAATGTCGTGACAGATTTAAACCTCGTAGTTTATCCAAATCCATCTAACGGGCTTGTAACAATGAATATTTCAGGAGTCGTAAATACACTGAATCTTGAACTCTACGATTTAAACGGGAGATTAATTCTAAAGGAAACAGTTGATGGGAGGTATCAACAAGTGAATAAACAAGTTGATCTTTCAAGACTACCAAAAGGAATGTATGTGGTTCGAATATATAATCGTGACCAAAGTACATTTAGTAAGATTTTACTTATATAAACTAAACGAAGTTCCAATCGATTTTAAAATGCCATTTGTTTAAATGGCATTTTTTATTTTATAGTTGCGATCAACTTGTTACAATATTAATTTGAATCTTACGTTTTAATAATCAATAATCGCGAAAAAAGCCCCTCCTTTTTACGCTTTTATCCTCTCCTATCTTTAACAACAATAATTTAAGTTTAAAATTGTTTCAATTAAATTGATATAAGATATTATAGAAAATGAAAATTAAAATATTCGTACTTTTCGCAACGTTTTTCACTACTTCATTATTTGCACAAATTAATCGTCCGATATTGTCGAATTTTAGAATAGAAAATGGCCAAAGTTCAAGAGTTTATTTTGACAGTAGTATTGCAATTGCTGAGTTAAAAAAGAATGGATTTGTAGTTTCTGGAAAAAATATTTCGAAACTAAAAATAAATATTGATAAAACTACGGGTCATTATTTTGAAGTTTCTAGTTCATTTACTTTTTGGGACAACAATACCATAAGATATGATGTCGACAATGATGTAAAGGATGATAATTTATTATCTAGCTTCACACTTTCATATATAAAAAATAATCTTAGTCTAAAAGAAGGAACAGTTAAAGAGATTTATGTTAATTCCAAAGTTTCGAAATCAGGTAATGGTACAAGTGAGAAAGAAGCATTTAAAACTTTGAAAGAAGGGATGAACGCTTTGCCTAGTGGAGGGGGAAAGATTTGGGTGAAAGCAGGAAAGTATCAAGAAGGTGAAATCACCAATACAGTTCCTAAGGCAAAAGTAACAGCGCCTAATGTAATTGAAGGTTATAAAGACGTCCCTGGAGATATTTCATCAATGTATTATAAGTACGTTGAGAATGGTAAGTTAAATAAGTTAGATCCGACAGAGATGCCTTTGTTTGATGGTTTAAATAGAAGTGCGAATGTTACGTTTTATAACATTGCTAGCGATAACTATTATATTTGGAGAAACATTCAAGTTACAAATTACAAGGTAGCATTTAGAGCAGCAACGATGACCGGATTTGTGGCGAATAATATCCTTATTAAGGATATGGGTGCTTTAAATTCTAGTAATGGCTATGGCTTCAAAATGGAAAGTAGCTCATCTGAATCTAATTTAATAAGAATAAAAAACTCTATTATAATCAATGCAACGCATACAGGAGTTAAGATTTCTGGTAGTCATGGATTAGTTGAGAACACAAAAGTATATTGTAATGAAGCTTTAGGAGTATATGACATAGATGCTCCAACAGATTATTATTATCTCATAGGCGGCAGTGACAATATTATTAGAAATTCTATAGCATTTAAAGATACCCCGAACAGTTGGGGTCATAATGGTCATGGTTTTTCCTTAAAAACCCAAGCAAACGTTGCTCCTGTTCAATATAATTTAATAGAATTTTGCACAGCGATAAATATATACGGATCGTTTCAGGCAAGACATATTAACTGCAAGTATAATGTCTTTAAGGATAGCGAGGCTCATGCCAAAATTCCTAACCGGAAGATCAGTAAAACAGATCAAAAAACTGGAGGAATCCAATTTATTAGTGGAGGAAGTTATAATGTTTTTGAACGGTTATATATTCATGATGTAGATGTAGCCATATCATGGATCGCTAATGGAGAACATGATACAGATGTTAATATCCAGCAAAACAGTATTATTAGGAATTGTGTTTTTGACAATATAAACGTAGCTATTCGTGCCTATCATGCGAAAACAGGTGGAACTTCCAAGCCAAGTGGGAACAAGGTGTATAACTGTACATTTAACAATATAGATGCCATGTATAGGATGGTAAATGACAAGCCATTTCAATTTGCAGGAAACGAATTTAAGAATGTTATATTCAATGATATTCCTATAAGGGATGCAGATCTTGCTTTTAAGGGTGGATGGACTTATGAAAATTCTAATTTTCATAACACATGGGCTGTTGAAAAAGGAAGTGGAAATGTTAGTTTACCTCCTGGTTTTGAAAATCAATCTAAAGGTGATTTTAGATTGAAATCAAACAGTTCGATGAGAGATAGGGGAGTGAAATTAGATGATGTAACATCAGATTTTGAAAAAAAACATAGATCACGATCAAAAGAGAAACCTCATGACATAGGAGCCTATGAATATGAGGAATATAAATTAAGTTCAAAAAAGGCAAATGCTGGAGAAGATCGGACAATTTGTTTTGGTGAAGAGATTATATTAACTGCCAGTGACGGCAGCGATTATTTATGGAGTACAGGAGAGACAACAAAAAGCATTAAGGTGGCCCCTTTGGAAACTGTTACGTATAGTGTTAAAATAACCGAAGGAAATACTTCGGATTCTGATGAAGTTCGTGTAATAGTTAATAAAGTTTTAGCCAATGCAGGAGAAGATGTTTCCATCACAGAAGGAAACCCTGTAACTTTAACTGCTAGTGGAGGGACTGAATACCTTTGGAATAATGGAGAAACCGGATCAAGTATAACAGTAAATCCAAATTCGACAATCACTTATGAAGTAAGAGTGACTAATGAGGGGTGTGAAGCTTTTGATGATGTTACTGTTCAGGTAAATAAAAAAAATCCTTCCCTCATCTCTGCAAATGCTGGAGAAGATCGAACAATTTGTTTTGGTGAAGAGACCAAATTAATTGCAAGTGGAGGAACTAGTTATTTATGGAGTACAGGAGAGACCACAAAAAGCATCAAGGTGAGTCCTAAGGAAAGTGTTATTTATAGCGTTAAAGTAAGAGATGGGAAATTCTCTGATTCTGATGAAGTTCGGGTAATTGTTAATAAAGTTTTAGCCAATGCAGGTGAAGATGTTTCCATCAGAGAAGGAAACCCTGTAACTTTAACAGCCAGTGGAGGAACTGAATACCTTTGGAGTAATGGAGAATCCGGATCAAGTATAACAGTAAGTCCGATTTCGACAATCACTTATGAAGTAAGAGTTACTAATAAGGGGTGTGAAGTTTTTGATGATGTTACTGTCAAAGTAAATAAAGAAAGTAATGCTGCTGTTTCTGCCTTTGCAGGAGAAGATCAGACAATTTGTTATGGAGATGAAATCAACTTGACTGCAAGTGGAGGAACTAATTATTTATGGAGCACTGGAGAAACTACAAAAAGTATCAAAGTGAGTCCTGTGGAAAGAACAGATTACACCGTTTCAGTTTCAGATGGCAACACAACGGGTTTTGATGAAGTTACGATTGATATTAAGAATTGTATAAATGAGGTGTCAGATATTTTTGATAATCAGCAAATTGAAGTTTTTCCTAATCCTACAACAGGAATATTAAACCTTCAATCAAATGGGACTCATTCTGAAGTGGATGTACATCTGATCAATGTCAATGGTAAAATACTCTACCAAGAAAGACTAAATGTTGAGGCCAGCGGTTTTTCAAAGCAAATAGATCTTTCAAATTATACGAAAGGCATTTACTTTGTTAGATTTATTAATTCAGACGATTTTATTGACGTGAAGAAAATAGTAATTATTTAGAATTTATTAATTCATCTATTCCATAAAACAAATTAGTCATAATGCGATTTAGTGCGAAACAGGTTCATTAGAATGTAATTGATTTAATCTTTCAATTTCTTCAAACAAAATTTACATTCAAAAATTAACAATATTTTTTTCAATGGACCGTTCTATGAATAATTATTTTGTAAATAAATAATAAAAAAAGGATAGCTTAAATTTTCCCCTATTAAAATACTGTTAGATTCAATTCATTGAAAAGACGTATTTTATTCTTTATTATCAGGACATTCTGTTTTGATAAATTGTCAATTAGAATTGATGATGGTTAGAGCAAATACAGCTCTCTCGTTTTACAGGGTTTTTTAAAGTTATAAGAAGGGTAATTCCTAATAGGTTCATGCTATAAGGTGTTTCTATTCATCTAGTCATAATTGATGTGACTTAGATAGGCGAAGCCGTGATTTAGGAGAAATTATTTGGATAATTTGCAAGGAGTATTAGTTGAATTTATGAAACTTTTTTTGTAGTTTCATTAATGAAAATGAATTTTGAACATAAGTGAACAAGGCATGAAAAATTTTGCATTAATTGGAGTAGGAGGCTATGTAGCTGTAAGACATTTGCGAGCTATAAAAGAAACAAACAATAACTTGTTGGTTGCCCTTGATAAATTTGATAGTGTTGGTATTATGGATAGTTACTTTCCTGATGCTTCTTTTTTTGTTGAATTTGAAAGATTTGATCGTCATATCGAAAAACTAAAAAGGAAAAATAATATTAATTTGGATTATGTGAGTATATGTACGCCTAATTATTTGCATGATTCTCATATCAGAATGGCACTGCGAAGTGGAGCCAATGCGATTTGTGAAAAACCTTTAGTATTGAATCCTTGGAATTTAGATGCTTTAGCAGAAATTGAAAAAGAATACGACAAAAAAGTAAATACTATATTACAATTGAGGCTTCATCCAAGTATTATAGCTTTGAAAGAAAAAATTGATAATGGTCCTGCGGATAAAATTTATGATGTGGATTTGACCTATTTAACCTCAAGAGGAAATTGGTATTATACTTCCTGGAAGGGAGATGTTTCAAAATCTGGGGGAGTGGCATCGAATATTGGGATTCATTTTTATGATATGTTATCCTGGATATTTGGAGGAGTGAAGATGAATAAAGTTCATTTACATACCCATGACAGAGCAGCAGGGTTTTTGGAGTTTGAAAAAGCCAGAGTAAGATGGTTTCTTTCTATTAATTACGACCTACTGCCAAAAGAAATAAAGGAAAAAGGCCGACAAACTTTTAGGTCAATTACCGTTGATGGAAAGGAAATTGAATTTAGTGACGGCTTTTTTGATTTACATACTAAAAGTTACGAAGACATAATTGAAGGTCATGGTTTTGGTTTGAGTGATGCAAGGCAATCAATAAATATTGTACATGATATAAGATGTGCAGAAATTGAACCAGCAATAGAAGATTATCATCCAATGGTGAAACATCCATTAACAAAACATCCGTTTAATAAAGTTATTTAAATCAGTTTTAATTATTAATATTGAAAATAGAATTTTATAGATGGTATCAATAGTTATTCTTTCTTCTGACGGATATTCCGATTGTTGGGATCCGTTGTTCTACACTTTGAAAAAGTATTTTTCTGGAATAGAAAATTTTGAAGTTATTTTAAGTACGAATGCGAAAAACTACGCCTCGCCAGGAATCGATATTTTATGTTTACAAAACGGAATTGACACGCCTTGGAGTAAGCGTTTAAAAATGAGCCTGGAAAAGGCTAAAAATGATATTGTTCTTGTATTAGTTGAAGATTTTTTCTTAAGATCGACAATTAATAAGAAGATCTTTGATGATTATATTTCATTGATGATCAAAACTGATAAAATTGACCATATACGACTACTATCGCCTCTAAAAAAATTAAAGCTTAAAGAGTCGGAATTTGATAAGTTGGACCAAATGGAGATTAACACAGATCTTCGTTTTACTTATTTGCCAGGCTTATGGAAGAAGAAGGTTCTTTTAAATTATGTAAAAGATTATGAATCGCCCTTTATGTCAGAACGTTTTGGTAATATTCGCTCTAAAATTTATAAAGATGGATTTTACATTGTGTCGAATGATTATATAGCACAGCACGGACAATTTTATGATTGCGAACAAAGTGGCGTAATTTTTAAAGGGAAATGGGCGCGCTGGATTGTTCCTTTTTTTGACAAAGAAGGTATAGATATAGACTACTCTATACGTGGTTTTGTCACTAAGGAATACAGAAAGGAAACTAGAAAAAATTCAAAATTAGAATTGATAAAAAACCCTATTACTACTTTAAGGTCGATGTTATCTATTATAAGTTTGTATTTAAAATCTATGATAACAATCAAATAATGATATTATGAATATTGTTTTAGTTACGCCTTTGCTAAATGTAGGTGGAGGTCAAAGGTATATTTCCATATTAGCCAATCATTGGGCTGAATTAGGGCACAATGTTTTCATTATCATATTGAGAAAAAGTGATGTATTTTATAAAATTTCAGATAAAGTAACGATTATTCAGTTTACGTTTGGCTATTCTGGAATTATCAATAAAATGTTTGTTGGCTTGCGAACAGGATGGAAACTGAGAAAAATTATAAAGCAAATTCAACCCGATTTTGTTTTAAGTATTTTAGGCACCACCAATGTATTAACCATTTTTTCAACCTTCTTTTTAAAGACTAAAATTTTTGTAAGAGATGCTTTTAGCCCGACCAGGGAAACGAAATTCATTGAAAAATATAGTCGTAAATATCTCTATCGATTCGCATACGGTGTCATTGCACAAACTAAAGAAATAAAGGAGTTTACAGAAAATGAAACGGGTAACCTAAATGTAAAAGTCATTCCTAATCCCGTTGTAAATATTCATTTAGATAAGAATATTAAAAGAAAAAATATCGTATTGAATGTTGCAGCATTAATGCGCAGGAAAGGCCAAAGATATTTAGTTGAAGCTTGTTCAAGGATAAATGCAGCTGATTGGAAATTTGTTGTTTTAGGTGAAGGACAAAATCGTAAAAATTTGGAAAAACTAATTGTGGAGTTCAAGGTAGAGGATAAATTTGAATTAATGGGCTCCGTAAAAAATGTGGATCAGTGGCTTTTAGAATCATCTATTTTTGCTTTCCCATCATCTTTGGAAGGTCTTCCAAATGCACTGATTGAAGCGCTAGCTGCGGGACTTCCATGTGTGAGCTTCGATTGTGATACAGGTCCCCGAGATTTGATTGAGGATGGCGAAAACGGATTTTTGGTCCCAGTGGGAGATATTGATTTATTGACGTTGAGAATAAAGGAATTGATGAATAATGCTCAACTGAGGGATAAGTTTTCCACTAAAGCAATTGAATCGACAGATAGATTAAATGTTCATAAAATTGCAAATGAAGTATTAGAATTTTGTACAAAAACTTAAAATATAAAACAGCATGAAAACAGTAATTCTAGCAGGGGGATTTGGTACCCGATTAAGTGAGGAAACAGGAGTCAGACCTAAACCTTTGGTTGAAATAGGAGGTAAACCAATTTTATGGCACATCATGAAAATGTACTCATCCTATGGTCATAATGATTTTATTATATGTTGTGGTTATAAAGGATATATGATTAAAGAATACTTTGCCAATTATTTTTTGCATCAATCAGATGTTACTTTTGATATAAAAAATAATAAGATGGAGATTCATAATAATAATGCAGAACCATGGAAGGTTACACTAATTGATACAGGTGAAAATAGTATGACAGGGGGAAGAGTAAAAAGAGTTCGTGACTATATTGGTGATGAAAGATTTTTTTTAACCTATGGTGATGGAGTTAGTAATGTGGATTTCGATAAACTTTTAAAATTCCATAAAGATCAAAATACCTTTGCCACTTTAACGGCTGTTCAACCTCCGGGAAGATATGGAGCGTTTAATTTGGACGATCATGATCCGAAAATTAGTAGTTTTCGCGAGAAACCGAAAGGGGATGGGCATGAAACGGCTTGGATTAATGGTGGCTTTTTCGTACTTGAACCTGAAATATTTAATTATATTGAAGGTGATTCAACAGTGTGGGAAAGAGAGCCCATGGAGAAGCTTGCAAAAGAGGATAAACTTATAGCATATAAACATTTTGGTTTTTGGCAAAGTATGGATTCGCTGAGAGATAAACAAGTTCTTGAAGATTTATGGGAGGGAGATACTGCTTTATGGAAAAAATGGTAATTAATTTATAGTTATAGGATGTTAAATATATACAGGGATAAAAAAGTATTTGTTACCGGACATACTGGATTTAAGGGGAGTTGGCTAAGCCAATGGTTGCTCTCTCTTGGGGCTGAAGTATATGGCTATGCCTTGAAGCCGTCAACGCTTCCTTCATTGTATAATCAATTGCAAACTGACAAAGATGTACATAGCCAAATAGAGGATATACGTGATTTTGAAAAGCTTAAACAAAGTTTGAAAGAGATTCAGCCGGATATTATTTTTCATTTGGCAGCACAGGCCTTGGTTCGGGATTCCTATGAATCTCCATTAGAAACCTTAGAAATCAATGTTAATGGAACGGCTAATTTACTTGAGGCGATAAGACAACTAGAGTTAAAAACAAACGTCGTTGTTATCACATCTGATAAATGTTACGATAATAAGGAATGGATTTTTGGATATAGAGAAAATGATGCTTTAGGTGGATTTGATCCATATTCGGCAAGTAAAGGGGCCGCAGAAATTGTGATTTCATCTTGGCGAAACTCATTTTTTCATCCTGAAAGATATGCTGAGCATGGTGTGAAGTTAGCATCTGCAAGAGCTGGAAATGTTATTGGAGGTGGAGATTGGTCAAAGGATAGAATATTACCAGACTGTATAAGAGCCTTACAACAAAATAAAACAATTGAAGTTAGAAACCCCTTGGCGACAAGGCCTTGGCAGCATGTCTTGGAATCTTTAGGAGGGTATTTGTTATTAGGATCCAAATTAATGAATGCTAAAAATGAAGAAATATCCAAATTTTGTACTTCCTTTAATTTTGGTCCTTATAGTTATTCAAATAAAACAGTTGAGACTTTAGTTAATGAGGTTCTTCTGCATTGGAAAGGATCATGGAAATATAATAAGGAAAAGGCCGTACATGAGGCATTTTTATTAAATTTAAATATTGATAAGGCCACTCAGATTTTGAATTGGAATCCTGTTTGGGATTTTTCTACTACCATCAAAAAAACAATTGAATGGTATAAGTTTAGTAATGAATACCCTGATAAAATTAAAGAATTAACGACTCAACAAATTGAGAGTTATTCAAAGGGGTTTATAGAAAAAGTAAATATTTAGTTCGATATGATTTTTAAAGAAACTCCTTTGAAAGGTGCATTTGAAATTGAAGTACAAAAAATTGAGGATGAAAGAGGCTTTTTTGGAAGACTCTGGTGTGAAAAAGAATTGAAAGCACATGGGTTGAATACCAATATAGTCCAATCAAATGTGTCCTTGAGTGCAAATAAAGGTACTTTAAGAGGAATGCATTTTCAAAGAAATCCTTTTCAGGAAACCAAACTTGTTAGATGTACAAAAGGAGCTGTTTATGACGTTATAATTGATTTGAGGCCAGAGTCAAGTACTTTTAAAAAGTGGCATGGGGTCAAATTAACTGATAAGAATCATAAAATGATTTATGTTCCTGAAAACTTTGCTCATGGTTTTCTAACCTTAGAAGATAATTCGGAAGTTTACTATTTAGTTACACAATTTTACAATAAGGATAAGGAAGCTGGGTTGAAATGGAATGACCCTGCTTTTAATATTGAATGGCCCGAAATTGTCAAAGAAATATCGCTTAAAGATAGCAAGCACCCAAATTTTGATTTAAAAAACATTTTATGATTTTAGTAGATACCGCCTTACAAAAAAGAGAGGCTGAAAATAACCCAATTAAAGTGGCTGTGATCGGTGCTGGAATTATGGGGCAAGGAATTATTAATCAAATTATTAGATATTCTCCTGGAATAGAAGTTGTTGTAGTGTACAATAGAACTTTGTCCAAAGCAGAGAACGCAGTTCGAAGCATGGGAATTGAAAATTATGCAATTGCTGAGTCTAATGCCCAGTATAAAAGCGCTCGGGAACTTCAAAAAATGGTATTAACTCAAAACATTGATGTGCTTTGCGAAGCATATGATGTTGATGTTGTAATTGAAGTAACAGGAACGATTGAATTTGCTACTAAAACTATCCTGAAAGCATTTGAAAGTGGAAAACATGTATTGTCATTTAATGCAGAGATTGATGCAACAATTGGACCTATATTGAAGTATAAGGCTGAGCAATCTGGGGTAAGATATACTGTTGCCGAAGGTGATCAACCAGGGGTGACTTTAAATTTATACAGGCAGGTGAAATCAATGGGGTTTAATCCGTTGTTATGTGGTAATATAAAGGGATTACAAGACCGTTACCGCAACCCAACTACACAGAAATCATTCGCAGCGCAATGGAATATGACACCCGAAATGGTTACAAGTTTTGCGGATGGAACAAAAATTTCATTTGAGCAGGCCTGTATTGCAAATGCAACAGGAATGAAAGTTGCTCAAAGAGGAATGCTAGGATATTATACAGATAAACATGTTGATGACATGAAAGATCTATATGATATAGACCAAATGAGAGAATTGGGCGGGATTGTGGAATATGCGGTAGGTGCTAAACCAGGACCTGGAGTTTATATTTATGCTACCATAGAAGATGACTTCTCAAAGAAATATTTAAAGTATGTGAAAATGGGTGAAGGGCCCTTGTATAGTTTTTATATTCCTTATCATTTATTATTTTTTGAAATAGCAAACTCTATATCGAGAATGATCGATTTTAAAGACGATATTCTTTCTGCTAAAAATGGGCTGGTAGTTGATGTGGTTACAACAGCAAAAGTTGATATGGAAAAAGGAGAGGTAATAGATGGTTTAGGCGGATACAAAAGTTATGGCCTTTGCGAAAATTATTCGATTTCTAAGAAAGAAAATTTATTACCCATGGGCTTGGCTAATGGTTGTATATTGACTAAAAATATTGCTAAAGATCAAGTTATTTCTTACGATGATATCATTTTGCCGGAAGGGAGATTAGTTGACGTCTTTAAAAATGAGCAAAGCAAATTATTCCAATAAGAGCAGTCCGATTTTGGATCTGGCGAGAAATAAGTGATTTACCAAAAATCAATTCATAATTTAATATGACAAATATTTTACATGCTTAAGCAAAGATTTTTAGTAGATTTTGGTTCCAAACTATTTATTTACTTTTTAACCGCTTTAACTGGAATATTGGTTTCCAGACTTGCCGGTCCTGAAGTAATTGGTACAATTGGCTATGGAAATTCATTTGTGTCTATTTTCTTCTTTATTTTTGGACTTTTCGGACCTGCACATATTAAGATACTTACAGAGGGTGTTGATGCTAAAAACAGCAATAAAACGTATACGATTGTAATATTAGTCACTTTTGTAGTTTTTGTTTTGGCCGTGTTAGGGTTTTTCAATTTTCAAAAATACTACTTAGAAAAAGAATTCACATATACGGAAGAAATTGTAATCTATATAACCATTGCAATAGTTGGGCTTAAAGGATTGTTCAAAATCCCGGAAATAACTTTTATGGCACTATTGCAACAAGTGAAGATCAATTTTCCAAAAGTCATTAGGACTTTTGTTTTTAATATAGGTAGGATCATTGTAGTACTGCTAGGTTTTAAAGCGATAGCCCTGGTTTCTGTAAATTTATTAGCGGGTTTACTAATCGTACCAATTTATTTTTATTTAATGGGTAATGATTTTTTTAGTGGGAAATGGGATAGTAAAGTTTTTAAAAGATACTTACAAATTGGATTTCCTATTTTGATCATTACAATAACAATTTCGTTAACAAGTAATTATTCGATCATTCTGTTTAAGGATTTTTCATCCATTATTGAGCTGGGATATTTTTTTGGTGCTACTAGCCTTGCCTCAATGCTCATTATGATTGGAGGGACAGCTGGGAGTTTATTTTTTCCGTTATTCTCAAAAGCATTTGCGGATAAAAATTATACATTGATTAGGACTCAAATAGTCAAATATGAACATTTTCTCTTTCTTTTTGTTTTACCTATTATCATAGTTTTATCTGTAAATTCATATACGATTATCCCTTTTTTACTTGGTGACCAATATTACACGTCGGTTCCAATTTTTTCGATTTTGGTATAAATCTTATCGGATAAGTTTATTGCATTTTTGTATTTTAATAGGAAGAAATACACAAACATTAAAATAACGAACGCGTAAAAGTATTCGTAATCATCCATTTTATATATAGGTTATTATATATAAATTAATCCTTTTTACCATCCTTACTCCATATTAAGTAA
>RCND010001225.1_pt1 | contig 14556 bp, 8 predicted proteins | sample 2041351 | NCBI WGS metagenome assembly RCND01 (sample SAMN09708230, study PRJNA481090) | Marine sediment metagenome, whole genome shotgun sequencing project. | biome: marine sediment; feature: ocean; material: sediment; isolation source: Sewage treatment plant 12B marine sediment (STP12B) ...
TTTATCGAAAAACAATACAAATCCGATCAACTATTTTTAGAGATGACAAAAAAGAAAGAGGTTACCGTTGAAGACAAATTAAGAGCGCTGTACGATTTGCAGCTTATCGATTCTAGAATTGACGAGATTAAAAATACCAGAGGGGAATTGCCATTAGAAGTGAATGACCTAGAAGATGAAATAGCTGGTCTTCAAACCAGACTTAATAATTTCAGTACTGATATTGAAAATCTTGAAACTGGAATTGCCAACAAAAAAAATAACATTGAAGAGTCCAAGACATTATCTAAAAAATATCTGGAACAACAAAAAAATGTAAGAAATAACAGGGAATTTGATTCTATCTCTAAGGAAGTTGAATATCAAGACCTTGAAATGCAATTGGCCGATAAACACATCCGTGAATTTGAAGTTAAAATTTCTGCAAAAAATGAGATCATTTCTGCTGCAAAGGAGAAAATGGATGAAAAACAAAGTCATTTAAAGCACAAACAAGACGAGCTTAATTCTATCTTAGAAGAAACAGTCAAAGAAGAAGAATTATTGCACAAGAAGTCTGATGAATATAGCAAGCTAATAGACGAAAGACTATTAAAAGCGTATACTAAAATCAGATCAAATGTGAGAAATGGCCTTGCTGTTGTTACCATTGAAAGGGGAGCTTCTGGTGGATCATTCTTTACTATACCGCCTCAACGTCAAGTAGAGATAGCGGCAAGAAAAAAGATAATTACTGACGAGCATAGTGGAAGAATCTTAATTGATTCACAACTAGCAGATGAAGAAAAAGAAAAAATGTCAAAATACTTTTCTTAAACTATAAAGTTATTAGGCTTTAATATATTGCCTTTAGAACTTATAAATAAAGCGACTATGTACTTCAGATTACTGAGCATAGTCGCTTTTCGTTTGTATAACCTCCTGCACTTAAGGTTACGAAAAGACACTTCTTTGTGAACCTGGAACAATTCGTTCTCTTGTCAAAGATATTGACCAAGACGGAAAACTGGATATCATCGCAATAACCTGCTATGGTTATGAAAGTATTGCAATACACTATAAGGAAGAAAATTTGAATTTCAGAACTGATAAAATGATCCTATTTAGTCCAATTTTTTGGCAGTAGTTGGTTTGAGCTATTTGATGATGACAATGACGGAGATGATGGTATTAAAAAATACGTTAATCAACAAAGATTAGCATCATTATATACCATATTATTGGCAATCCATCAATCCAAAAGGTCGTATAAAACCTAGGGCGATTAACACTACTAAAACCAATCAGGAAGAGGCTTAATATAGCAATCGTGAGATCAACTATGAACATAACCGAACTGGTATCAAGTAAGAAGAAATCTATCCAGATAAATACAAAAACAGCCACAACAGCGATAATTTTAGCTTTGTTTACCCCTAAAACTTGTGGGATAGTCGCCAACTTAGGAAGATCAAATTGCGCGTCCCTAATGTCAAATGGGATTGTAATTGCCATGATAAAAAAGAAACGTTGGGCTATGTACAACCACAGGTTTGAAACTTCCAGGAAACCAGCTTCTTGAATAGGAAAATACAATGTTATTCCAGCCCAGGAAAAGGAGATTAAAAACAACTTTAACCCCGGAACTTGACGCAATCCATTTACTTTTTTCTTTATGGGAATCACATAAAACAATGTAGCAATGACAAATGGAAAAAGAGCAATGAACCCCTCAATTCTCAGATCAAATGCGTAATAAATCACTCCAGATAGAGCAAGGATATTTAAAAGAATCAGTGGCTTTTTGTTGGCCCTTATCCAAATAGCCGTTGTGCTATTTATCCTGTTTAATTGAAACAATCTGATCATATTATATGACAGAATAGTTGAAAAAAAAACGAATAATGCCAAGGATTGATTCTGAATATCAAAATGAAAAAATGTGATTTCAGTTAAACAGTATGCAGCGACAGCAACATGTATATTGCTGAAAACATAAAAACCAAACCACTTGTTTAATAGACCCATTTTATAAATTAGATGATATAAAAATAATTAAATTATTCAGGATTATATCATTTTCAAAAATGAATCATTTTCATCAAAATTGAGTACTTTTGTGTTCCTTAAATTAAACAATTATTATGCGAACAGATTCTTTTGTTTTACGTCATCTTGGACCAGGCCAGAATGAAGTATCTGAGATGTTAGATACTATTGGTGTCAATTCACTTGATGAATTGATCTTCAACACGATACCTAATGATATTAGGTTAAAGAGAGCATTAAACTTACCTGAGGCAATGAGTGAAAACGAGTTTGCTTCACATATTCAGAAACTTGGTAATAAGAATAAACAATTTAAGTCATATATAGGTCTGGGGTATCATCCGACCACACTTCCAGCTGTGATTCAAAGAAATATTTTTGAAAATCCAAGTTGGTATACTTCCTATACACCTTATCAGGCTGAAATCTCGCAAGGTCGGCTAGAAGCGCTTCTGAATTTTCAAACTGTTATAACTGATCTTACGGGTCTTCCTCTTGCCAACTCTTCACTTCTTGATGAAGGAACTGCAGCAGCTGAAGCCATGATTATGCTATGGAATGGCAGAAGCAGAAATCAGAAAAAAAATGGGTCCAGTAAATTTTTCGTTTCCGAAGAACTTTTACCTCAAACCAGAGATATACTCATCACAAGGGCCGAGCCACTTGGAATAGAATTGATACATGGTGACCATAGAAAAGTTTCTTTGAATGAAGACTTTTATGGATGTATACTTCAATACCCTGCAAAAGATGGGATGATCTTTGATTATACACAATTTATATCAGAAGCTCATTCTTTCGAAATCAAAGCTGTCATAGCAGCCGACATCTTGAGTTTAGCAATTTTAAAATCCCCCGCCGAAATGGGAGCTGATGTTGCCGTTGGAACCACACAGCGTTTTGGGATCCCTCTTGGTTTTGGAGGACCTCATGCAGCCTTTTTCGCGACTCATGACACCTACAAGAGGTTAATTCCTGGAAGAATAATAGGTGTTACTATGGATGTTGATGAAAATCGAGCTCTGCGAATGGCCTTGCAGACAAGAGAGCAACATATCAAAAGAGAAAAAGCAACTTCCAATATATGTACTGCCCAGGTGCTTCTTGCCGTAATGGCAGGAATGTATGCAGTTTATCACGGAGGTGATGGCATCAAATATATTGCACGACAAATTCATTCCCTGACCAATATTTTAGATCAAGCGCTTTTGAAACTTGGGCTGGAACAAGAAAATAAAGCCTTTTTTGACACATTAAAAATTAAAGTTACTAATTCAGATAAATTGAAAGTTCTTGCTGAGGCTCAAGAAGTCAATTTCAATTATATTGATCATCACACCATCAGTATTTCAATAAATGAAACTACTACAGATGCAGATATCGAGCAAATCATCGATATTTTAGCTCAAGCCGAAAACCTTTATTCATTTAAGATAACAGATTGCCCGGTAAGTTTGTCTATTCCAAATGAATTACAGCGTACCTCCTTGTTTCTAACGCATGAGGTATTTGAAAAGTACCATTCAGAAACTGAAATGATGCGTTATATCAAGCGCTTGGAAAGAAAAGATATTTCTCTGGCTGATTCTATGATCTCGCTAGGGTCTTGTACAATGAAATTAAACGCAGCGACTCAAATGTTGCCATTAAGCACAAGCAATTGGAATTCAATACACCCATTTGTGCCAGTGAACCAAGCCCAAGGTTATCACGAAATGTTGAAAGAGTTAGAAGCGCAACTCAATGAGATCACGGGTTTTGCTGCAACTTCCTTACAACCAAATTCTGGGGCTCAAGGAGAATATGCAGGTTTAATGGTGATCAGGGCATTTCACAAGTCGAATCAACAGGAGCATAGAAATATTTGCCTGATTCCGGCTTCTGCTCACGGAACCAATCCTGCTTCTGCGGTTATGGCTGGAATGAAAGTTGTGGTTACCAAAACTTCTGAATCTGGAAATATTGACCTAGAAGATTTAAAGGAGAAAGCAATTTTGCACAAAGACAATCTTGCTGCACTTATGGTGACCTACCCTTCAACGCATGGTGTATTCGAATCTGAAATTAGAGAAATTACCAGAACTATACATGAACATGGAGGTCAAGTATATATGGATGGCGCCAATATGAATGCACAAGTCGGACTTACAAATCCTGCGAAAATCGGTGCTGATGTATGTCATCTTAATTTGCATAAAACCTTTGCTATCCCTCATGGAGGTGGTGGTCCAGGTGTTGGTCCTATCTGTGTAGCTGGGCATTTGAAAGAATTTCTTCCTTCTAATCCAGTGATCAAAACTGGTGGAACCAATGCCATAAATGCAATTTCGGCGGCACCTTTTGGGTCTGCAATGGTTGATTTAATTTCTTATAGTTATATCAAAATGCTAGGCAGCAGTGGATTAAGAGAGTCGACAGTTACGGCTATTTTAAACGCAAATTACTTGAAGGCAAGATTAGAGAAGCACTATAAAATTCTTTATGCAGGAGAAACAGGTTTCGCAGCACATGAAATGATCGTTGATTTTAGAGAATTCAAAGCCAAAGGAATCGAAGTAACTGATATCGCCAAAAGACTTATGGATTTTGGTTTTCATGCCCCAACTGTATCTTTTCCTGTTGCGGGTACTTTAATGATTGAGCCTACAGAGAGTGAAAACAAGCAGGAAATTGACAAATTTGCGGAGGCTCTGATTCAAATAAAAACTGAAATCGATCAATACGACGGAGGTGATAGTGTATTGAAAAATGCACCTCATACCCTAAGTATGTTAACCGATGATGAATGGAATTATTCATATAGTAGAAAAGAGGCCGCTTTTGCTTTAGATTACATTTCTGAAAACAAATATTGGCCTAGGGTAAGACGTGTAAATGAAGCTTATGGAGATAGGCATTTGATTTGCTCATGCAACCCAATAGAAGATTATATTGAACAATAATATTTTGAATAGAAAACTTAGAAGTCATTCATACAATCAACAATAACTGTAATTTGAAGCATTAAGCTCAATAATTCATGATTTTTGTTGTTTTATTTAGAATTTATTTATCTAAAAAAATTGTATTTTTGGCTCTCTGAAAAAAATTTAATCACAAATGAAGAAAATAACTAAAGAAACCTATATCAATTGGTATAAAGACATGCTGTTTTGGAGAAAATTCGAAGATAAGCTGGCTGCGGTATACATCCAACAAAAAGTAAGAGGTTTTCTGCATTTATACAACGGTCAAGAAGCCGTATTAGCGGGTGCATTACATGCTATCGATTTATCAAAAGATAAAATGATTACTGCTTATAGAAATCATGTACAGCCTATCGGTATGGGTGTTGACCCAAAAAGAGTCATGGCTGAATTATATGGAAAAGTAACTGGCACGTCAAAAGGTATGGGTGGTTCTATGCATATTTTTTCAAAAGAGAAAGGATTCTATGGTGGTCATGGAATCGTAGGAGGTCAAATTCCTTTAGGTGCAGGTATTGCTTTTGCTGATAAGTATTTTGGACGTGATGGAGTAACCATTACGTATTTTGGTGATGGTGCTGCAAGACAAGGATCATTACATGAAACATTCAATATGGCAATGGCTTGGAAGTTACCTGTAGTATTCATCGTTGAGAATAATGGTTATGCCATGGGAACTTCAGTGGCAAGAACTTCAAATCATGAAGAAATTTGGAAATTAGGTTTGGCCTATGAAATGCCTTCTGAACCAGTTGATGGTATGAACCCGGTTGAAGTTGCTAAGGCAATGGATAAGGCTGTTACACATGCGAGAAGTGGTAACGGACCATATTTCTTAGAAATGAAAACATACCGTTATAGAGGACATTCAATGAGTGATGCTCAAAAATACAGAACAAAAGCCGAAGTGGCAGAATATAAAAAGATTGACCCAATCTCTCAGGTTCTTGAGGTTATCAAGGAGAAAAAATATTTGAGTGATGAACAAATTCAAGCTATTAATGATGACGTAAAAGAACGTGTCTTGGCTTGTGAGAAATTTGCCGATGAGTCTCCTTATCCTGAAAAGCAACAATTATACGATATGGTTTATGAAGAAAAGGGTTTCCCTTTCTTAAAACATCGCTTGTAAAAAATTAAAAAAGATCAATAGTTAAATATCCTATTAAAGAAAAAAATATGGCTGAAATAATAACCATGCCAAGATTAAGTGATACCATGACAGAAGGAGTTGTGGCTAAATGGCTTAAGCAAGTTGGCGACAAGATTGAAGAAGGAGATATTCTTGCTGAAATTGAAACAGACAAGGCCACCATGGAATTTGAGTCCTTCCATGAAGGTACATTGTTATATATTGGAATACATGAAGGAGAGACCGCTAGTGTTGATTCCTTATTGGCTATAATAGGTAATGACGGTGAGGATTATAAGAGTCTTTTGAATCAATCTAATGGTTCAGCTGAAGTTGAGACTTCTGTAGAATCAGTTACTGAGCCTGAAAAAGAGAAAAGTACTTCAGAGGTAATTGCAGCTCCAACCGGTGTAGAAGTTATTACCATGCCAAGGTTAAGCGATACAATGACTGAAGGTACAGTAGCTAAATGGTTAAAAAAAATAGGTGAACCTATTGTCGAAGGTGATATTCTAGCTGAAATCGAAACAGACAAAGCTACCATGGAATTTGAATCATTTCATCAAGGAACCTTACTATATATAGGAGTTGAAGAAGGAAATTCTGCAACCGTTGATGCTATTTTAGCTATAATTGGAGAAAAAGGAACTGATATTACTGCTTTTGCTGAAAGTCTAAAGAATCAAGCTGCTGCTGCTCAAGTAACTGAAACTAAAAAGGAATCGGAACCTGCTGTTGTTCAAACATCAAGCCCTGCTCCTACTTCTCAAGCCGTCAAGGCACCAACAACTTCTGCTAATAGTAATTCTAATGTGAGAATTGTAGCCTCACCATTGGCAAAAAAATTGGCCTCTGAAAGAAATATAAACCTTAGTCATATCCAAGGAACTGGTGAAGGTGGAAGAATTATTAAAAGAGATATTGAAAACTACACACCTGGTGCAGGTGGAGCTAGTCAAATGCCTTTCGTGCCTGCTGGTCAAGAAAGTTTTGAAGAAGTTCCTAATTCTCAAATGAGAAAAGTTATTGCAAGAAGATTAGGTGAATCAAAATTCACGGCTCCTCATTATTACTTGAATGTGGAATTCGACATGGATAATGCCATTGCCTTTAGAACGCAATACAACTCAATTCCAGATACAAAAATATCTTTCAATGATATTGTTGTAAAAGCCACGTCTTTGGCATTGAAACAACACCCTCAGGTAAACTCACAATGGTTTGACGACAAAATCAAAAAGAACCATCATGTGCATATTGGTGTTGCCGTTGCGGTAGAAGATGGTTTACTAGTTCCAGTCCTTAAATTTGCAGATGAGCAAAGTTTGACACAGATTGGCTCTCAAGTAAAAGATTATGCAGGTAGAGCGAGAAACAAAAAACTCACCCCGGAAGAAATGGATGGCAGTACGTTTACCATTTCAAATTTAGGGATGTTTGGAATCACTGATTTTACAAGTATTATCAATCAACCAAACTCTGCGATTCTTTCAGTAGGCGCAATTGTACAAAAACCAGTTGTCAGAGAAGGAAATATCGTTGTAGGAAACACAATGAAACTTACTTTAGCTTGTGACCATCGAACTGTTGATGGTGCTTCGGGAGCTCTCTTCTTGCAAACTTTAAAAGGTTTTATAGAAAACCCGGTAACAATGCTTGTTTAAGCTGTTTACATTATATTAAGAAAGCTTGTGTATTACACAGGCTTTTTTTATTCCGACTTTCAAGTGAGTCCTTTATTTGTATATTTGAAAATACATCAAAGTATCAAATCTATCAATGCCTATATAATTAGTGGAAATCCATGCGCTATTCGATTACTCCCCTATTCTTAGTTTAACAAATTATGGAGAACAAACCCTTAAATTCTTTTAGAATATCAAAATTTATTAATGAAGAAGCCTATGGTGGAATTATGCTAATCATAGCTACCATAGCTGCCTTATATTGGGCTAATTCTTCTTTCTATGATTCATATCACCATATTTGGCATGAATATAAAGTTGGTTTTATCTGGGGTGAAATAGATATGGTTGCTTCTTTACATCATTGGATAAATGATGGTTTGATGGCCCTATTCTTTTTTGTGGTTGGCTTGGAAATTAAGCGGGAAGTAATGGGAGGAGAACTTTCATCACTAAAAAAAGCTTCCCTTCCAATAGCAGCTGCAATTGGAGGAATGTTACTACCTGCAACATTTTATGCTATTGCAGTCATTAATTATCCCGAATACATCAATGGTTGGGGTATACCGATGGCAACTGACATTGCTTTTGCCTTAGGTCTTTTAGCCATGTTAGGAAATCGAGTTCCACTAAATCTTAAGATTTTCCTGACTGCCTTGGCAATCGCGGATGACTTGGGTGCTGTTTTGGTAATCGCGGTGTTTTACACTGAATCTATAGATTATAATGAACTGCTTTATGCGGGGATATGTCTAGTGATTTTAATTGCGGCTAATCTTTCAGGCGTGAGAAGAACAACTTTTTATGCCATTATAGGATTTGCCGGTGTTTGGATTGCTTTCATTTATTCAGGGGTTCATGCCACTATTGCAGGTGTCTTAATTGCTTTAACCATTCCCGCAAGGACTAAAATAAGTGAGGAAAGCTACATTGCCAAACTCACTAAATATCTCAATAAATTTAGTCAAGAAGAAAAAGATCAAAAAAGCACTTTACTTACAAAAAAACAAGTCCATTTGATTTCAGAAATTCAAGATTTAAATGACGAGGCTCATACCCCACTTCAAAAACTTGAACACACCCTTCACCCAGTTACTGCCTACTTCATTTTACCAGTTTTTGCTCTGAGTAATGCAGGTGTACATATCGACGGTAAAGTAATTGATATGCTGATTCATCCAATTTCTATTGGTATTATATGTGGCCTAGTATTAGGGAAATTCATTGGCATTTCACTATTTGCAAAATTAATTGTTAAATTCAAAATTGCATCCCTTCCTGAAGGAGTAAAATGGAATCAAATTTATGGTGTCGCCTTTTTGGCAGGTATCGGGTTTACAATGTCTATGTTCATCTCGGATCTTGCTTTTAAAGATGAGTCCTTCAAGCAAATCGCTAAGGTAGGTATCATGGCTGCTTCCTTTATTTCCGCTATTATTGGAATGATTTGGCTAAGCTTAACCTCAAAAAAGACCGATTAAATATTATTAATTAAACATATATCTAAACTATCATGGACCCGCTTTGGATCATATTTGCTTTTGGTTTTGGTTTTACAGTGAAACAAATAGGCCTACCTCCCTTGGTGGGGTTTTTAATAGCTGGTTTTGCCTTAAACCTATTTGGAGTTCAAAGCACTGAAACCTTGGTTCACATCGCCGATTTTGGAGTCTTATTGCTTTTGTTTACCATAGGGCTTAAATTAAAAGTTAGAAATTTACTCCATCCCGATATTTGGGCAGGCTCTTCAATTCACATGCTAATTTCTACTTTATTTTTCGGACTCTTAATTTTGTTTTTAAGCTTTATTGGTTTTTCCAAATTTGCTGACTTGGATACTGGCACTTCGTTTTTAATTGCCTTTGCTCTTAGTTTTTCAAGTACAATTTTTGCCGTAAAAATTTTGGAGGAAACTGGCAGTATGAAAACTTCTCATGGCAAGATTGCTATTGGCATACTAGTAATGCAAGACATATTTGCAGTTATCTTTCTCACTATTAGTTCGGGCAAAACCCCATCAATATGGGCCTTTGCTCTTCTGCTATTATTACTTATACCAAAACTGATCCAGAATAGAAAATTTTCATTTATTCTTAATAAAACGGGCCATGGCGAACTACTTATCCTTTTAGGAGTCTTACTACCCATGGCCGGAGCTTCTTTGTTTGAATCTGTTGGACTAAAAGCAGATTTAGGAGCCCTGGTATTAGGTGTTCTCTTTGCTGAGCATGAAAGGGCTGAAGAACTTGCAAAAACAATGATGGGTTTTAAAGATCTCTTTTTAGTAGGGTTTTTTCTAACTATTGGCCTTTCTGGCATACCTTCTCTGGAAGCATTTAATATAGCCATTTTATTGGCCCTTTTAATTCCCCTTAAACTCGGTCTGTTTTTCTTTATACTGACACGATTTAAACTAAGAGCTAGAACTTCAGCCTTGACATCCTTTAGTTTGGCTAATTATAGTGAGTTTGGACTCATTGTAGGAGCAGCCGGTGTTGCCAAAGGCTGGATAACAACGGAATGGTTGATCATTTTTGCCGTTTCATTGTCAATTACGATGATCATGGCTTCTCCTCTCAACATGAAGGCACAGCCTATCTACGCCAAAATTCAAAAATATTTATTAAGATTCGAAACTAAAACCAGGCTTTCTCAGGACGAACCAATAGTATTTGCACAAGAAGAAGTTATTGTTTTTGGCATGGGAAGAACAGGCGCAGAGGTATACAAAGTCATGGCAGAAAAATATCAAAAAAATGTGTTAGGAATTGACATTAGTTTGGATGTAATTAAAAAGCATCAGGCGATGGGTAATAATGTGCTTCAAGGTGACGTTACTGATCTAAATTTCTGGCAAAGGGTTAATATGTCTGTCAATTTACCTTTAGTCATACTTGTCACACCAAGTCATGCCACTCATATGAGCGTTATAGAGGAGTTGAATTTAATTCATTGTAATATAAAAGTAGCCGCCATTTCAAGATATGACGATGAAATGAAAGAATTGATGGAAGCCGGAGTTGATGTGGTTTTCAATTTATATGAAGAAGCTGGTTTTGGTTTTGCTGACCACACCTATAAACAAATCTATGCTAGCCCGAACTAGTTAGTTTCCTGCTTCGATGAATTCATAACTTTTTCTTCTAAACCATCGTATTTAATAATATAGATACCCTTATTAAGTATTCCGCCAGATGTGTTTTCGATAAAATCATACTTGGTTGAAATCCTTTCTGAAATCCCCTGACCAATAATATCCGAATCATTTGCCAAGCGCATCAAAAGATCATAGGTAACATCGAAACCTTCTACTGAATAAGAAGAGGGTAAAGTATAATACTTTCTTTTATAGGCCGCCTCAAATTTTCTATATGCCTTTGCATTATAATCGATATAAGAATTACTGGGATAATGAAAATTAACTCTCGCCAGAAAATTATTATCAATCTTATTATGGTTTCTTTCTTTTTCGAATCCAAAAACCATTAAACTATCAACCTCTGGAAAGACACCTAAGTTATTGAAAACATCACCCAAATAAGCAGGCTCATTATCTGTCACAAAAAACCAGTTTACAATATTTCTTTCTAAAGTATCTCTAAAAACTTTAAACTCATCGGGCTTGATATAGCCATCTTTAGGTTCAAGTATCATTACTTCCTTCTCTGGATTCAATGCCCTGATGTCAGCTATGATCCGGTTAAACTGCTGTTCGGATTTTTTACTGTTATTTTTAATTACAATAAGATCCTGATTCTCATAGTTCGCTTTGACATAATCCATCATTTCTTCTGAATGATTTTCCAAAGAAGCTCTTTCTTGAACCAATTTATTGTTATTGATATCTGAATGATCTTTTGTAGATATAGGTGAAATAATCAAGGGCTTCCCGTATTTCAAATTATTTGAAACAGCTTTTACATTTCCCAAGAACATAGGCCCAACAATAGCGTCAAATTCTTGTAATTCTACCTCGTTACTTATTTTTCTTGATACATCCTTACTATTTTCAGTATCAAACACTTTCATATGAACTGATAATCCTTGGGCTTTCAATGAATCTATAGCCATCAAGGCACCAAAATAAAAATCAGTTGTAATATTTAACAACCTATCCCCTTTAAAATTCAAACTATCCCTACGGCTCTTAAAAGGCAGCATCATGGCAATTTTCAACTCCTTCCCTTCCGGAAGTTCATCGATAAAAACTGGCTTTTGAATTATGCTGTTATTCGGAACCTTTAGTAACATTCCTTCCTTTATACCATCAGAAACTTCAGGATTCAGCGCAAGAAGTTCTTCTTCAGTCAGATCGAATTTTTTAGTGATGCTATACATCGTTTCTAATTTCGCAACTTCATATATGATAAATTCATCATCTACTAAAGGCAATACTTCCAATGGCACGATAATGACATCGTCTATTTGCAAGCCATTTTGAGCAATCTTTGGATTCAATTCTTCTAAGTAATCAATAGAAATACCAAATTTTTTCGTAATACTATATTTAGTCTCTTTCGGCTTTACAAGATAAGGTTGCGTATTTGCATCCTTAGCATTTACTTCTAATTCATCCACTTTTAACGGAATTCTGATAACCTGCCCTATTTTCAGTCCATTTTCAGCTAAAAACGGGTTACTTTCATTCAGTTCTTCCGAACTTATATTAAAGCTTTTGATAATACTGTATACCGTCTCTTTTGGAACAATTTCGTGGTAAATAAATTTATCTACAATAATATCTTTGTCACCAATTCCTCTGAGGTCAGCATTGCTAATATCCTCTAAAGGATCATACTCCTTATTAGGGATTATGATAATATCATTAACGCTGACATTATCCTTAACATCAGGATTAAGCTTAAGTAAATCATATGGTGTGATAGATAAGGCTTTCGAAATACTTTGAATAGATTCTCCTTGCTTTACCTTATAAGTGATAAATTTCTTATCCTGCGCCAAGACGCTCAAGCATCCAAATAGGAATAAAAAAAATACAAATTTTAAATTTTTCATGTAGTACTAAATTCTAATAATTCTAAACTTAAAATAAGTGTTGATATTTCATCAAAGATATGATTTTTTATATCTTTTATTAACAATGTTAAAAATATCGAAACCAGTCTTATTTCTTGCGTAAAGCAAGGCCCGTTTTAATCGACATTACTCCCACTCTATAGTTGCTGGTGGTTTAGAGCTGATATCATAGACAACCCGGTTCACCCCTTTTACACCATTAATAATTTTGTTCGAAGTTTCCTGAAGAAACTTATATGGCAGGTCTACCCAATCAGCGGTCATTCCATCAGTTGATGAAACTGCTCGCAAAACGACTGCTTTTTCATAGGTTCTTTCATCTCCCATTACACCCACTGATTGCACAGGCAATAGCATAGCTCCAGCTTGCCATACCGAATCATATAATTTCCAACGCTTTAATCCTTCTAGAAATATATGATCTACTTCCTGAAGCATTTTAACCTTTTCAGTAGTAATATCTCCTAAAATCCTTATGCCTAAACCTGGGCCTGGAAAAGGATGTCTTCCTAAAAGTTCATCATCAATACCTAAGCTCCTGCCAACCCTTCTTACTTCATCCTTAAATATGGTTCTTAAGGGCTCTACAATTTTTAATTTCATGAAATCTGGTAAGCCACCAACATTATGGTGAGACTTTATTGTAGCTGAAGGCCCTCCCGTAGCAGAAACTGATTCAATCACGTCAGGATATATAGTACCTTGGGCAAGCCAAGTAACATCCTCTATTAAATGAGCCTCGTCATCAAATACTTCTATAAAGGCATTTCCAATGGCCTTTCTCTTCAATTCAGGATCCTCTAGGCCTTCAAGTTTTTTAAGGAACCTATCAGATGAATCCACTCCTTTAACATTTAGTCCCATGTGTTTATATTGATCCAAAACACTTTCAAACTCATTCTTTCTAAGCAATCCATTGTTCACAAAAATACAATACAAGTTTTTTCCAATGGCCTTATCCAGCAATACAGCCGCAACAGTTGAATCAACACCACCAGACAATCCTAGTACAACTTTTCCATTCCCAATTTTTTCTTTAAGATTAGCTACAGTAGTTTCAACAAACGAATTTGGTGTCCAATCTTGAACCAAACCAGCAATGTGAACTAAAAAGTTTTCGAGAAGTTGTTTTCCATCACTTGAATGATAAACTTCTGGGTGAAATTGAATAGCATAAGTTTGCTCTCCTTCAATGGTATAGGCGGCATTGTCAATATCGTGCGTACTTGCGATAACTTTATAATCTTCAGGTAGTTCAATAATAGTGTCACTATGACTCATCCAAACTTGAGATCCTTCTTCGATATTATCAAAAAGTTCATTTCCATGATTCACATAAGACAAATTGGCTCTTCCATATTCTCGTGAACTTGACTGTCCTACTTTTCCTCCAAAGAAATGCACTAGATATTGCGCACCATAACAAATTCCGAGAAGCGGTATCTTCCCTTTGATCTCGGATAGATCAGGATGAGGGGCATCTTCATTTCTAACTGAATGGGGGCTCCCGGAGAGAATTACGGCCTGAAACTCGTTTACATCAAATTTTTTACTATTGTAAGGGTGAATTTCACAGTAAATATTGAGCTCTCTAACTCTTCTTGCAATAAGTTGCGTTACCTGTGACCCGAAATCTAAAATTAGAACCTTGTTTTGCATCCGCAAAAATAAAATTTAAATCAGAAAAAAGACAAGCTAAATAAGTTTT
>RCND010001227.1_pt1 | contig 14539 bp, 9 predicted proteins | sample 2041351 | NCBI WGS metagenome assembly RCND01 (sample SAMN09708230, study PRJNA481090) | Marine sediment metagenome, whole genome shotgun sequencing project. | biome: marine sediment; feature: ocean; material: sediment; isolation source: Sewage treatment plant 12B marine sediment (STP12B) ...
TTTGCACGATGGACACAGTATTAAGCGGAATCAGGTCGACCGGCAAACTTCACCTGGGGAATTATTTTGGAGCTATTAAGAATTTTGTGAAGATGCAGCACGAGAACAGATGTTTCTTTTTCGTGGCCGATTATCATGCCCTGACTACGCATCCTACACCTGAAAACCTCCACAACAATATCAGAACCGTATTGTCGGAATACCTGGCAGCCGGACTGGATCCGGAGGTGGCCACTCTATATGTTCAGAGCGACGTACCAGAGATTTCGGAGCTCTATCTCTTATTGAATATGAATGCCTATGTAGGAGAACTGGAGCGTACCACAACCTTTAAAGAGAAGATCCGCAAACAGCCGGAGAACATCAATGCCGGACTGTTAACTTACCCGGTGCTGATGTGTGCCGATATAATAATCCACAATGCGGACAAAGTCCCTGTGGGTAAGGACCAGGAGCAGAACCTGGAGATGGCAAGAAAATTTGCCAGGCGATTCAACCATATGTATGGGGTAGAGTATTTCACATTGCCCGAACCCTATAATTTTGGTGAGGAACTGGTAAAGATTCCCGGCCTGGATGGAACAGGCAAGATGGGTAAAAGCGAGGGGAACGGGATCTACCTGTCAGATGAGCCCGCGGTTATCCGCAAGAAGGTAATGCGCGCAGTGACTGATGCCGGCCCCCAGGAACCCAATGCACCCATGACCGAACCCATTGCTAACCTTTTCTACCTGCTGGAGACACTATCCACTCCGGATACGGTGAAACATTTCAGGGATAGTTACAATGACTGCACCATTCGTTACGGAGACTTAAAAAAGCAGCTGGCCGAAGACATGATCAGCTTCACGACCCCCATCCGCGAACGAATTAACGATATCTACCAGGATTCAGACTATTTGCGGAAAGTGGTGAAAATGGGAGCTGAGAAAGCCCGCGAAAGCGCATCGAAGACCGTTCGCGAGGTCCGCGAAATTATCGGTTATAAGCCCTTTTAGGAAGTACCCTCGTATATACTGCTTCACCGCTTAAAACTTTATAGGCGGTTTCAGCAGCATATACTTCGGGTAAGAAAAAGGAAGCCTTTCTATTTCAAGGGGCTCATCAGTATATCAGGTTCACCGTCTCCCCAATTTTATCACTCCCGGTAATCCCCATTCCCAACATTTAATATATCGAAAGGGTATTCGACGAGCAATTAATTCCAGGGTGTTTCTACATTACGCTTTCCTATCGTAAGGATATTTAGCGAGCAAGCCTACAATACGTTGCGTAGCAACGAATTTAAGCTGTGAGATGAATATCCTGGAGATTGCTGCGAGTGGGATACCCTGAAGAAATAATGTTGTGGAATGAGTACCGGGGGTATAAAAAAATAAAAGTCCGCCTGTTGAGACGGACCTGGCCCTGTATTGTCAGGGATATGTTGGATGAACTGTCGCTAAGTATAAAACAAAATGCGTGCCAAAAGCGCTACAGTGCCCAATCAATCCCAGGGTTTCCCTGCTTTTCAAGGTAATCATTGGTAAGGGAGAAGTGCTTGCAATCAAAGAATCCGTTGTATGCAGAGAGTGGTGATGGGTGTGCCGATTTCAGGATTAGGTGTTTACTGCTGTCGATGAGGGACTCCTTGGCCTGTGCAAAGCGACCCCAGAGTAGAAAGACTACCCCGTTTTTTTCCTGTGAAACAACTTCAATAACCCGGTTCGTAAAGGTTTCCCAGCCATGTTTCTGGTGAGATCCGGCCTGGCTGTCACGTACTGTCAGGGTGGCATTGATAAGCAAAACCCCCTGATCAGCCCATTTATCCAGGGTGCCATGTTCCGGTATGGGTATACCTATATCAGCTTGCAGCTCCTTGAATATATTGACCAGTGAGGGAGGTTTGGGAATTCCCTGGGGAACAGAGAAACACAATCCATGAGCCTGGTCTTTGCCGTGATAGGGATCCTGCCCCAGGATCACCACCTTTACCCGGTCAAAAGGAGTCCGCTGAAATGCATTAAAAATTAGTCTGCCCGGGGGGTAGAGGGTATATTTTTTTTTCTCCTCAACCAGGAACTCTTTAAGTGTTCTGAAATATGGGGACTGGAACTGATCCAACAGAACCGATTTCCACCCCGCTTCAATGACTGGATCAATTGCTTGCATGGCATGAAAGTAATTAAAGTGGAGCAGCAGCGCAATGGTTTAGAGTGTAAACCTGGCTGTAAGTATAAAGTTTCTACCCGGGGAACTCACTCCTGCAGCATAAGGTTTGTAGAACTGATCGAACAGATTTTCTATTGCCAGCATAAAATCAAAATGCTTACCGGTATTAAAACCCAATTTGATATTGGCGGTCCACCACGATGGGAATCCATATTCCATGGCTTCTCCCTCATTATCCTCTCCGAAAGGCGAGAAATCTTCTGTATGTTTCCACCCCTGGTAAACGAAATAAGTATCCAGGAAAAACCTGCTCGTCCTGTAGGTGAGAGAGGTTCGCCCAAACAGGGGAGGAATATGCCCAAGAGGGGCATCATCGCTCAGGTTGTATCCCTTGGTATAGTTGATGGTCCCAGCCAGGCTGATATTCTTGTTCAGGTTGGCAGTTATGCCCATGGAGGCGCCATATATATAAGCCTCACCTGTATTGTAATTGGCGGTTATCCTGTATTGATCACCATCGTAGTAAAGAGAATCTTCCCCATTCAGCTGGTAACCGGTCCTGACAATGGCATGGTCCAGATAGGTATAGAAACCCACCAGCTGTATCTTTATATAATCTTCAAAGAACCTATTGATACTTATCTCTGCATTGTAGGTATACTCTGGGGAGAGATCGGGATTGGGAACCGTAACATAGTACTCCTTTGCTCTCACTTTACCGTAGTCGTCCACATTGGGATTCCTGAAACCTGAAGAAAGAATAGCATTCAAACGCCAGCGGTCCGACGGAGAGTAGACCAGTCCCATACTTCCCGATAGAGCTCCGTGATTCATGCTTATTTCGTCATAGGGGAGCATTGGATTGTTGAAGGCCGAGTACAAGGACCCATAGTTGTACCTGGTCCCCAGGTTCAGCACCAGTTTTTCATGCATGATCCATTTATAACTGGTGTAAACCGATGCACTCCAGGTCTGGCTTCCTCCCTCCGGGTAACGGGTTTGTGCTACCTGCCGGTTGCCTGTTTGAATATTAGCATACCAGGCCTCAGAATCCACCTGGTTATGGTTTAGCTCTACACCATAATGCAATTTATGCTTGGCCCCCCAGATTTTTAACAGATCAAGGTTCAGACTGAATACCATGACATCTTCCTGCTGGGTCAGCAAGTCTTCATTCCTGAATTTACGTGAGTAGCGGTCCTCATCAATACTTTGAAATGCCACCAGACTTGTCATATTGGTAAAAACCGGGTTGTCTTTCTTAAGCACATTTTTCAAAGAGACAAGGAACCTGTTCTGGGGACCGTAGTAGTATTGAGCGTATTTCAGGTTATCCCCGCTGTAGTCATTTAATTTATCAAGCCGGTCAATATCCGATGAGGTGGAATACTGCAAATTCAGGATCCAGTCCACATACTGTGATGGAGTGTACCTGATTTTTTGCAGAATATCCATTTGGCTATAGCCTGTATTAAGCTGAATAAGCGGATCAGGGTTGATCAGTGTGGAATCCACACCACCTACCTGGTCCACATAGTGCATCAATTCACCCCAGTTTCCCAGGGTAGGATCTCTGCGGGCGCCCATCCTGATGTCGCCTAATTCCTTGTAGGTAATGCTGGTAAGTGAGGCCCACCTTTTTCCCCCAAGCGAAAAATCTAGATGACCTGTAATGCCATTCATGGCCGAAGCATATTGCATATAGGCATGCGTATCAAAAAGGGTAGTGCTGTCAGTACCCATCTGAGGGTCCTTTGTATAGTAATGGACCACACCTCCAAGGGCATCACTTCCATACAAAATGGATGTGGGTCCGAAAATTACCTCTGTCCGTTCGAGAATGGAGTTATCAATGGTGATTGAATTCTGGAGATGGCCATTCCTGTAAATGGCATTGTTTAACCTTACTCCATCGATAACAAGCAGAATCTTATTGGCTTCAAATCCCCGCAGGATGGGACTACCACCTCCGCCCTGGCTTCTCTGAACCAGTATATTTCCTGTCTCTTCCAGAATATCGGCTGCTGTGAGTCCGGTTGACTCCATCAATACTTTGTCTTCCAGTACATCCACCATGTAAGGGATGATCAGGCTGCTCTCCCTGTATTTGGAAGCAGATATAACATACTCCTCAATCAGGACCCTTTTTCTTTTTAGAAAGACTTCATACTGGTCGCTCAGATCTGACCTGCAGAATTCTAATGAATGATAAGATGGGTGCTGGAAGATCAGGGTATCGCTGTCCTGGAATATGGATATATCTATCATACCCAGAGAGTCTGTAATGGCGGCATTCTCTCTTGAGACATTAAATACTGCCACACTTTCAATGGGAGACCGGTCGGAGGAGTTAAGAACCTGTACTTGCTGACCTTTCAAGACCCCTCCAGCAGCTAATATACTTAATATGAATATAATACGATATACCATCCATGGAGAAAATACGCATTATTATAACAAAAACTATACCAATCTCCAGTGTTGGTAAATTTCCCGAGATACAGCCTATGAAATTCATATTTTTGGTTCAAATAGGAGTTGAATGACAAGACGCATAATATACAGTGGCCTATTTGCGGTAGTTTGTTTGGGACTTATCACGGTGTTCCTGCTCAATAGGTTCGATAAAATCGAACCGGTTGAGATTCAGGGAGCAATTCCAGAAGATGCCATTCTATTTGCGGAGGATATTGATTTTGAATACCTGACAGAATCATTTTTGCCAGAAAGCAGGATCTGGATTGATTTTGTGAACATTATCGAAAGGGGCGAATTGGATTCCATTTTGAATGCAACACTTGGTCAGATTCGTTCCTCTGAGCCCTTGAATGATCTCTTATTAGATGAGGGCGTGAACCTCTCCCTGCACAAGGTGGGCAAAGATCAGCTGATACCGCTTTTTTACCTGGAGTATTCTTCTGCACATAGCGATAATGATTTTGAACACTTGATGCTGAGCTTGCTGGAGAAAAGGGCCATGATCAATGAGCGAAAATATGAAACAGAAGTGGTGTATGATGTTTCGGGCGGACCCGGATTTGTGCCCGGCAAGTTCTCTTTTGCCTGTTTGGACGGATTGTGCCTGATCAGCTCCTCATCCATGCTTGTGGAGGAGTCCATCAGAACCATTCATGCCGAAACTAATCTTGCTTCTTTAGCCGGACTTCAAAAGGTGAGGGAGACAGAAGGAAAGTATGTGCATGCGAACGTCTATTTAAATTATAGCAGGCTTCCTGATCTTTTTTACCCATTTCTCAAAGAATCTACATGGAACTTACTGGACGGCTTGTCCTTACTCTCTTCCTGGGGAGAACTGGATCTGGATATAAAGAAAGAATCAATGACTCTGAATGGCATGACACATGCCAATCCAGATCTTCCGCTATTCCTGGGTGCCTTCAGGGATCAATCTCCAGTGAAGATGGAGTTGCATGAAATGTTGCCTTCCGGAACAAGCTATTTTCTACACCTGGGTATTGGAGACAGGGTAAAATTTAAGCAAGAGGCCATTTCTTATCTGGATGGATTGGGGAAAGGCCTGGAAATTGAAGAAGAAACAGAACGGATTAGCACGCTATATGGTATTGACCCTCTGGATGACCTGGCCCTGATCCTGGCTGATGAAATGGCCTGGTTTGCTATCGAAGGAGTGACAAAGGATCCATCTGAAGAGTTTCTTGTTATTGAGACCAGAAGTCGCAGCGAAACGGTTGAGGTGGTTATGCATTGGCTAGAGACTTACCTCCAGGTACACGCCTTTGATATGCGGTCACTTCGAAATGTGTATCAGCTGGATAATCAGACAAGCTTTAACATTTACAGTCTCCCCGACCAGTTCTTCAAAGGAACCGCTACCGGTCGCCTGTTCAATAAGTACTTTACTGTATATGAAAACTACCTTATTTTTGGACCCTCTGTGGATGCGCTTTCCAGGGTAATCTACCAGAATGTGCTTCAAAAGACCTTTATCAACGATCCAGTTTTTAAAGAGATTTCAGCCCACCTCTCCAACCGCAGCAATGTAACCTTGTTCTTCAGACCATACGCATTCATGGACTATAGAAAAGAGTTACTGAATGAGAAGATGTCAGCTTATCTGGAAAAGATGGAACTCTTTTTTCGACGGATCCCGGGTGTGGTTGTACAGTATAGTACAGAAGGAGATCTTATATATCAAAGCATCTCATGCAAATATACGCTGCAGATCAAGGACAAGGCCCTTACAGTTTGGGAGAGCCTGATGGATACGGCTATTGTGATCAAGCCGACTCTGGTTGTAAACCATAACACTTCGGAAAAGGAGATTTTTGTCCAGGACATGGCCAATAAGGTCTACTTGATCAACAGTACGGGAAGGGTTCTATGGAAGCAAGCTGTGGATGGCCCCATACTTGGAGGTGTGCATCAGGTGGATTTTTACAAGAATGGCAAATTACAGTACCTCTTTAATACAGCAAAGAAAATCCATTTGATTGACAGGAACGGAAACTATGTGGAGCGTTACCCTGTTTCTCTTAGGTCCGATGCAACCAATCCACTGGCACTTTTTGACTATGATAAAAGCCGGAATTATCGCCTCTTTGTAGCCACAGAGGATCGAAAGATCTATCTGTATGATATTGAGGGAAATATGATTACCGGTTGGAAATTTGGGAAAACAGAATCGATGGTTTCGGCAGAAATTCAGCACTTCAGAGTAGGCGATAAGGATTATATCGTTGCTGTTGATCAGAACAGGACCTATTTTCTTGATCGACGGGGTAAGGAAAGGATCAGGCTTAAGGAACGAGTGGTTCTATCACCGCAAAATCCACTTATACTCGATATGAATATAAGAGAGGAGCGACCCAGGTGGATATCGACGGATACCTCAGGGAGTGTGCGAGCAATCTATCTGAATGGATCTGTGTCCAGTCTGTTATCCAGAGAGATGTCACCGAATCACTTCTTCTCCATGGAGGATATGAACAGGGATGGAATCCCCGAGTATATTTTTGTGGATGGTGATGAACTGGAAGTGGTCAAGCAAGATGGCAAACGCTTGTTCAGTTACAAGGTGAAGGAGCGTATCAGCGAAAGGCCTGATATTTATAAATTTTCGGCTTCCGATATAAAAATCGGAATCACCGATCGATCCAGGAACAGAATATATCTGATCAATTCAGATGGTTCCCTCTACGAAGGGTTTCCACTGAAGGGTTCTACCAAGTTTAGCATCGGGTATTTTAAAGGTTCGGAAAGTAGGTTCAATTTGATTGTGGGAAGTGAAAACAATTTTCTTTACAATTATTCAATTGAGTAGTCATGAGGAAAACCTTATTCTATATCGCGATATTCATAATGGCTGGGGGCTTTTTTTTGCACTCCTGTCAAAAAGAGCAATTTCAACTGGACAAGTTGTCCGATGAAATAGAGATTCATACGAACCTGGTTGCTCCGTTGATAAATGGATCCATGGGCATGGGAGAGATAGTGGCTGAGTTTGATTCATCTGGTTATGTAGGTGAATTTGAAGATGGGCTTATCTATCTGACTTATGCCGATACCCTGGTGAATGTGATGGTGGATACGCTCCACCTGGTGATCGATGGGCTTTATACAGAAATCTATTTTGATACCGAGATAGCGGGTGATCCCGAGTTCATCGGCAGCGCCCCAGATGATACCATACATTTTTTGAAAAGTAAGTTCTTCGGCTTTGAAACCCTAGGGGACAATCGCTTTGACAGTATTGTTTTTAAGGGGGGTGAATTTTTGACCGAGATCGTAAGTACATTTCAGCACGCAGGGATCCTAACCATAAGCAGTGAGTATATCTGGGACAGTAACGGCGACCCATATACCTATACCGTTGCGATCAGTGATCCTTCCGGGAACTTTACCTGGTCAGAAAGTGTGGACCTGGATGGCTATTTCCTGAAAGCCGATCAGCAGGGCGATTCCAGCATTTTTAGGATGGATTATGACTTTGCATTGATCAATAGTGGCAACCCGGTTAATCCGGGGGATTTTTGCGAAATCAATTCCAACTTTCTGGATATGGAATTTTACAAACTGTTTGGCTTTTTGGATCCAGACGACATAATTTCAGAAAGTGGAGTGATCGATATCCCCATCTATGCCGATTTCCCGGAGCTGACACACCTGAAACTTGCCGATCCGCGAATCAGCATTTTCACGGAGAGCTCGCTGGGAATTCCATTCGAATTAACACTTGATAGTGTCATAGGCACCGCGGAGGATGGTTCTACGGAAACACTAGAGTTTTATTCAGGGCATCCATTCATTATACCAGCTCCTACCATTGATATGTTGGGTGAGACGGCGTATGGAGCCTTTAATATCAACAACCAGACCTCAAATATTCAGGATGTATTGAATATTGCTCCCCATACGCTTTCCTATAAAGTGACAGGCGATGTTGGTTCGCAGAATCCAAACCATTTCCTGCTCGATACCAGCAGGTTTATGACTGAGATGGAGTTCCTTCTGCCGCTGGACCTTGCATTTACGGAATATAGCCTGAGTGACACAATGGAGTTTGCACTGGTGGAAGAGGGTGTCGATACCTCGTTTGTGAAAAATGTGGTAATCAAGCTTTCTACTGTTAATGAGTTGCCCCTTGAACTGGGCTTACAGGTATATTTACTGGACATCTCAGAAACCGTTCTTGATTCTCTGTTTAACGGTGATCCGGTATTCCTTGCTTCCTCGGAGGTGGACGGTGAAGGAAAACTATTGAATGCCAGTGAAACTTCCCATAACATTAATTTTCCAGCAGAAAAACTTGGAGCCCTTGAGCAGACAGAGTTTTTATGGATCAAGGCGCGGATGGTCACGGCCGAATCTGGGGTGCCGTTCGTTAAATTCTATTCCGATTACACACTGGATTTTGAGATTTCCTTTTATGCTGAACTTAGAATAAATAACAGGGAGTTATGAGAATAATATTCAAGATCTCTTTTAGTCTGGCACTGCTCTTTGGAGCGGGTTTGTATACATGGGCCCAGACCCAAAATTCCCTTTATTTTATGAATGGAATTCCCCAGGCGAACAAGGTGAATCCTGCACGAAGTCCCAATTGTGGTTTCTATATTGGGATTCCCATACTCTCCCCGCTAAGTACTCAACTCTATTCAAATCCTCTGGCGTATGAGGATATAATCTATCCCCATCCAACGGAGGATTCCCTGATCACCTTCCTTCATCCATTGGGCGACCAGGAGGCCTTTCTTAATAAGCTAAAGCCCTTAAATGTGGTGATTGCTGATACGAGGACTTCAGTTTTATCTATTGGGTTTGGTACCGAGGCCGGCTTCTTTTCACTTGATCTTGCAACCAGGGCTGAAGCAAATCTTTATTTGCCGGGCGACCTGGCCAGATTGGTACTGAAGGGTGCCGAAGAAGGTGGAGTCTATAACATGGATGGTACGGGAACAGATTTTACTGGCTTTAATGAAATTGCATTGGGCTGGTCGGGAGCCATTGGAAATAAGTGGAAAATCGGAATCAGGGCTAAGGCCTTATTTGGTTTTGGAAACCTTTCCACCTCCCGCTCAGAGCTTGAAGTAAACACTTCGGAAGAGCTCTGGAATATTCACGCAGATATGGAATTTAGTGCTTCTATACCCTTTGCAGATGTTGTATATGATGAAGATGGGAATATAGAGGACATTATCATCGAGGAGGAAGTAAGTAATATGCGTCCTGCAGCCTTATTCAAGCAGTCATTCAATGCGAAAAATTTTGGACTGGGTGTTGATCTGGGTGTTGATTACAGACCCACAGACCGCTGGCTGCTTAGTGCAAGTGTGCTGGATATCGGGTATATTCATTGGACAGATGAGGTTCATAAAGTGAGTTTTAAGACAGATTATGACTATACAGGCCTGGAAGTGAACCCCTTTGAATTTGCGGGCGATCTCTCTTTTGGCGATTATGTGGACAGCTCTTTCTCAGCCATGGCCGATTCACTGGCAGGGGGACTTGAATTTACCGCCGGAGGGGCCTACAACAGTCACCTCAATCCCAAATTGTATGTAGGAGCCTCCTGGTGGGCGACCCCGAGTATTAATTTCGGATTGCTCTCCAGAACTGATTTTCTCAGAGAGACTATTTTTGAACAGCTTACAGCTTCGGCCAATTTTGCTGCCGGTCGAGTACTTAATTTTACCTTGAGCTATACATACACGACTACTTATTGGAAGAATATCGGAGCCGGGATCTCTCTGAACGCTGGTCCTGTAAATATCTATCTAATCTCAGATAATACACTGAACGCCATATTCTGGACAGCAGAAGCACGAGCAGTTAATTTTTGGTTCGGAGTGAACCTGGTTTTCGGTTATAAGAAGTGTTTGGAGCTGGACGGGGACAGGCCCCTGGTATATTGATCAGACTGAGGTCTAGATCTTTTTAATTTTCTTGGCCATATTCGTAGCAAATACAAACTTATTCAGTGCTTCATTATCAGTCTTCAGGATATCCTCCCTGGAGCCTTCCCAACTTTTGCATCCCCGGAAGATAAATATGACCTTATCACCAATTTCCAGAACGGAATTCATATCATGTGAATTTACGATGGTGGTCATCTGGAACTCCTCTGTGAGTTCCTTGATCAGGCTATCTATAATGATCCCGGTCTCAGGATCAAGACCAGAATTTGGTTCATCACAGAGCAGGTACTTGGGATTAAGCGCAATGGCACGGGCAATGGCGACTCTCTTTTTCATTCCTCCGCTTAATTCGGCCGGAAACATTCCATTGGAACCTGTCACTCGTACCCGCTCCAGGCAGAAATTGGCGCGATCCAGTTTCTCTTTCCGGTTTTGATTGGTGAACATATCAAGAGGAAAGAGGACATTCTCTTCCACTGTGAGTGAATCGAACAGTGCTGCTCCCTGAAAGAGTACCCCCATTTCCTTGCGTATTACTTGTCTTGAGCTTGCATTCAGGTGACTGAATTTCTGATCATCATACCAGATCTCTCCTTCATCCACTTCAATCAGCCCTGCGATGGATTTGAGCAATACCGTTTTTCCCGAACCACTTCGTCCAATAATCAGGTTGCATTTTCCCGGCTCAAACCGGGCACTCACATCATTGAGCACAAATTCGCCTTCAAAGCTTTTATAGAGATTTTTTACTTCGATCATCCGAGTATGGTTCTGGTAAGAATCAGATTTGCCAACAGGATTAAGATGCTGCTCTGCACCACAGCCTTGGTACTGGCTTTTCCTACTTCCACAGCACCGCCTTTTACATGATAGCCGAAATAGGCAGAGACCGAGGTAATAATAAGGGCATAGAAAACCGTTTTGGTCAGGGCATAACTTATATAATAAGGTTGGAAAGCATACTGGATACCGTCTATATATTCTGAAGGAGGTATAATATTGCCGAGGGTACATGCGAGATAACCTCCGAAGAGGCCAACGATAATACTAAGCAAGCAGAGGATGGGAAAGAATATCACTGCAGCAATCATTTTGGGCAGGATCAGGTAGGAGGCTGAATTTATTCCCATGACCTCCAGGGCGTCAATCTGTTCGGTTATGCGCATCATTCCCAGCTCTGAGGCAATACTTGAGCCCACCTTCCCGGCCAGGATCAGCGCCATCATGGTGGAGGAAAATTCCAGAAGAAGTGAATCACGCACCGTCAGGCCCACCAGATAGGCGGGGAGCAGAGGGTTCTCAATGTTAAAATTGACTTGAATTGTAATAACGGCTCCCACAAAAATAGAAATGATCACCACGATTCCAAAAGAGTTGATGCCTACCTTTTCGATCTCCCGCATGACCTGCCGGTAAAGGATAGAGTGCTTTCCGGGCTGACCGAAAGTTCTCCTCATCAGAAGAAGGTAAGTTCCTATATGTGCGAGCAACTTCATGGGTCAAACAATTTTATCTAATATAATTATTATTGTATAAAACATCTTGAGTGTCGGAACTATTCGTTAAAAAGCGAGTATATTTATTGTAAATAGATTAATTAAGCATACAAATTTCCCCGTCAAGATAATGGACAAAAATTACTATTGTGTGATCATGGCTGGTGGCATTGGTAGTCGCTTCTGGCCCCTGAGTAAAACAGAGCGCCCCAAGCAGTTCCTGGATATCCTCGGAACCGGAAGAACACTTTTGCAACAGACCTTCGACAGATTTCAAAAAATCATGCCCCCGGATCATGTTTATGTTGTAAGCAACCTGGAGTATAAAGAGATAATTGCTGAACAACTGCCCCAGATACCGGAGGATAATATACTTCTGGAGCCCTTGCGCCGGAACACGGCTCCATGTATTGATTATGCAAATTTCAGGATCTATCAGAAAAATCCCAATGCCAAAATTGTAGTAGCTCCTTCAGATCACCTCATAATGAAAGAGGAGGAGTTTCTTCGTTCAGTAGAGCAGGGTCTTGAGTTTGTGGCAGCAAATGATGCCCTATTAACCCTTGGTATTCTTCCCAGTAGACCGGAGACAGGCTATGGCTATATCCAGTCCGTTGAGAAAAAGGTAAAAGGATATGAAGCACTAAGCCTGAGAAAGGTGAAGACCTTTACTGAGAAACCCGATATTGACCTTGCCAAGGTGTTTATTAATAGCGGTGACTTCTATTGGAATGCGGGTATTTTCTTCTGGTCACTTGAAACGATCATGAATTCATTTGAGACCCACCTCTCTGAGATTCATTCCTTGTTTAAGGAAGGACTGGAGGTTTATGGAACAGCGGATGAAGCAAGCTTCATTCAGAAAACCTATGGGAACTGCAAGAATATTAGCATTGATTTTGGGATCATGGAGAAGGCTGATAATGTGTTTGTTCTGGTTTCGGATTTTGGATGGTCGGATCTGGGAACATGGGGCTCACTATATGAACAACTGAATCAGGATGAGCTCCAGAATACAGTTTCAGGGAAACATGTTTTTATGTATGAATCCTCGGGAACACTGGTAAATGTTCAGGATAATATGCTTGTCGTACTGCAGGGTCTGGAGGACTATATCGTAGTACAGAATGGAAATATCATCCTGGTCTGCAAGCGTGAGGATGAACAGAAGATTAAGCAATACGTTACCGATATCAAGACCGAGATAGGGGAAGATATGGTGTAGTCGCATATCTTGTTTCGCAGCTTAAAATCTTCACTGCGTGAACATTTATAGGCTTGCTCACCAAGATATTCTCCTCTAGGCAAGCCTGTCGGGTAGTTATGCTTCCTTCCCATCATTTTATGGCCTCAGTATCTATTAGCCAGCGAAGTATATGTGCTTGAAGCCACCTACAATTTGCGAAGCAAATTTCAGTGGCTGAAAACTGATATACGAGCATGTGTAAATATTGAGACATAAAAAAAACCGCCTCGTAAAGAGAGCGGTTTTTTTATGAGTTTAGGGCTTTTTAATATTCCCAGAGGTCATGCTCCATGATGAACAGATCATTTTTGATCCTTTCAGCTTCAAGCAGTACATCCTGACCCAGTTTGTAGTCGGTTAGCAGGCGGTTTCCAAATACATTGGATTCCCCAATAATGGTACTGGAAAAACGACGCTGCATAAAGAGGTCATCAAATGACATGGCCTGGGCATCATTTTTCGGATTGTATATCGAATGGGTAGCAAATAACCTGCGACACTGCGGGAAATGAACTACAAAAGGAATACCGGGCCTTGGTGCGGGCAATGGCTGGCCAAACTCATCATATTTGGTATAATAGACCGGGGCGATAGCCACAATACGAACTTGCATGGTGGAGTGTTTCTTGTCGAAGAACCACTGCTCCTGAATCTGGAACTGGAGGATATTCGTCATACTAATCCCCATCGTTTCGAAATTGCCATCAACATCATAGATGGAATCACCTTCAGTCTTTCGATAGATCTCCTCCAGACTGGATACCACTGCGAAGGGATCTTTCCATGCGGTAATCACGTTGAATTCATAGGGAGTAACCTCCTCTGTTTTGATCCCTTCCATCAGGAGGCCAAAGAGGCTGTACCTTTCACCACCGCTCATGTGGCCTTCGAGGGGATAACGCAGGGGCATGTTCTGACGGTGCCGGAGATCAATGGTCCTCCAGACATCTTTTGCCCATATGACATCTGCCTCACGAATATAGCTGTAAGGAACCGGTTTCTTTTCCGGAATAATAGTTTCCGATTTATATACATCCGTTGAGGGAGTATATGCAGTGATTACTGGTGCATTTCCCGGTGTAACGGTTGTATTTACATTCTGCGCAGAGAGGGAACATGTCCATATTGCCAGAAGTGCTGCTCCGAATATATACCTTTTTGCCTTCATCTTATCGTACAGTTATGGTAATATTATTGAGATTTCTTAAAACACCATCAGGCCCTGTGGCCTTGATTTTTTCAATCATAAC
>RCND010001228.1_pt1 | contig 14538 bp, 13 predicted proteins | sample 2041351 | NCBI WGS metagenome assembly RCND01 (sample SAMN09708230, study PRJNA481090) | Marine sediment metagenome, whole genome shotgun sequencing project. | biome: marine sediment; feature: ocean; material: sediment; isolation source: Sewage treatment plant 12B marine sediment (STP12B) ...
CATATCCCCGGAGCAGTAGACCTGGATACCAATACCCTGGAGTCGCCTGAGACCTGGAACCGTAGGACACCCGAAGAATTGAAGGAGTCTCTGGAGAAACTGGGAATTACCGAAGACACCACGGTTATTCTATATGGAAGATTTTCTTTTCCCGATTACAATGACCCTTTCCCTGGCAGCAGCGCAGGACACCTGGGTTCCATACGTGCTGCCTTTATCATGATGTATGCCGGAGTGAAGGATGTACGTATCCTGAACGGGGGACTTCTTTCCTGGGAAGATGCAGGTTATGAGATTACTACCAAAGAATATGCACCTGTGTTCCGTGGAGAATTCAGAGTCTCCATTCCCGGTCGCCCCGAATTGGCTGTGGATGTGCCAGAGGCAAAAGAGATCATTGCTTCGGACCAGGCTGAACTGGTCAGTGTTCGAAGCTGGCCGGAGTATATAGGGGAAGTGAGCGGCTATAATTATATAGAAAAGAAGGGAAGAATTCCGGGTTCCGTCTTTGGGAACTGTGGGACAGATGCCTACCATATGGAAAACTACCGTAACCTTGACCATACCACACGGGAATTCCAGGAGATTGAAGAGATCTGGAGGGAGGTTGGAGTGGTACCGGAAAAACACAATGCTTTTTACTGTGGAACCGGTTGGCGTGGCAGTGAAGCCTGGATGAACGCCTGGTTGATGGGCTGGCCAAGGGTATCCGTTTTTGATGGCGGGTGGTTTGAGTGGAGTAACGACTCCGAAAATCCCACCGAGACGGGTATACCAGAGCGGAATTATAAAGTGAAAGCATGAATTATGTAAACGAAGATATTATCACCCTGGACAGGGTTTCGATTACCAATATGCTTCAGGAGATTGGTCCCGAAGAGGTAATTGCAGATATTGTAACAGGGCTTCACGCAGCTCAGAAAACAATATCCAGTAAGTATTTTTATAATGACGAAGGGTCGATCCTATTTGAGGAAATTACCCGTTTGAAGGAGTATTATCCCACCAGGACAGAGAAAAGCATATTGAAGAGGATTGCGCCCGGTCTGATGGAGCAATACGGGGCTTATGAACTTATAGAGTTGGGACCGGGAGATCATTCCAAGATTTCAATTCTGTTGAATGCCGCTTCTGGACCCGACCAGAAATCCACACGCTACCTGCCCCTGGATATTAGTCAACCTGCCATCAGAAGTTCGGCAGAAAGCCTGGTTTCTACCTTCCCTCATCTGCATGTTGAGGGATATGCCCTTGATTTTCTTTCGCAATTTGAACCCATTCGGCGGGAGCATCCTGCAATGATCTGCTTTTTTGGAAGCACCATAGGAAATTTTGAATGGGCCGATTCCCTGGAGCTCCTTCGGAATATCAGTCTTCAGATGAAAAAAGGGGATGTGCTGTTGTTGGGGATGGATCTGATTAAACCCGAAGCTGTGCTTCATGGTGCTTATAATGACGCGCAGGGGATTACCGCCGCATTCAATAAGAACATTCTGAATAGTGTCAATGATCTGATCAAATCTGATTTCGAAACATCTGATTTCGATCATCTGGCTTTCTTTAACAAAGAGAAATCCCGTATTGAGATGCATTTGGTGGCCAAGAGGGAGCTAAGCGTTTATTCCCCACATTTCATTGAAGATCTTCACATGAAGGTCGGCGATGCCATTCACACCGAAAATTCACATAAATACAGCACCAGGCATTTCCAGGAGATTGTTGAGGTAAGTGGACTAGAACTAAATCAGACCCATACAGATGAACGTGGGTGGTTCTCCCTCAATGAATTTCAAAAAGGCTAGTCTTGTTTTATTAGTTCAGAATCTTTTATTATGGGTATATTTGCTTTCCATTGGAAAAGATTTTTGTTTGACTAATCATGGAAATCAATCAGGACTATTTCGAATCATCCTACAGCAGCCGATTAATTTCGGAGAGTGAATTATTCAATTTTATTAAAGGGATGCCGGCTATGCTGTTTCGTATTGAGATGGTCAAAAAGCGGATCGAATATTTGAATGATTATCAAATTGAGGGTTTGGGGGAAAAGTCTTTTCGCCTCTTGAAAGACAGACAGTTTAGCCATGAGATTATCTATGAGCAAGACCACCATCTTTACGAGTCATTTATCCATGCTGTTATGGAAGCTCAACCATACACAACCATAATCAGGATCAGAAGTGGAAACGAAGGGCTTAGGTGGATTAAGCTTAAAGGAACGCCCAATGTTTATAACCCGGGGTATTACCTGGGGATGATTATGGATGTGACAAGCAGTATTGCTCTAATCGAAGAGATGAACAGGAAAGAGGATGAACAACACACCATGCTTGAAATGGTGGATAATCCTGTTTTTCTGGTTAATATGGAAGACAAAAAAATTATCTCCAGCAATGCTGCGGCCAGTGATCTGTTCGGATACAGTTATACGCAGTTCAGACGCTTGAGTTTGAGTGATCTGCTTCACCCGAAAACCAAGGGAGATATGGGGGTGGTTCTGGAGGAGGTCATTTTCCATAAGAAATGGGAAGGAAAAATTCTTTTTACCAGGAAAGGAAGCATCCCGTTTCTCGGAAAAACCTCTCTTCGATCTTTGAAAATCAAGGAAAGGTTGTTGTTAAGGGTCTCCATTCATGAATTTGATCCGGCGGAAAAGCAGAATATTTCAGGCAGACAAAGGGAGGTAAAGCCAGCGCTTAGTGAGTCCAGGAAACAATATCTGGCATCTATGCAAAGGAAGATAGTTCCTGTTTCGGACATTAAATCAATTCTGGAAACCTTGCTGAAGAATCCTTACAAAGGACAGCGATATGATGGGATTATCTATTCCGATATTCAGATCAAAAAAGGGGCTGTGATTACTTATGGTGCGGGTGAGGTTTTTAAAAACCTGAAGTTTGGAGAGTCCTTTGCCTATGAAGGGACCATTGCTGAAAACATTGAACAATATAAACTGGATCATCTGATCATTGAAAATACCATGAACAGTATTAAGGCCATTGACTGGGCCTTGTTTACTCCTCATGGAATCCGTTCCTATTATGCCAAACCTTTTTATGAACGCAATGTCCTGCGTACCATTTTGATTCTTTGCTCAAAAGAGCCTAATGCATTCTCCGAGAAACATATCCGCGACTACGATCTTCTTAGCGAGCCCTTTATTCAGGGGCTAAAAAACTGGAGAAAAGCGTGTCGGAGGCCTAAGAAGCAATAACAATCCAAAACCGGTACACTCTTACTTTTTCCAACCTTCTTTTCTTGCTCAGCCCCAATTGGTAATACCAATACGCCTACATTATTATAAATATTGATTACCGTTCGCCGAAGAAGGATCCCATAAGTTGCAACTACCCGCCAATTGGTAGTACCAAAACAAGGAAAAAAGTCACATTATAGGAAAATACTTGTTGAATATTTTGCAATGATGAAAAACAGCCGTATATTGGTCCTGCCAAAATGATCAAAATGAGTATAAATATAGAATCTCAGCTTATTCAGGATTTGAAAGAGTATCTGCTGGGTGAGGAGATTAAGGTCGGAGACCGTCTTCCTTCAGAGAGAAAAATGGCAGAGATTCTGGGATCGAGTCGCAATTCTGTAAGGAATGCCATTAAGATGATTCAGGCAAAGGGTATTCTGGAAGTCAAACCCAGCAGCGGCTACTATCTGAAAACCAAGTCCAACCTGGAAGGATTACTGGGAATAAGTGATACCAACAAGGAAAAAGGTTGGATTACCGATCAACTCGAAGCATTTTATTTGTTCGAACCGCAGGCAGTTATGCTTGTAACCAGACGTATAAGCGAAGGGGAAATCAAAGAGCTCGAAGATTGTCTGGTTAAACTAAGTAAAGCCATCCTGGAGAATAATTCGCTTGATATTGTGAGCTCCCACAAAGGATTTCATGAAATAGTTGCTCGCGGCACCGGCAATAAGGCCATTATACAAATGATGAATAGACTTGAACTCACCTACGAATTGATTGCAGATATATTCCATAAGATTTCGCAGGAGGAGAGAGAGGGGATTTTTGCCCTGCATGTGAATCTGTTTAACTCCATAAGTGCGAGAGATACGAAAAAGGCTTTCGAGTTATCACAGGAAATGGTATTGTGTACTTCAGGCTTATTAAATCGCTTTGAAGGAATTGATCTGCCCGATTGCATCAGGGAAGCAATGTAGAATATCGATCATACAGTTTTGAAGATACATTTAGAACACCATGCTTTCAAGAAGAGATTTCATATCGGGTCAATTTAGATCGCCTTACGAGGAGGGACACCAGGAGAAGGAATATGATGTGAAGGAGGAAGCCGGCCTGGAAGACTTGCAGGTTATTGCAAGTGATTTTTCTGAAGAGATGTTGTGCCGGGAAATGATGAGGATGGGGAAGGATCCTTCCAACATGAACAGAGAGCAGATGTTGCATACAGTGCTTGACGAGATGAGAAAACAGTAAAAACCAACATAAAGTAAATATAATCAATTAGTTACAGACTATTCACTTAAGTCTGTGTGGAAAAGTATGTCAACAACTTTAACAGAATTATACCATTATGGAACAATCACCACAATTATTCGTTGAGAAGCGCACCCTGGTGAAGCGCTGGAAGGGACCCATTCCTGCTCTTGTAAATACCTTGTTTATTTTAGCCGTGTTCTACCTTACTTGGTGGATCTTCCAGGACCCGAGAGGACTAATGCGGATGTATACTCCCTATAAAGGATATATGGTTTGCCGTTGGTTGTTAATCATGTTTATATGGGTCGTGTACATTTTTAATTTCTGGCCATTCAAACACAGTTGGCTGGAGAAAACGCATCCCTTATTAAAGGGATTGATTCTGACCGCGGTCAGTGTTGGAGTTATGTTAGTGTTAGTCCAAGGTTTTTTTGTAAACATCCTTGGAAATCTCGGGATCGCCTATTTCAGCCCCGACAGGCTTGAAGAACTGGGGATTACGAAATTCTACGCTGAAGAATATTCCTTTGAGGCAATCATGATGTTTGCTGCCATTGCCTCATGGCTCAGCCCAGCATGGGTGGTAGCCTGTGAAAATGCTCCCTGGCAAAAACTGAAGCAACCCGCCCTGGGCATATCTGTGGTAATTGTCACCTTCCTTTTAAGTATGATAATCTATTTTATTACCATGCATTCCCATATGGCGATTCTGTACTATCCCTGGCAGGAGTTTACGGCTGTTACACCTCCTTACTGGGAGAAATTTGCCAATACTGTATCCGGGAACTTCCATATTGCATGGATCATGAGTGCAACGGTAATTGTATGGTTGTATGAAACTATCTGGGAACGCTATCCTTTCGATCTGATAAAAAAAGGCTGGCTGAGAAGGCTCACTTCTTTCTTCGGAATTTTTGCCATTGCTGTTGCACTAGCCTTCTTCCTCTATTATGTTCAGGAGCTTGGCTGGGGTCCCGCTGTTAGGGGTACTCGCAGGCTGATGGCTCCCGACTGGCGCTGGCTGCATGTGGGTGAAATGGCAATTTTCTGGCTAGTACCCTGTCTGTTCCTGCATTTTTACCTGGACAACTGGCCCAAGAAATTCTCTCGCCCGGTCAATATCCTGATTCGGACCGTGATTACCATTGTGGCAGCTGTTCTTCTCTATATTTTATATTATAAAACCTCACACCTTTTCCTGGGAACTCAGAAAGGATTTTCACATCCCCAGCAGTTTCCGATGATACCCATGATCTGGCTTATTAATATGTTTCTGATCAACTATTGGTTCATGGACGGATGGCCGGGTTGGAAACTGGTTCCATCGGGTCAGGTTGTTCCGAAGACCGGAATAATTATGAAAGACCAGATTAAATGGACACCACGTTTTGCCTGGGGTATACTGGCTGGTGTGGCTGTGGCTGTAGCGCTCTACTTCGCAATCATCAGTCTACTCCCCTGGGCTTGTCAGGCTATTACAGTCATTAAGTAATTGTAGTTAAAACAACATTAAAACCTCATAAGATGAGTTCATCTGATCAAAATAATAAAGGCTTTTCCAGACGCGATTTTATCAAAGGAACAGCCAGCGGTGTAGGGCTGGGAACACTGGCCACCATGGGAATCTTTTCCTATTCTGAAGGAAGAAAGAAATTTCTTCCTCAAGTGGACCGGAAATTCACAGATTTCGGTACCTGCAAAAGTGTAAAAATTACCAATGTTTCAGAAACAAGCTGGTTTTCCAATTCCGTTCTTATGGGCGATATCAGGAACGCCGGTGGATTGCTGGTGAACCAGTATGACTATAACTGGCCTCCCTTCGGAAACGGAAAGGGACTGGCAAAAGGTTCTTACGAAGATGGTATCAAGCAGATCAAACACCTTATCCCTAACGATCTGGACAAGGCATGGGACATTATAAATGAGAAATCAGTAAACCCGGACAATGCTGGTGGTTATGCTGCCATCATCGAGATGGAGGAACTGGACGGAACGATTCACAAATACTTGCTCGATTCGGGTTGGTCCTACAAGTGGATGGATGAGTGTTTCAAGCGAGAAGGCTTAGACCAAATGCTTGCTGATCATGAAATAGAGAAGTTGTTTATTTCACATGCGCATTTCGATCATTTTTGGGGACTTCCTGTCACCTATAAATACGACCCGACCATTGAAACGGTAATTCCTGAAGGCTTCTATGCTGAAGACAAGCAATATATCAAAGACAGCGGTCATCAGGGCGACGTTACAGAAGTTAAAGCCGGACTGAAGAAGATGGCTCCCGGTTTTGCGGTGTACTCATTCGGAGTACCTATTATTTGCCGGGTATATGGTGAATTATCCATGTATTTCAATGTGCAGGACCTGGGTCTTGTTTGTGTAAGCGGTTGTTGTCATGAAGGAATCATAAAACTGGCCGATACCGCATACAAGGAGTTGAAGTATGACAATGATAAGATGCACGGGATTTATGGTGGATTGCATATTTCCCCATTTGAGGACTGGGATCCCAAGTATGACGACCTGGTTATCTCCATGGAAAACTATGGTTTTGAAAAAATCGGTTGCAACCACTGTACAGGCATTCTTACTGCCAAGAAATTCATTGAACGTGGATATAATGTGATCCAGGGAACTGCCCGGTATGGTTCGAAAGACAAGGCTTACCTGGGCAATGGTGATACCATCACTTTTAAGGCCTGATGATCCGAATTTCAGACATATATCCTGTTGACCCTTTGCTTCATGCTGGTAGCTATATGGCAGGCCTGGTGCGAAGCATCCTGATGCGTAGTAATTTCGCAGTGCATCAGCGTCAGGTACTGGGCTGGAGAGGATTAAGACCTACCTGTAAGGGGGGAGATGGATGGACCTGCCGAATTGAGGGGAAAGAAGGGATATATGGTATTTGTTCTGAGGGGGAAGAAAAAATAAAGGGGCAAATCCGTGGAATTTTCAGCGTGTACTATTTCCCGGAACCCGAAGAAGAGATCATTGACCAGTATTCCATACAGGCGGCCCTTTATACCCGCTTCCCACAATACGAAACTATGGTTCAGGATTTTTTAAGCTATCCTGATTTCTACAGGTGGTTTGAGCTTGGCGAAGTATCTGTATCCATGGGTGCAGACCAGGCGACGTTGTGGGCCAGGTTGGACAGTCCGGAGCGGAAGCAAATATCATGTACGGATGAGATACGGGAATGGATAGGAAGCTCCTCCACCTTGCCTGTACAGTTGGAAGAACTAAATCAGGATCTTCCGGCCTTTGAATTGGCTTTTCCTTTCTTCGATGTCCTTGTGTCAACTATAGCTGAGACACTGGATTGTGCTGTAAACAAGCTGGATCATGGAGAATTGGAAGGCAGAAGGTTGGTGGGAGCCGGTTTTGGGGAAGCAGATTTTGTGGATGGAGATTTTAAAGAAATACTTCATTGGGAAATAGGGTCTGAAATAGCTAAGCCATTTCCCGAGGCCAGGTGGTGGTCCCCCGGTGATAAATCGGCTTCGGATACAGCTAAGGATGCTGAAGATAATACAGGAAACAAGCCTGCACTTATTGTTTTATCCGGGTTTCTTGGTAGCGGGAAAACAACCTTTTTGAAACAATTTATTGAATACCATGTGCAGTTCAACCGCTTTGTGGCTGTGATTCAGAATGAGATCGGGGAGCAGGGATTGGATGGAAGCTTGCTGGAGGATGATTATGCAGTTCTGGAAATGGATGAGGGATGCCTTTGTTGCAGCCTGGTAAGCCAGTTGAAAAAAGGGATTAAGAAAATTCTGGATGATCATCATCCGGAGGTCATTATTCTGGAGACAACCGGACTGGCAAATCCATATAACCTCTTGGATGAATTGCATGAAATAAAAGATCTGGTCCGCTTCGAATCTGTATGTACCATAGTTGATGGAAAGAATTTCATTCATTCGGCTTCTTATTCAGGTATTGTTGAAGAGCAATTGAAAGCGGCTAATAAGGTGCTGCTGAATAAGATTGATTTGCTTACGGAAAGCGAGCAAACTAAAATTCTGGACAGAATAAATTACTTAAATCCCAAAGCTATCGTCTTTCCCTGCAGTTATGGGAAGGTGAATCCTTCCCAATTGTTTGAAGAGGGATCAGAGTATTGGGATACATATAATTTGAAGCAAAAACCTGCAGAACAATCAGGAGAAGTTATCCATCACGATCATTCACATGATGGGATTTCCTCTCGGAAATATATAGTGGAGCGTCGATTGGAAAAGAAACTCGTGGTGTCAGAAATGGAAAATCTGCCGGAATCCATCTTTCGGGCAAAAGGAGTAGTAGATATTGAAGGTCAGAGCGATCCCTGTGTGCTGCAGTATGTAAATGGAAAGTGCAGTCTGGAAGGGATGACCCAAAATATCCCGAAGGAACGCTTTATAGTTTTTATAGGAAAATCGGAAGCATTGAACCAACAATCAATATTTATTTAATTTAAACTCAACACAATGAAACATTTTAAATCAGCCATTCTTTCAGTGGCGCTTCTTTTCGCTGGTCTTTGGATGCAGCAAGCCTTTACACAGATCAACAATGAATTCTACACTCCTGAGGTACACGGAGCCTGGGAGAACTTCAACCTTGGTAATTTCGAGCTGGAGAACGGAGCCGTCCTTGCCAATTGCAATCAGGCTTATGTGACTTTTGGAAAGCTGAATGCAAAAAAGGACAATGTGATTGTCTTTACCATCATGTATTCAGGAACGCATATGTATATGGCTCCACTGGTAGGCTCTGGAAAAGCCATTGATACTGACAAGTATTTTGTCATCATGCCAGATTTACTTGGTAACGGAATCTCTACTTCGCCTTCCAATACAGCAGGAGGTTATGCTATGGGAGCTTTTCCTGACGTAACCGTTGGAGATATGGTTCGCGCTCAGCATCAACTGGTGGTTGATAAGTTCGGGGTTGAGGAAGTTCAGATGGTAACCGGCTGGTCCATGGGTGGTCAGCAGGCATTTGAATGGGCAGTACGCTATCCTGATATGGTAAAAAGAGCAGCCCCTATTGGAGCTAGCATTAAAGCCGGTCCATGGAATAAAATCCTTACCGACCTGGTTATGAACAGCCTGAAAAATGATCCCAATTTCAACAATGGTTTCTACACAGAACCTCATGCTTGTCAGCAGGGTTGCAGGAACCTGGGACGCCTTTTTTCTCTGATTGGAGCAAGTAAGGAGATGTATCAGGGAGAACACTGGAAAAGGATGGGATTTACTTCCCTGGAGGACTTTGAAGTACGTATTTGGGAAAACCACTTTGTAGAAATGGACCCCAACAACCTGATCACTATGGCCTGGGCCTGGCAACATGCCGATGCCAGTTTAAATACCGGAGGTGATTTGGTAGCTGCACAAAAAGCAATCAAATGTAAAATGTGGCCCATCGTTTTCACCGATGATATGATGTTCAATGAAAGCGATATCGTAGAACAGTGTGAATTCATCAAAGATTGTAAGATCTGTCGTGTACCCACTTATTGGGGGCACTTTGCTACTTTGGGACTCTTTCCCGAAGATACAGAAGCCATTGAAAAGATCTGGAAAGATCTGCTAGAAACTAAATAGTATATTACATTGAAGAATTAAACTTTATTGCTTTGTTCCTCATACGAGAAGGCCTTTATGGAATAGCTCCATAAAGGCCTTTTTGATCTAATAGAATTTGTATCGATGTATTGTAGTGAGTATGCACTTACAAATATGAATAATATATCACACCTTATATTTTTTCAGAAGAAAATCCCTGAAACTGCTGGCCTGCTCCATATTCCCCTTCAGGACCTCTATGGAGATATTGTCCATGATATGGTACAATAGTCTGGCTTCATTTTCAGGATCTTTGTATTTTAGATTTTGGAAAGCGACTGTTAATTTATAGATCAAAGGTTTCAATTTTTCCGGCCTGTTATAATCCGGATTACTTTTTAGAATAGTTTGAAGTTTCCAGAAATCACGGTCTTTTCCGCCTGCAATTTTAAATGGCATCTTTATGGTCCGGCGTATCACCTTTTTCGAATTGGTCTCAAAAAGGATGGGTCCAAAAAGTTCTCCCAGGCGCCCATCAGCCTCTTTTAGTAAGGCATCCATCAAGCCCTTTTTATTTGTAAAATGTCTGAAAATCAGCCCTTCTGACACACCTGCATTTTTAGCTATTCTGCTTGTTGAGGTTGCAGCATACCCGTCGTTAGAAAAGAGTTCCAATGCCGCTTCTAGTATCTTTTCTTTCTTGTCTGGGATCATAAAAAGTGAGTAAGCACTTATAAAAATACAATAATTCAAGTAATTTTGAAAATTGGGTGTGTGTTCTACAACCTGAACCAAGGGAGACCTTAGGCATTATATTAGATAATCACTAATTAGGACCTGAATTATTATGACAACTTTAAATCCGTATATCACCTTTAATGGCACTTGTGAAGAAGCTTTCAGAGGAAGAAAAGGTATCCATGCCCATAGAGCTCACCTTTTGGGTAAGTTATTTCGGCATGTTCACTGATAAGTTTGAGATTTGTTGGAAGATCAGCTTTGGTGAAGGGCCCGCGGATTGATCTATTATTCAGGGGTTTAGTGCCTTAGCACAAAACAATTCCCATGAAAATTACCACCTCTAAATTTTCGATATTTTTGTTCCTCTTTATAGTAGTCAGTGAGGGCTGTGTTATGAACTCCTCGCCTGAACAAGCAATCTATAATGAGAAGGAGCTTATGGAGTCAATGGCTCCATCCCTGACTGGTACCTGGCAACTGTTAACTGTGTTGACCATTGAAGGAGAAGACTCTTTAGTACTCGATTATACAGATGGTGTGAAGGGCATTAAAATGCTTAATGAGACCCGCTTTTCATTTTTTTTAGCACGATCTTCAACATGGAGCAGATTCTTCTGCGCTGTTTGTGTCCGGAGGAGGAGGTAGCAAAGGCGTGAACCAGTAAGTACATTATCGAAACTTATGTGCGGGTAGATTAAGAATTTCTTTTTGCCATTGTTCAAGATCATAAATATTTGTTAATCACGCTATTCGGAGCGAACAATGGTTTGGGAGTACTGTCAATACAGGTACCGAAGATCAAAAACAGAAATCATGAAAAAGTTCATAGTCACCTATCTGGCACCTATTGATGCCGCATGGAAAACAGCTGAATCTTCTCCTGAGGAGATGGAGAAAGGAATGAAGGCGTGGATGGATTGGGCACAAAAATGCGGAGACAAGCTGGTTGATTTTGGGAATCCCCTTGGCAATGGCCTTACTTTAGGGCCGGGTGGAAGCGCTGAAAGCAGTGATAGCAAGATCATAGGATACTCTATCCTTCAGGCGGATAGTTTAAACGAGGCCAAGGCCCTGCTGATGGAACATCCCCACCTGGATTGGAATGCTGCCTGTGAGATTGAAATACACGAATCCCTGGCGATGCCTGGTACTTAAGTTGAACCTATAGTATTTTATCATAAGAGAAGCTATGTTGATTATCCATTTCCTGGGCCTTGCCTTGGGATTGGAAAAACAGTTTTGCCTTTATATTTCTGGGAATAACAGGATCAAACTGTCCCTTGTCGCCGGATGGAAAGTATATATTCTACACGAGAACGGGGACATTTACTGTGCTAGTTCAAAAATCCCTGAAACGCTGAAAAAACAGCTCTCATTTTTCGTATATTCAATCTTTTTAATGAGAAAGACCTGTTTGATCATCGCAATAGCCATTCCCCTATTTTGTGGATGTAATGCTGATAATAAGAAATCCAACAATTGGGAAATGGATCATTTTTCATATGAATTGGGTGTAGTCGGTGGATTCTCAGAACTGATCTCTACGGGGGTAAAAAATCTAGCCTTAAGTGCTCCGCTCTCTTCCAGCAAGATGGATCAGTTTATTGTCGATGCGGAGAAAATTGCTGCCAGTCACGGTGTTTCAGTATATCGCGAATCTGATCTTATTGTGACGGACCTGTTTCCATCTGATGTAGCCTCAGGCAAGGATGTGCTTCTATTATACCGGGGAACGACCCTTGAAGAGTATCTATCGCTGAAGTCGGATAAGGCAGAGCTTGAAAAGAGTGGAGACTATGATGCTAAGGCCAAAATCGAAGTGGCCAGGCGATTTGGAAGAATGCTAAGCTATAGTCCGCGGGAGATAAACAGACTTCTGGCTCAAAATACGTCTTTCAGAACCCTGGACGATTTTGGCATTCGTGCCAATAACCTGTTTTTGTATTACAAAGAACTTGACAAAGCCCTTGAATTCTATTCAATTACATTGGGAATGGAGCTGGTGGCTGACTACGGGATGGCTTACATTTTACGAATGACTTTTGATTCATACCTGGTACTAGTCGATGCGGACAAAGGAATGCATAGTGCAAAAGAACCCAAAACGGTGGCTCTCGCCTTGTTGACCGATAAGCTGGATGAATGGTATGCTCATCTGAAAAATCAGGGTGTGGAAATAAAATCCGAATACCAGCCAAAAGAGGGAAGTGCACACGATGGATTTGTTGCTGTGGATACAGAGGGTTATTTGTTAGAATTCGAACGATTCAATCAACATCCCGAAAACGAAAAATTCATCCCTGTTTTGAAGCAGAATATGCAAAACAACTTTCAATCTGTTCAGCAGAACAGCCTGCCTGATGGCCTGACCATACATTCAACCATCACCTGGCTCTACCACAAAGACATCTTAGCCATGCAGAATTTCTATCAGGATGTGTTTGGACTGGAGCTGGTGGTCGATCAGGGATGGACTAAAATATTCAAGGTTTCAGACACTGGTTTTCTGGCTATTGTAGATGAAAAAAGAGGGATGCATTCCTATACCGAAAAGAAAGCCGTTAATTTGGGCTTTATCATTGAAGACCTTGACAGCTGGTTTGAATATGTTAAAACTAACAAGCTCTTCGATTTGCTTGAAGATGAATTGGGAGTGGGACCTGAAACCAGGTATAAAGCTTTCGTGGGATTTTGTCCTGAGGGTTATTTTTTAGAATTTGATCATTTTTACCCACATGATGATAATACTCTACTACTTCAACAATTAAACAACTAAAAGTATGTTCCGTAAATTCGCAATTCTTTATTCTCTAATCCTGTCTGCATTCTGCTTGCATGCACAGTCTTCCATGGATGAGCTAATGCCAGTACGAGGGTTCAGCATTGAAGCCCCCAGGCCTCAATCAGTTGACAAGTTCGTCTCCTTCATTGAACATGAACTTGCTGCCCGAAAGATCAACGTTCTGATCCTGCGGGTCGATTACAACTACCAGTATAATTCACATCCCGAATTGAGGGACTCAGTAGCCCTTTCGGAGCAGGATGTAAAGAAACTTGTTGCTGTCTGCAGGGAACATGGAATACGAATCGTACCCCAGATCAACCTGCTGGGACATCAGTCATGGGCAGGTCGAACCCTCAATCTGCTGAAGGAATACCCGGAATTTGACGAGACTCCATCGGTGCTTATGCCCGAAGAGTACGAATGGCCTAATGAAGATGGACTTTACTGTAAGAGCTATTGCCCATTGCACCCCGGGGTGCATGAGGTGGTGTTTGCAATGGTAGACGAGCTTCTGGATGTGTTTGAAGCTTCTGATTTTCATGCTGGCCTGGACGAAGTCTTTTACATAGGTGAAGAAGAGTGCCCTCGTTGCTCGGGTCATGATAAGGCCGAACTATTTGCCGGTGAGGTGCGGAAAATCAGGAATCACCTGGCGGAAAAGGACAGGAAGCTTTGGATGTGGGGCGACCGTCTACTGGATGGTAAAACGACCGGACTGGGCATGTGGGAGGCCAGTATGAACAACACACACAGGGCCATCGACATGATCCCCAAAGATGTTTTTATTTGCGACTGGCATTATGAAAGACCTGATAAAACAGCGGTGCTTTTTGCAATGAAGGGACTAAAGGTGGCCACCTGTCCGTGGCGGAACCCGGAGGTGGCCAGGCTACAGGTACAGGACATGCTTGGATTCCGTAGCGGATCCACTCCGGAAATGAAGGAGAATTTCCAGGGAATTATCCTGACCAGCTGGTCCAGTGCCAAAG
>RCND010001229.1_pt1 | contig 14534 bp, 10 predicted proteins | sample 2041351 | NCBI WGS metagenome assembly RCND01 (sample SAMN09708230, study PRJNA481090) | Marine sediment metagenome, whole genome shotgun sequencing project. | biome: marine sediment; feature: ocean; material: sediment; isolation source: Sewage treatment plant 12B marine sediment (STP12B) ...
TACGCCCCGCAGGAAGTGCCCTTGGGGTGCAAGACGTTGTGGTTTGTCAGGACAGAGACTATACAGGTTGTATGTCGAGGGTCTGACAAACCACAACAACGCCGTTGATGAGACTTTTTACGACGCCATCAAAATTACAGTAGCTCGGCGACGGCCGCGCGTTCTTCCTGTAGTTCCTTTTCGGTGGCGGTCATCATTTCGCGGGCGAAATCGCTGATCTCCAATCCGGTGACCTCTTGCCATTCTCCGTTTTCACAGGTGAGGGGCCGGGCGTAGATCAGATCCGGGTCGATCCCGTAGCTGTTGTCGCCACTAAAAACACCCATGCTGACCCAACCGCCGTTGGTTCCCAGGGCCCAATCGCGCATGTGGTCGACTGCGGCGGAAGCGGCGGAGGCTGCGCTGGAAGCCCCGCGAGCCTTAATAATGGCAGCGCCGCGCTGCTGAACAGTGGGGATAAATTCCTTGACGTACCAGTCGTTGTCCACTTTTTCTTTGACCGGTGCACCGTCCACGGTTGCAAAGCTGATGTCGGGGAACTGGGTCGCAGAGTGGTTTCCCCACACAATCATTTTCTCCACATTGGTGGAATGGCTGCCGGTTTTGGCTGCGATTTGCGAGTAGGACCGATTCTGGTCCAGGCGCATCATGGCGGAAAAATTCTTCGGGTTGATATCCGGTGCGTTTTTCATGGCGATGTAGCAGTTGGTGTTCGCCGGGTTTCCGACCACCAGAACTTTGATGTCAGGGTTGGCATGATCGTTAATGGCTTTCCCCTGAGCGGTAAAAATGGCACCGTTCGCTTTGAGCAGGTCGGAGCGTTCCATTCCCGGCCCACGGGGGCGTGCGCCAACGAGCAATGCGTATTCCGTATCTTTAAAGGCGACTTCCGGATCGTCCGTGGCGATGATATCGGCCACCAGCGGAAAAGCGCAATCATTGAGTTCCATGACCACGCCTTCCAGGGCGCCCATTGCCGGAGGAATTTCAAGTAACTGGAGGATGACCGGCTGATCTTTGCCGAGCATGTCTCCCGCTGCAATGCGAAAGATGAGAGAGTAACTGATTTGACCGGCCGCACCGGTAACGGCTACACGTACTGGGTTTTTCATGCTGATCTCCTGCTAAGATTGGGTTAAAAGAAAAACGACACGTTAATCCAAGTCCGATACTTAATTTAATAGAACATTACTTAATATACAAAAAATACGGCTTATGCAAAAGAAAGTTTGGTTTTTATGCTTGGTTTTATGCAATGGTTGTGATGATTACGTCAAATAAACGAAATATTTTATAGCGCATACAACCACACGCAATCAAAACAAAAAATGACAGTCTTAGCAGTAGCTGCATAACTGAAACTTTCATATAAAACCATGCGGGGGTAAGCGCCCTTGGTGTCAGATTTACGGGTTAGAAATGGAATGATTGACAAAGGCAGTACGGAAAGGCTAACACCATAGCCATTTCAAAAAACAACCTGATTTTGAAAGGAACATAATCATGACCGAGGCTATACTGCAAACCGAATTTCCGGAATTAAAATTGATGGCGCGAGGAAAAGTGCGCGATATCTACGATTTAGATGATGCGCTGCTACTGGTTGCCACCGACCGCCTCTCCGCTTTTGATGTGGTATTGCCTGATCCGATTCCTGATAAAGGGAAGGTGCTTAATCAGGTTTCGCTCTTTTGGTTTGATGCCATGAAAGATCTGGTGCCGAACCATATTTTAGCTACGGATGTGGCTAATTTCCCGCAGGCGTGTCAGCCCTATGCCGACCAGCTAAGACATCGCAGCATGTTGGTGAAAAAGAGTCAGCCCCTGGCCATTGAATGTGTGGTGCGCGGATATATTTCCGGGTCCGGCTGGAAATCCTACCAAAAAGACGGCACGGTTTGCGGAATCGAACTGCCCGGTGGACTGGCCGAGTCTCAGCAGTTACCGGAGCCGATTTTCACCCCTTCCACCAAAGCAGAGCAGGGCGAACACGACGAAAATATCAGTTTTGAAGAGGCTGCTAAAATCGTCGGGCAAGCGGTGGCAGAGAAGGTGCGTGATTTGAGCTTGGCCATCTATAACAAAGGCTCTGAATTAGCTGCGGAGAAGGGGATCATTATCGCCGACACCAAATTTGAATTTGGTTTTTTGGGCGATGAGTTGATTTTGATTGATGAAGTATTGACACCGGATTCATCACGGTTCTGGCCCAAAGCAACCTATCAGGCGGGTGGATCGCAACAGAGCTTTGATAAACAGTTTGTGCGGGATTACCTCAATACGCTTGATTGGGATAAAACCGCGCCCGGCCCGAACTTGCCCGAGGATGTGATCACGGCGACCCGTGAAAAATATGTGGAGGCGCTAAGGCTTCTGGCGCCCGACTACCTATTCTAAGATGGCCATGATATGATTTTTTAAGTGCCGCATATATGTCTATTCGATTCAATATAGAGACAATACCACTGTCCGCCATTGACGTGGCGGACATGCATTTTAGGATTAGTGACTCCCATTCGCTTACGCCGTTGATTAATTCTATTCAGGCGGTGGGTCTGCTGGTACCGCCTTTGGTGGTTCCGATTGAGGATGACCGCTATCGGATTGCTTCCGGTTTTTTGCGTATTGAATCTTGCCGGCAATTAGCCATGGAAAACATGGTGGTTCGAATTCCCGCAGCCGACACACCGGCTATGGAACTTGCCTGGGCTGCGGTCTCTGAAAACGCCTTGGCACGGGAACTGTCAGTTGTTGAAAAAGCCCGTGCCACCGTGTTGTTGCAGAAATATCATCCCAATATGGATGACCTCTCAAAAGTTGCCGCGAAACTGGGTCTCATGCTGGACACTACCTTAGCGAGGAAGTTATTGCGACTCATGCAACTTCCCGACGTTGTTGTAGAGGCGGTTTCCAATGGATCCGTTGCCTTTACAACGGCACTGGACCTTGAAAAAGAGGGTGTCCCCGCGACTTTGGCAGTTACCCGGCTTTTTGAACAGCTCAAGATTGGGCTGAATCACCAACGCTATTTCCTACAGATGATCCATGAAATTACCCGGCGAGATGAAGTATCCATTACTGATTTATTGGCACAACCGTCAATGGTGGCAATCGTCGATGACTCTAAGGTGGATTCCAGGATCAAAGCCGGAAAGGTGAAGGAGTTGCTCTACCGGCTGCGGTATCCCCATTTAAGTGCATGTGAATTGCGGTTTCAGGAAACAGCCGATTTCCTTATCACCGAACAAGGAGTTCGGTTTATTCCGCCGCCACATTTTGAAGGAAATACGATCCAGCTAACCATTTCATTTAATACTAAAAATAAGCTTATTCGGCAGAGCCACTGGCTGCAAAAAATTCTCACTGATCCAGCCATCGACGATCTATTTGACTAAAAAACTCAATCCTATGCCGATGGGTGTGGGTAATCGGTGGGTATCGCAATAAGTCTGACGGCTAAAAGGTTATTTACTTAAAGACTCCAAAATCATTAGTGGGCCGGCAATCATTTCGGTAAAGATGTAAGTCAGAAAGCCAAAAACCATAACGATGATAAAAATGATATAAATACCGTTCAATTTATTTTTATGCCGATCTTTCGTATGGTAATAAACTTTTTTAACACATTTGGTGCACCAGTCGGATGATTGGGTTAACTCCATCACATGGCCGCACGTGCAGGTTATTTTTTTAGGAGGCAGAGTCATTAGAGGATGTACCCTTCGGACTATTTTTAGTGATATTACGATTAAAGAAAGTAGCCGTCTCTTTTTTAAGTAAGTAATAAGATGAACAGATAAAGGCCACGATGATAATAACGGTTGTAGCAAGCTCTAAGCTGTTTGGGTGGTACAGAACAATCCACTGAATATAGTATAAAATTATCATTACATTGCCGGCGATAACCAGCCAACGGCCCCACGCCTTACCCTTCCACAAAAAAAAGAGAACCAGCAGACCTAAGATAAGGTGGCGGCCAAATAGATCCATGGGTACCGGCTCTTGCCGATTGAAAAAAAAGAGGCCCAAAAAAAGCCAATGGGCCAGCCAGCCCAAGACGGTTGCAAAGATTCCTTTTCGAACAGTAGGTGGAAAGCTTGCCCACTGTTGTGCAAAACCAATCGTGTCCATTTCGATCCTTCTATTTTGTTTCCTGGTTTATAGGTGGTTTGGTTGCAAAAATCAAATAGCGATCCCTTATCATAAAAATAGACGCGTTCATACACCCTTCAAATAGTAACAGCAGTAAAGAATACAAAAATAATATACAATACATTAGTATGATAGCCAATTATTGTTTGTGCCGCAACCAAAGACTGAACAGTTTTTTCTTGACAAATAACCCGCATGAAATTAATAAGAAGTCAGTTAATAAATCCAATTCATACTAGAGCGGCGCGCAATTAACCACTTTTGATCCTGATAACACGTACTTGATAAGACTTTCTTTTGTCGATTTAATAGATGTTGGTGATCCATAGGATTCGGTTGCGGGCTGCACTTGCAACTGAATTTTTTGAGACAAACAGCTTAGATCTGGAAAGGAGGGATGAATTCTAAGAAGGTGTTTTGAGTGAGCAGTCCTACCTAAATTTAATCAGGTTAAAGGAGGATGTCCATGTCAGATAGAGAGGTTGTTGAAACTTCAGAGGCCCAAATAGCCGTTCATTGGGGCGAAGAAGAGTATATTTATCCCAGCGCGGAATTCATTGCCCAGGCGAATATGGTTGATCCGGATATTTATGATAAATATAGCCTGGATAATTTCCCAGACTACTGGAAAGAGTATGCTGATCTGCTCGACTGGTATAAATATTGGGATACGATTGTCGATACCAGCGACGCACCTTGCTACAAATGGTTTAAGGGCGGGCTGATTAATGCCAGCTACAACTGTATTGACCGTCATCTTGCCAAAAACAAAAACAAAACTGCTATCCATTTCGCTCCCGAACCATTGGAAGAAGGATATCAGCACATTACCTACCAGGAACTCTATGTTCGTGTGAATGAGTTCGCCGCAGTATTACGAGATTATTGCGGATTAAAAGCGGGCGATCGAGTCACTTTGCACATGCCGATGATTCCGGAACTTCCCATTACCATGTTAGCCTGCGCTCGTTTGGGTATCATTCATTCCCAGGTTTTTGGCGGTTTTTCCGGCCGAGCCTGTGCCGACCGAATTATTGACTCCCAAAGCGAAGTTTTGATCACCGCGGATTCCTATTATCGCAGTGGAACTTTGCTGGATCATAAACAGAATGCCGATATTGCCGTTGATTTGGCTGAAGCCGATGGTCAAACAGTGAAAAAAGTACTGGTCTGGCAGCGGTATGCCGGGAAAGCGTCGAGCCCGACACCCATGGTGGAGGGACGCGATTATTTTGCCAATGATCTGGTCAAAGACTTTTACGGTGCCCGTGTTGATCCGGTGCCCCTGCTGTCCGAACACCCCTTGTTTTTGATGTACACCAGTGGCACCACCGGTAAGCCCAAGGGTTGTCAGCACGGTACGGGAGGCTTTCTCGCCTATGTTACCGGTACCTCAAAGTATGTGCAGGATATTCATCCCGAAGATGTCTATTGGTGCATGGCTGATATCGGTTGGATTACAGGACATTCCTATATTGTTTATGGACCGCTCTCTCTCGGCGCTTCAACCGTGGTTTTCGAAGGGGTTCCGACTTATCCGGATGCGGGTCGCGCCTGGCGTATTGCCCAGGATCTGGATGTCAATATCTTCCATACGGCACCCACCACTATTCGGGCGCTTCGGAAAATCGGCCCGGATGAACCCGCAAAATACAACTATAACTTTAAACATATGACCACTGTGGGTGAACCCATCGAACCGGAAGTCTGGAAATGGTACCATAAAGTTGTAGGCAAGGGTACAGCGGCCATTGTCGACACCTATTGGCAGACGGAAACCGGTGGGTTCCTCTGCAGTACGCTTCCGGCCTTAAAGCCTATGAAACCGGGTAGCGCAGGACCAGGGATGCCGGGGATTCATCCGATCATTTTTGATGATGAGGGAGAGGTGCTGCCAGCCGGTGCCGGCAAGGCGGGGAATATCTGTATCCAAAACCCCTGGCCGGGAATGTTCCAAACCATCTGGGGTGACCGGGATCGTTTTGTCGAGACCTACTTTGCCCGCTACAATAAAGATCCCAACAGCACCAACTGGCAGGATTGGCCCTATTTAACCGGTGATGCGGCAGTGGAAGCACCTGACGGATACTTTCGGGTTCTGGGTCGGACCGATGACGTGATCAACGTCTCCGGCCATCGTCTCGGTACCAAAGAAATCGAATCGGCTGCCATGGTATGTCCCGAAGTAGCTGAAGCGGCGGTTGTCCCGGTGAACCATGAAATTAAAGGCAAGGAGCCGGATCTGTATATCGCCTTAAAACCGGGTATTGAAGCCAGTGACGAGTTGGCCCAAAAAGTCAACGATGTGGTCTGCGAACAGATCGGTAAGATTGCCAAGTGCCGCAAGGTCTGGATCGTGCCGGATATGCCCAAGACCCGTTCCGGTAAGATCATGCGACGCGTACTCGGCGCCATTTCCAATAAGGGCGATACCGGTGATGTGACCACGCTTGCCAATCCTGAAATTGTGGAAGCGATTCAGCAGATGAGTAAGGACTCCGGGATATAAGGGTCCTTCTGACTGGATTGCCTTTTTATAAAGCAATAAACCAGAAAGGAGGCTGTGGGAGTTGTTCAGGCTTTAAACAGCATCGGCTGTTAAAGCAATTACTAATACGGTAAAGGAGGTACGATAAATGGGAAATACCACATGGGTTTATGTATTCCTTGGAATTTATATTATTTACTGCTTCTATTGGGGCCTAAAAGGCTACTTCACTGAAAAGACCTCTTCGGGATATACCATTGCCGGACGGTCGATTCCTTTCTTCGCTTTTCTTTTGGCGGCAACTGCGGCGTCATTTTCCGGTTGGACCTTTATTGGTCATCCGGGCTTGATCTGGCGGGATGGGCTGGCGTATGCCTTCGCCTCATTCTATGTCTTAACAATTCCCATTACAGGAACTTTTTTCTCCAAAAGAACCTGGCTTTTGGGAAAACGGTACGGGTTTATCACCCCCGGAGACATGTACGCTTACTACTATAATAACGAAGCCATTCGTTGGTTGGTCGTGCTGACAGCGGTACTCTATTCGATTTTTTATTCCGCTGTTCAGCTGATGGCATCCGCTTCGCTGTTTAACGTCATCGCGGGTGTTCCGGTCACGTTTGGTGCGATCTTTATGGCCTTCATCGTGTGGTTCTATGTCTGCACCGGTGGTTTAAAGGCCAGTACCTGGGTCGGTGTTATTCAGTTTATCCTGCTGGTGGGTGGTATCATCCTGCTGGGCTTTTTTGTCATCAAAGCCCCGGAATTTGGTGGATGGGCTGCATTTTCGGCCAAGGTCAATGCACTGGATGCGAAATTTATCGCAGTTCCCCGGGTGATCAATACCGTCGATTATCTGGGCGGTGCACCGGGTGAATCCGCATGGACCGCTGTGATGGTTCTTACCTACATGTTTGCCCTGATGGGGATCCAGTCCTCACCGGCATTTACCATGTGGACCTTCGGGATTAAATCCCCCAAACCCCTGGCCTGGCAACAGGCTTTTATGTCCACCTTTGTCGTGGGCTTCGCGCTGTTTTTCTTCACGGCCTTTCAGGGGATGGGTGCAAAGCTGCTCGAACTTGGCGGTCATCCAGCGTTTGTGGATGTTAACCAGGCCACGGTAGTACCCCTCTTAATGAAAACCTTTCTCCCACCCGTTGTCTTGGGGATTGTTTTCATGGGGGCCATCGCCGCGATCCACTCCACGGCGGCGCCCTATATCGGGACCGGTGGTTCGATTCTACTACGCGATGTCTACTGGCGCTATATCAAAAAGCAAGAGGCCAGCCATGCCGAGCAAATTTGGGTGAACCGCCTTTTGGCCACACTCTTGACCATTGCTGCCCTGACAGTGGGCATGACCTCTAAAGCCGCCCTGGTTATTTTGGGCGCTTTGGCAACAGCCTTTGGTTTTGTGATGTACATTCTGTTGCTGGGCGTTATTTGGGGGGTCCGTTTCCCCGCACTCGGTGCCGTATTCGGAGTTCTCTCCGGTATGATTGCCGTTTTCATGACATACAAAATCTGGCCTAGTCCGCTTTCAATGCACTGCGCATTCTGGGGCGTTTTTGTCGGATTGAGTGTGGCCTTTCTCTTCAAGATTCTGGGGGTTAAAGATACCCCGGAAACTGTTGAGCGCCAGGCTGAGGTAAGGAAATGGCTGGATGATGTCGATGAACCGAGCGAGTCGGGTAAGAAGTGGCGGGGCGTCATGAAGATTGCCACTCCGGTATGGTACTTTTTTGCCATTGGCCCGGCCTGTATTTTAGGGAACACGGCTTTCTCCTTTGCGGGTTTTCCGTCCATCTGGTCCTGGCAGATCACCTGGTGGATTATAGGGATCGTTATGATGTGGGCGCTCTGCTTTAAAGCGGAAATGTCCACCACCAATGAAGTCCAGATCCAACGGGCTGAAGTTGAGCAAAACATTGTGGTGAAAGAGGCCTAATACTGAAACCATCAATTTATTGAGGAGTCTGTTATGAAAAGAGAAGATGTATGGATGGTAGTACTGGTTGCTTTCTCCATCTTGTTTACCGCCTCGTTCGGATGGGGTTTTTGGGGATAGCTGATATCAACAAACCGGCTGGCTGGATGATTTTATCCAGCCAGCCATAAACATGATTATTTAAAATTTGAGAGCTGTGTGACTATAGCCACTGGTGGAAACTCGACGGCTGTAGTATGAAACGACATCGTTCGTGGAAATACTACAGGTGTGACTTTCCACCACAGGCTTTTTTATGTAATAGAGGGAGGATTTAATGAGTAATCTTTACGATCAGGCCCACTCCCGTTCCCTTGAAGATCCGGAAGCGTTTTGGGGTGAGCAGGCCGAAGCAATCCATTGGTACAAAAAATGGGATAAAGTCTTAGACGACAGCAATAAGCCGTTTTACCGCTGGTTCGTGGGTGGTGAATTGAATACCTGCTACAATGCGGTTGATTATCATATTGACCAAGGCCGGGGCGACCAGCTGGCCATTATTTACGACAGCCCGGTCACCGATACAATTAAAAAATATACCTATACACAGTTGCGCGACGAAGTGGCTAGTTTTGCCGGATTACTGGCTGCCCAAGGTGTTGAAAAGGGTGATCGGGTATTGATTTATATGCCGATGATTCCCCAGGCTGCCTTTGCCATGTTGGCCTGCGCGCGTTTAGGTGCGGTCCATTCGGTAGTGTTTGGCGGTTTTGCTGCAAATGAACTTGCCACCCGGATTGATGACGCTAAGCCTAAGGTGATTGTCTCCGCTTCCTGCGGAATTGAGGTGAAAAAAGTCATTCCGTATAAACCGCTTTTGGACGAAGCCATTGAGATCGCAGCCAAAGAGGCCCGTCCCAGCAAATGCATTATTTTCCAGCGTCCCATGGAACCGGCCCCCATGATTGAAGGCCGGGATATCGATTGGGCTGCTGCCGTTGTCGATGCAACGCCCCATGATTGTGTTCCGGTTGCGGCGACTGACCCGCTTTACATTCTCTACACATCGGGAACTACAGGTGAACCAAAAGGCGTTGTACGGGATAATGGTGGACATGCCGTGGCCTTAAAATGGACCATGAAAGATGTCTACAATGTCGATACCGGTGATGTCTACTGGGCGGCATCCGACGTCGGCTGGGTTGTGGGGCACTCCTATATTGTCTATGCCCCGCTGTTAAAGGGCTGTACTACCATTCTCTTTGAAGGGAAACCGGTGGGGACACCCGATGCCGGTGTTTTTTGGAGGGTGATTGCCGAGCACAAAGTTAAAACAATGTTTACGGCCCCCACTGCCTTTCGGGCTATCAAACGTGAAGACCCCAGCGCCGAACTGATGAAACAGTATGACCTGTCGAACTTCAAGGCCCTTTTTCTGGCCGGAGAACGCACCGACCCGGATACGCTCCATTGGGCGGAAAAAGCATTGGGTGTTCCGGTGGTGGATCACTGGTGGCAGACGGAAACCGGTTGGCCCATCTGTTCCAACTGCTTGGGCATCCATGAGTTTGAGGTCAAAGAAGGCTCTCCCACCAAAGCGGTTCCGGGATGGGATGTTCAGGTTGTTGATGAGTCATGCAAACCGGTGGGCGCCGGTGATATTGGTGCGCTGGTGGTTAAACTGCCGCTGCCTCCGGGATCACTGCCCACCTTATGGAATAATGACAAACGGTTCATCGAGTCCTATCTGGACGAATTCCCGGGTTATTATAAAACGGCGGACGCCGGTTTTATTGATGATGAAGGGTACGTCTATGTGATGAGCCGTACCGATGATATTATCAATGTGGCCGGACATCGTCTCTCCACAGGCGCCATGGAAGAGATTTTGGCAGACCATCCTGATGTGGCCGAATGTGCGGTATTGGGAGTTGAAGACTCCTTAAAAGGCCAGGTTCCGGTAGGTTTTTTGGTCCTTAACGCCGGAGTTGATCGGGATCATGATGAGATTATTAAAGAAGTGGTCCAGTCAGTGCGTAAACGCATCGGGCCGGTGGCATCCTTTAAAACCGCTACGGTGGTAAAACGGTTGCCCAAAACCCGTTCGGGCAAGATTCTGCGTGGTACCATCCAGAAGATTGCGGACAATCAGGACTACAAGGCACCCGCAACCATTGATGACCCAACCACCCTGGGTGAGATGAAAGAGGCGCTGGAGGGTATCGGTTTAGCGGGCTCACGTAAGTAGTTGTAGCATTTATTGCGACTTTAGTGAGTTTGTCGCAGTCGCTGTATAAAAGCCGGTGTGGTACTTATCGCACCGGCTTTTTTTAATGGCTTCATCAAATAGTGCGCCACAGTTGTTTCGTGGGCCAATTTGGGGCATACTTATTTTTAGCATTCCGTTTCAAACAGATGGTGTTGAATATCCTGTTTCAGCCCACATATTGATATAGATGCTAAGTTGTCCTTGTGACGGCAGGTAGGTTGGAGGTCAATTGGTAAATATGAATCCGCGCAATAAATACGGATGGTTTGCCATTGTTGGGATTACGGCCATTCTGACAATTGCCATGGTTGTCGCGTGGATACTTTGGCGGCAGTTAACCCCTGGTGAACATCAGTTGGTTGTCGCGCTTATCCAGAAAAACGTTTTCCTTCTGTTTGGCTTTGGGGTGCTATTTCTGGCGGCAGGTATCTTCATCTTAGACGGTGTCATCCAAAATCATATCGTCCCAACAGCTAAAATAAGGTCTGAACTTCAGCTCATCCGAACGGTAAATCCGGCGCATCGTATCACGATTAACGGTTCCAGGGAAATTGAAAAGCTTGCAATAGCCATCAATCAATGGGCCGATGATGTCAAAAAAATGCGGGAGGGTATGGGGGAAAGCATTACTCAAGCCAGAGCAGCCAGTGATGCGGAAAAAAACACCCTGGCCGAATTTTTAACCGAGCTGCCCCAAGGAATGGTGGTCTGCAATGTGGAAGGCCAGATTCTACTCTACAACAAACAGGCCAAACGGCTGTTAGCGGACCCATCGGAAACATCAAATGGAAATGCTGAAAAAGGCCTCTATAGCGGGTATGTGGGTATCGGTCGCTCCATTTTCAGTGTATTAGAAAATGAGCCACTTTCCCATGCTTTAGACGAAATCTATCTTAGACGGGGAAAAAAATCAGATCTATTGAGTTCCTGTTTTATCGTGAACCATGCCGACCGCCTATTGCGGGTTGAGGTAACTCCGGTGCTGGATTCGATGCAGGCCTTTAACGGATTCTTGCTGGTTTTAGATGACTTCACAGAGCGATTGTCCGAAGACCGCTATTTGAACACTTTCTGGCAGCAGCATTCGGATGCCTTACGCCAATCCATAATCACCTTACGGGACTCGATCCGTCATGATGGTCAAACGGAAAAAGCGTTATCTGAAACGGAGATCATTGCCTCAACGGAGATCATTGCCTCTTTGATTGATAATGCCGATCAATTGTTTAGGGAACAGTTTGGTCACAGCCATTGGCCCATGATTAATATTGATGCCGCTGAATTTTTAGAGATGTTAAAGTATAAAGTTGAAGAATCATCAGATGTTACGTTGGACCTGGCAGCCGTTGACGACGCGGTTCTCCAGTTTTTGCAAAATAAAAGAGGCCGTAGTGCTACAGATGATTCGACGGACGACGAGGTTGCCATCCGGGTAGATAGTTATGCTTTTGCATTAACGATTCGAATGTTGCTTGAATTTTTGCAAACAACCCTTGATCAAAACCATTTTAAGGTGATTCTTCATCGTACGTTTCAATTTGTGGGAATTGATCTGCTTTGGCAAGGCGCACCGCTTGGGCAGGGAATGATTCCACAATGGGAAAAAGCACAGATTTCGGTGGGTCATGAAACATTGCCCTTTTCAATGAAAGAGGTTTTGCAAAACCATAAAGCCGATCTATTTGCCTTCCCAGGCATTGATGCCAACGGGTTTGCGCGATTACGGCTCTATTTGGAGGCCAATCAGGTGTCCAATCCGGAACCCCTTCGACATGTTCCCATTTTGCCGGAATACCGTCCCTCTGATTTTAACTTTGATCTTTTTAAACAGACCGGTTTCACTACCGCACTCGATAACGAGCCGTTGACTCAATTGACCTGCACGGTTTTTGACACCGAAACCACCGGTCTTGATCCGGGTTCCGGAGATCGAATTGTCTCCATCGGTGCTGTCCGGGTTGTCAACGGCCGGCTGGTGGCATCTGACTATTTTGACCAACTGGTCAATCCGCAGCGGGATATTCCCCTGGAATCGACTCGTTTTCATGGCATTACCGATGAGATGATTCGCTCTGAACCCACCGTGGAGACCGTGCTCCCGGAATTTTCCCGTTATGTTGCCAGCAGCATTCTCATAGCGCATAACGCGGCGTTTGATATGCGGATGCTGCAAATATACGAGCCTGCCACCGGGATTAAATTCAATCAACCGGTGCTCGATACATTACTGCTCTCTTCGGTGGTCCATCCGGCCCATCAGAACCACAATCTGCGAGCCATTGCCCATCGACTGGGGATTAATATTGTGGGGCGACACACCGCTTTGGGCGATGCCATGGCAACGGCCAAACTGTTTGTGAAATTACTCCCACTCCTTGCTCAAAAGGGGATCTATACGCTAAAAGACGCCCGTGAAGCGTCTCGCAAGTCGTATTTGAGCCGGTTAAAATATTGATGAGTCTTTTTCCTTAGCCATCCACATTATTTGTATGGATCAATCAAACTGAATGGCTCTGTGAAAATCACACCAAGGGTGTTGTTGCCGTTGCAAATTTGCCCAAGCCGATTATTTTTAGATAAGTTGTGAGAATTAAAAAAAACGGTCACGGGGCCGATACGAACCTGGCCCCCAAATTGCGCCGTTCAAATTTTCAACCAGAGGTGACTATGCGGGTTTTCATTTCAGGGGGAACCGGTTTTGTGGGCCGGTATCTTGCGCGTCGTTTACTGGGTCAAGGCCATGAGGTGACTGCAACCGGCAGACGGACGACGCAGTTGGTGATTGACCACCCATCGTTTCAGTATGTCTGCGCGGATACCACTCAGCCCGGGTCATGGCAGCAATCTGTGACCGATTCCGATTGGGTCATTAATTTGGCCGGGAAAAGTATCTTTGGCCGTTGGAACCGTGCCTACAAAGAGGAGCTTCAAGAGAGCCGCCTTTTGACCACCCGTAACATTGTAGATGCGATCTCAATCCAAAACCCGCCGCTCTTTTTTAGCGCGTCGGCGGTGGGTTATTATGGCGACAGAGGTGAGGCGGCTGTTACGGAAGAAACGATGGCGGCAGATGACTTTTTGGGCCGCTTGGGCGTTCGATGGGAAGAGGGGGCGTTGTCCGCCCAGAGCAAGGGCTGCCGGGTGGTGCTGATGCGGTTTGGGGTTGTTTTAGGAAAAGATGGCGGTGCTTTTCAGCAGATGATAACGCCTTTTAAATGGTTTGTCGGCGGCCCCATGGGTAACGGAAAACAGTGGTTCCCGTGGATCCATATGACTGACTTGGTTAGCGCTGTTAGTTTTATTGCCGAGCGCGAAGATTTGGATGGGCCCTTTAACTTTTGCGCGCCTCATTCGGTCCGAAATAAGGACCTGGCCCAAGCCCTGGGCCGCACTTTGGGTCGTCCGGCATGGCTATCGGCGCCCGGGATGATGTTGAAGTTGACTCTTGGAGAGTTTGCAAAAACTTTGCTGGTGAGCCAGCGGGTGATTCCGCAACGGCTTTTGGATGCCGGGTTTCAATTCCATTATGGGGATATTGCGACGGCTTTAGCCAATCTGATAAAGTCAGGTAACGAAAAAAAATGGGATTGATATGAACGAAATAGTGATTCTCTTTTTATTGACGATGGTGGTTTTGTCGATATTTTTTGCAATTATGACCTGGCGCGGAAAACGTCATCCCGGACAGAGCGGTT